>Ga0306925_10003857_pt1 | contig 13395 bp, 14 predicted proteins | sample flu12Cox44000176_FD_203755 | JGI IMG/M metagenome (GOLD analysis project Ga0306925, IMG submission 203755) | Lab enrichment of tropical soil microbial communities from Luquillo Experimental Forest, Puerto Rico - flux8day.12C.oxic.44.000.176 (v2)... | ecosystem: Environmental > Terrestrial >... | reverse complement strand
GGCCTCCCAGGCGATGCCGTCGAGGGTTGCCTCCAGCTTGCGGTAGAGCTTCGTGACGTTGTCGCGCTCGTTGAAGGTCGGGACCACGACCGAAAGCACCGGCAAAGCCGTGGCTTGCTTCGCCGTCTCCAGCCCCGGTCTGATCGCTTCATTCATAGGCAAGCGTATAACCGCCGCCTCCGACCGTGCCAAGGCGAAGTTCCGGGTCAGCCGATGGATCGCCGGGGAAAAAGGGAGAACCAACCCCAAAAATGCCAACGACCACGAACAACAGGCGCGCGTACATCCGGCGCTGCCTTGCTATTTCGTGGTCGTCCCGGCGCCGGAGCTCTTTCGGAGCATCGACGTCGCCGTTAGGGGTCATATAGGAAAGGTCCGAACCTTCCGCAAGGGTCACCCGATTCGGGTCCGGACCGCCCGAGGCTACTGGTTCGGAACTTCCCTGATCACCGGCCCCCGCGGGGCGGGTGCAGCCGGAGCGGTCGGGGCGGGCTGAGTCGCGACCGCTGGCTTGCTCGGCTTGCCGAACTGGCCGAGCGGTCCGTACACCACGGCCATCGCGAGCACGGCGACCGCAACGATCCAGCCCAAGATCCCCGCAACCGACTCCGACGTCATTGGCGTGTCCTCAAAGTTCGCGCAGCCTTGATGGATATCACGGAAAATCGCCGCGCGGGAATAGGCCAAAGTCGACCTGCCCGGCACACCGCACGCACGCTGCTGAAGCCGCAGATCGCACAAGCTGGACTTTCCCGCCCCCGTCGCTCAACATGATGGCTGCAAAACGCGGCGGGACGGCGCGTTCATGTCGGAAACAAGGGGACACTGACGTGGCCAAAGCTTCGACATCAAAGGCTTTTCCGGTGAAGGCTGCGGCTGCAAAATCTCCGGCGACATCGAAGTCCGGACACATCTATATCGGCGTCGGCGGCTGGACCTTTGCGCCCTGGCGCGGGGTGTTCTATCCCGACAAATGGCCACAGGCGAAGGAGCTGGAATACGCGGCCTCCAGATTGAGCTCGATCGAGATCAACGGCACCTATTACGGCTCGCAGAAACCCGAGAGCTTTCGCAAATGGGCGCGCGAGGTGCCCGACGGGTTCGTCTTCTCGGTGAAGGGGCCGCGCTTTACCACCAACCGCCGCGTGCTCGCGGAAGCCGGCGACTCCATCAAGCATTTCTACAATACCGGCGTGCTCGAGCTCGGCGATCGTCTGGGTCCCGTGCTCTGGCAATTTGCGCCGACGAAAAAATTCGACGAAGCCGATTTCGGCAAGTTCCTGGAATTGCTGCCGCGCAAGCTCGACGGTCGCGCGCTGCGCCATGTCGTCGAGGTCAGGCATCCAAGCTTCTGCGTACCCGCCTTCGCAGCGCTCTTGCGACAATTCGAAACGCCGGTCGTGTTTGCCGAGCACAACACCTATCCCGCAATCGCGGACGTGGCTGGCGACTTCGTCTATGCGCGGCTGCAAAAAGGCAATGACGAGCTCAAGACGTGCTATCCGCCGAAACAGCTCGACGCCTGGGCGAAGCGCTTGCAGCTTTGGGCCTCCGGCGGCGAACCGGACGACCTGCCGCGCGTCGACAAGGCGCCCGCGAAAAAGATGCCGCGCGACGTGTTCGCCTATGTGATTCACGAGGGCAAGGTGCGCGCGCCCGCGGGTGCGATGGAACTGATCGAACGCGTGAAATGAAGCTGGCTTCGTGAGGTCTCGCACCCGCGCAACTCAATCCAGCCTGATGCCGGCATCGCGGATCAATCTCGTCCAGTTCGCATGTTCGGATGCGACAAAGCCGTCGAGCTTGTCGCCCGGCATGTCCCAAACTTCGCCGCCGCTCTTCTCGAAACGCTCCTTCAGTTCGGGCAGCGACGCGCGGATATCGGCGCGCAGCTTGGCCACGATCTCCGGCGGCGTTTTTGCAGGTGCAAAGATGCCGAGCCAGGAATCGACGTCGAGGCCAGCAACGCCGGCTTCCGACATGGTCGGCACCTCGGGCGCAAGCGCGCTGCGCTTCGATGACAACACGGCAATGCCCTTCGCCTGCCCCGACTGGATATAGGGCAGGCCAGCCGCGATAGAATCGAAGAACAGATCGATGCGGCCGGCGAGCAGATCGGTGAAGGCAGGCGGCGAGCCTTTGTAGGGCACCTCCAGAAGCCTGACGTCGGCGGCCTTCATGAAGGCGGCGGCGACGAGTTGCTGGCCGGTTCCGGCGCCCGCGGTTGCGACCGTGATCGAGCCCGGTCTCGCCTTGGCGGCTGCCACGATGTCGGAAAGCTTCGTCTGCGGCAAATCCTTGCGGGCGACCATGACATAGCCGAACCGGTACACCAGCGCGACCGGCACGAAATCCTTCAGCGGGTCGTAGCCGAGCTTCGAATACAGCGCGGAGTTGAAGGCCATGTTCGAGAGCCCGCCGACCATCAAGGTGTAACCGTCGGGCTCGCTCTGCGCCGCCGCCAGCGTGCCGACCACGGTTCCGGCGCCGGGCTTGTTCTCGACGAAAAAGGTTTGCCCCGTTCGCTTCGACAGCGCATCGGCAAGGTGCCGCCCGATGAGGTCATAGCTGCCGCCGGGGCCGATCGGGACGATGATCTTCACGGGGTGATCGGGATAGCCGGCCTGAGCACTCGCCGCTGCAATGAGCGCTGCACCGATCAGGACTGCCGTGCACCAAACTCGCTTCATCGTCGCTCCCCCTGATACAACTATGCGGCACGCGCGAGGTCACGGCAACATCGATCTGGAAATCGCTCGGTGGGTGCCATAGCTTCCTTGCTGTCGGCAGCACGAACAGATCTCAATGGCGCGCAAATCTACTCCTCTCTTCACCATTGGCTATGAGCAGACGCCGCAGAAAGCGGTGCTCGATGAGCTGCAGGCTGCCGGCGTAAAACTCCTGGTCGACGTGCGTGCGGTCACCTCCTCGCGACGGCCCGGCTTTTCCAAGAATCAGCTCGCCGCAGGCCTCGACGAGCGCGGCATCGCCTATATTCACCTGAAGGAGTTGGGCACGCCGAAGGACGGGCGGCTGGCCGCGCGCAGCGGCAATTATGCGAAGCTGGAAAAGATATATACCGCGCATCTGAAGAAGCCGGAGGCCAGGCAGGAGCTGGACGAGCTGTCGGCGCTGGTGAAACAAGCGGGTCCGGTGTGCCTGCTCTGCTACGAGCGCGATCACCGCCATTGCCACCGGCGAATGATCGCCGAAATCATCGAAGAGCACGATGGGGTGAAGGTGGAAAATCTGGCGGCGCGACAGGTCTAGTCGTCAGTGCGAGCGGGAGTGCCCACCCACCCACCAACAACTCCACGGTGATATGGCGCCGCTGCTGCGCTACCCCAATTGCCAGATCGTCATCGGTTTCTCATAGCCGCGGATCGGGATCGCGCCGAGCGAAACGGCATCGGGGCAGTCCTCGCCCAACGCATCGCGCACCGCAGCCGAGATCAAAAGCTGTGAATTGAACTCCTTGTTGAGCGCCTCGATGCGCGAGGCGAAATTCACGGTGTCGCCGATCACCGTGTATTCCTTGCGCCGCGGCGAGCCGATATTGCCGGCGACCACCTCGCCGAAATGGATGCCGATACCGATGCGCAGCGGCCATTCGCTTCCCCTGTTGATGTGCTCCATCGCGGCAAGCATCTCGCGGCCGGCGGCGACCGCGCGATGCACGGGATCCTCCGCCTCAAAGGGTGCGCCGAACAGCGCCAGAAAGCCGTCGCCCAGAAATTTGTTCACGATGCCGCCGTGACGGTCGAGGATCTCGACGAGAACCGCGAAGGCGCCGTCCAGGCGGTCGACCACCTCCTGCGGCGAACGCGACCGTGCCCCCGCCGTGAAACTGCGGAAATCGACGAACATCACCGCGACCTGGCGGAGATCGCTTTGCGTGCGGGCGCCCTCGAGCAGCAGGCGCTCGACCACCTGCGGCGAGACATGCTGGCCGAACAGATTGGTGATCCGATCGCGCGCGGTGGCGGCGCGAATGCTGGCGGCAAATCCCCGTTTCAATTGCACCCCGACCGCACCGGCGAGCACGCCGCAGGTGAAAATCACGAGACTGCGCGACAGATGGTAATAGACCTCGGGCTCCGGGTCGGGATTGACGAGCGGCCGATAATGCATGGCCATGGCGAACAGCTCGGCTGCGGCTACGAAGCCGGTGAAGGTCGACAGCCAGAAATCGAGCCGCAAGGTCGAGAGAATGATGAAGATGAAATAGACCAGCGGCATGACGAAGCCGAGCGCCTGCACCGGTCCCATGCTTTCGATATGCAGGGCCAGCGCAAGCGTCGGCATGCTGGTTTCGATCAGCGCCCCGATATAGCGCCGGTACACCGGAAGGTCCCGGTCAAGCTTCAGATGCCGGCTGATCGCGGTGTAGACCCAAAGCTCGAAGATGATGAAGCCGAGCAGGATGACGTAAATGTAGCCGGGGTTGACGTTCCGCCAGACGCGCCGCGCAATCTCGGGATCGAAAACGTGGACCAGCCATATCGTAGTGACAATGCAAAGGCCGACGATGATCAGCGCCCTCACCCGCATGAGCTCGGAGCGCATCACCTCCCGCATCAGCATGTGCTCGAAATCCTTCGACACCGCTTCGTGCGGTCCGACAATTCCTCGCCAGAATTCGCTGATCGCAGCCATTCTTTCGACCCTGGCCGATCCGTGATGTCCGATATTGCCTCAATCGAGCGTGCGGCGGAAGCGCGTCACGGCAACGGTCATGGCCAGCAGCATCAGGGCAATGAGGGCAAGAGCGTCGTATTGCAGGTTCTGCAGGGTCGATCCTTTCAGCATGATCGCTCGGACGATACGCAGATAATGCGTGAGCGGCAGGCCCTCGCCGATATATTGCGCCCAGACCGGCATGCCCAGGAACGGGAACATGAAACCGGACAACAGGATGCTCGGCAGGAAGAACATGATCGAGAGCTGCATGGCCTGTAGCTGGTTCTGCGCGAGCGTCGAGAAGGTGTAGCCGATCGACAGGTTCGTCGTGATGAACAGGGTCGTGAGCGCCGTCAGAAGCAGCATGCTGCCGAAGATCGGCACGCCGAACAGGAACACGCCGATTCCGAGAATCATCGCCGCCTGGATGAAGCCCACCATCACGTAAGGGATGATCTTTCCGAACATCACCTCGACCGGCCTGATCGGCATCGACAGCAGGCTCTCCATGGTGCCGCGCTCGATCTCGCGCGTGACCGACAGCGCCGTGAAGATCAGCATGGTCATGGTGAGGATGGTGCCGACCAGACCGGGCACGATGTTGAGCCGGGAAGCTGCCGCCGGGTTGTAGCGCGCATGCGCGCGGATCTCGAACGGTAGCGACGGCGGATCGCCGGTGAAGAGATCGTGCGCAAGCGCGGTCTGCACCAGGACGCTGAGCGACGACAGCGCGGACGAGGCCGCGATCGGATCGGTGGCGTCGGCTGCAACCAGCAGCGCCGGCCGATCGCCGCGCCGCACCGCTCGCTCGAAGCCGCGCGGAATTTCGACGCCGAACAAGACCTTGCCCGACAGCAGGAGATTATCGAACTCCTGCACGTCATGCACCTCGCGGGTGAAGCGGAAATAGGCGGTGTTTTCCAGCGCCTTCAGGATGGAGCGTCCGAGATCGGAGTCTTCCTGCAGCAGCACGGCGGTCGGCAGATTGTGCGGTGTGGTGTTGATGGCGTAGCCGAACAGCAGAAGCTGCATCACAGGAATCATCACGATCATGGCAAACGACACGCGGTCGCGGCGGAGCTGGATGAACTCCTTCAGCACCATCGCCCAGGAGCGCCGCCAAAAGCCGAAGCGACTTTCGCTGACGTTGTCCCGCTGGGCACCGGCCAATGCGATGCTCATCAAAAATTGTCCTTTGAGCGCGACATCAGTTCGATGAAGACGTCCTCCAGCGACGGCTCCGAATGCTGCCAGTGGAGTTCCGGATGGTCGCGCCAGGGCGCAATCGTTGCTTCAAGCGCCGCCTTGTCGCGGCCGGAGACGTGCAGGGAGTTGCCGAATGGCGCCACCATGTCCACGCCGGGCTGTCCAGCAAGCCTCTCCGCCAGCACCTGCAGGTCGTCGCCGGTGACCGTGTAGGTCGTCAGCGCCGATTTCGCAATCACCTGCTCGACGGTGCCGTGCGCCAGCAAGTGGCCATAGGCGATATAAGCGATCTCGTGGCAGCGCTCGGCCTCGTCCATGTAGTGGGTTGAGACCAGTACGGTCAGCCCCTGGCCGGCGAGCGCATGGATCTCGTTCCAGAAATCGCGCCGCGCCTTGGGATCGACGCCGGCGGTCGGCTCGTCCAGCAGCAGCAGCTCCGGATTGGGCAGCGTGCAGGCACCGAGCGCGAGCCGCTGTTTCCAGCCGCCGGACAGTTCGCCCGCGAGCTGCTCCTCGCGGCCGCTCAGGCCGAGGCGCCTGATCATCTCGCGCGCGGTGCCGCGCGGGTCGCCGACGCCGTAAAGCCGCGCCACAAATTCGAGATTTTCGCGCACCGACAGGTCCTGATAGAGCGAAAAGCGCTGCGTCATGTAGCCGACCTTGAGCTTGATCTTGCCGGCGTCGCGACGGATGTCGTAACCGAGGCAGGTGCCCTCGCCGCTGTCGGGCGTGAGCAGTCCGCAGAGCATGCGGATGGTCGTGGTCTTGCCGGACCCGTTCGGGCCGAGGAAGCCGTAGATCGTGCCGCGCTTCACCTGCATCGACAGGTCATGCACGACCTCCCTGCCCACGAACGATTTCGACAGGCCCTTGACGTCGATCGCAATGGCAGACGCGTCGTTCATCGCTTGTCCGCAACGGGTGTCTTCGGGTTGAGATAGACGCTGACCGGCTGGCCGACGCGCAGCGCGTCCGGCCGCGCAGGCCGCGCCTGGATCAGATAGACGAGCTTGTTGCGCTCATCGAGGCTGTAGATGACCGGCGGGGTATACTCGGCCGAAGTCGCAATGAAATAGATCTGTGCGGTGAGATCGGCGGCGCAATTGTCGCAAGCGATGCGCACGTGGTCGCCGATGGAAAATTTCGGCAGCTCGGTCTCGGAGACGAAAAAACGGATCTTCATGTTGCCGGGCGGCATGATCGACAAAACCGGCCGCTGCGCCGCCACCATCTCGCCTTCGCGGAAATAGATCTGCTGCACGGTGCCGGAAACCGGGGCAAAGCCCTGGCGCCGCGCGAGCCGCGTCTCCGACGTATTGACATGGGCTTCCGCAACCCGCAGCGCCGAGACGGCGGCATCGAGATTGGCCTGCGTGCCGGATCCCGTGCGGCTCAGCGAGGCTGCGCGGTCATAGCTCTGCTGCGCATTGGCAAGCGTCGCCTTGTTCTGGTTGAGGTCGGCCTTCTGCAGGTCGTCGTCGACGGTATAAAGCAGGTCGCCGGTCTTGACCACGTCGCCCTCGCGCACGTTGAGCTTTGTAACCCGTCCGGCTTCGTCGGGGCTGACAAAGATCATGTCGGCTTCGACCCAGCCTTGAAACCCGGGATCGCGCCTGTCGTTGCAGCCGGCGAGCGCTGCCGTGAGCGCAAGAACCGTCAATAGTCCGATGCGCGCAAATCTCATGGCGTGCTCCGTTCGCCAAAGATCAAATCGAGATGGACGCGAAGCATGGCGTTGGCATCGAGCGGTGCATGGCGCTCGAACAGGCTCTTCCAGATGATCGCGACGATCGCCGGCGCCACCAGGATCTGCGGAAAATCTTTCAGCTCCGATGAGCGGATTTCGCCGCGCGCGATCCCGGCCTCGATCAGCGCCCGCATGGCCGCAAGCCCGCGCGAGATCACCTCGCGGTAGTAGAAATCGGCAATCGCGGGGAAGCGCGGCCCTTCGGCCACGATCAGACGGATGATGTCGGCCCGACGCGTGTTGGCGACCTCCTCGATGAAGGTCCTGGCAAACCCTTCGAGCGCGTCGCGGATCGAGCGCGAGCCCGTCAGGGCCGGCGGCGTGGTGATGCGTTCCACGACCGGCACGATCGCGGTGCGCACCAGCTCCTCGAACAGCGCCTCCTTGTCCTTGAAGTGCAGATAGATCGTGCCCTTGGCGACGCCGGCGCGCTTGGCGACGTCGTCGAGCCTCGTCGCGGTGAAGCCGCGGGCAACGAACTCATCCAGCGCCGCCGCGACGATGGCTGATCGCCGCTCGGCAGCGCGCTCGGCGCGGCTTGTGGGCGCGGCTGTCACTGTCGCGTCGGGCATGGTTCCTCCGCCTTCGGGATGCGGTTACCTCTTTCAATTATCAATAATGACTGACTGGTCAGTCATAGTCAATGACCAAAAAGGCAACTCTTCGTGAATGGGCTGGTTCCCTGCGATTTCAGGCATCCCTCAGGGCGGCGCCCAATTCCGGCACGCTATGCGCCTGGATTTAAACGCCGCCCCTCCGCGTCCCCCGCCGAGCCCCATTGAGGCCCGACTAACGATCACAAACGCGGCTGCTCGCGGCCATGATCCGGATCAATTCGGAGGTGGTTTTCGGTGGGATCAGGTATGAAACTTCAGGCCATCGACGATCTTGTCGACCAATTTGCGCTCGGCGCGAAAGGCAAGCCCGACCAGGTTGAGTTCGGCGCGGGGGACCCCCTTCACGGCCGCGCGGTTGGCTTGGTCATGCGTGGTCCTGAACATGTCTTCGGTATAGACGGCGGGCGTCACATTACGGGCGAGCGCCCGCTCCAGGGCACGCGACAGCGCTGGGCGGTCCGCGCCGTAGATCAGGATCGGCTGGCCGATCAGCGACAGGTATTTCGTGCCCGAGCCGTCCTCGTAAGCTTCGCCCACGCATCCGGGAAAGGCGGCAGCAATGCCGCCGGACAGGAATGACGCCACGTTGAGCTTCTGCCACGGCTCGAGGTCGGTGCGCACGACCACCGCGATCTTGGTATCGAATTGCATGCTTGCTCCGCCGTCATGAGAGCGCGATGGCAATTCGACATGAAGCTATCGCGCCCTAGCCCTTCGCGTCGCAGGCCCAGGCGCGGATCACGCATTCCTTGCCGCCGAATTTGTAGCATTCGCGCGTCGCGGCGTTAAGAGATGACGAAATATGCGGACGCACCGCATAACCGTGCGGCCCGCAGGGGTCTTTCATGTCGACGGCAAATGCGGCGCAAGAGCGCTTCATGGTGACCGCGGTACATTCGCCCTTGCACTGCTTCAGCGCTGCGACGCGCGCTTCATCCTCGCCGGCAAGGTCAAAGGCCTGGCCGTAGGCACCGCATTTTCCCATCGCGAACGCACCTGCGGCCCATGACTGCGTGACAAACCGCGCGCCCGCGATCGCCAAGATCAAAGCAAAGACAAAAAGTGCGCGGCGCTGCGCCAATCTGTTCGAAACGATCAAAAGCCCCTCCCCACTCCAACGGCGGGAAACTATCCGAGCGGGTCTTTCCACTTGGTGAATGCGAGGTCGAAAATAAACCAAACACTCGGCACTCCACGATCGCCTGACGATCGCGCCCTACGTCCCGCTGCAGGCAGAACGAGACCAGACTCGTTATCAAAAATTTGATTTGTGGTTGGTTGAGCGAAGCGAAATCAATTTTCTTTTTGGAGCGATTCGCACGGTGGGTTCGCTTTGCTTTACCCACGGTGCAAATCACGAATTCGTTTTAGCCTTGCCGCGCGGTCTCCAGTGCCTGCGGCGTATCGATGTCGAGAAACGCGCCGTTCCCCTCGACCGGTACTTCAGCGACCGCTTCGGCATGCTTGCCGATCAAATGTCGCGCACCGATATCGCCATCGAGCGTCATCAGCTCGTTGAAGAAACGCCGCGACCACAAGACCGGATTGCCGCGCCGTCCTTCGGCCACGGGCACTACGATCAGGTTGCCGCGATCGGGTGCAAACGCCTCGATCAGCCGATCGATCAGTTTTGCATCGATCAGCGGCATGTCGCCAAGGCAGATCACCGCGCCGTCGGCATTGTCGGACACCGCTGCGATCCCCGCTTTCACCGAGCTGGCGAGGCCGCCGGCGAAATCCGGATTGCGTGCGAATTTGACGTTCAACCCTTCGAGCGCCTGCTCGACCAGTTCGGCCTGATGCCCGGTAACGACAATCACCTCGGACGCCTTTGAGGCGAGCGCCTGCTCGGCCGCGATCCGCACCAGCTTCTTGCCGGAAATTTCAGCGAGCAGCTTGTTCGGGCCGCCCATCCGGGTCGAGCGTCCGGCGGCAAGCACGATCGCGGCGACGTTGCGGTTGTCTGCGGCTTCCGGCTTGGCGCGCGGCTGCGGCCGGGTGACGATTTCCATCAACAGGCCGCCGACGCCCATGCCCATCAGTTCGGCGCGGGTGACCTTCAGCCCCGCGAGCAGGCGCATCAACACCCAGTCAAAGCCGTTCTCGACCGGCGAACGCGCACAGCCGGGCGCGCCCAGGACCGGCACGCCGCCGGCGCTGCCGATCAGGAGCAGATTGCCGGGATCGACCGGCATGCCGAAATGTTCGATGGCGCCGCCGACGTCCGATATCGCAGCGGGGATCACGTCGCGCCGATCGGCGATCGCCGACGCCCCGAACACGATCACGAGCTCGGCGCCGAGCGCGAGCAACTCCTTGATTGCAGTGGCGAGCGCCCGCTCTTCATGCGGCACCCGGCGCTCCGCCATGATCGTGGCGCCGGCGGGCGCGAGCCTTTCAGCGGTCACGCGCAACGTCTTGTCGATCACTTTGGGCGAAAGGCCCGGCAGTTGGGTCGAGACGATGCCGATGCGTTTGATGACGTAGGGCGCAACGCTCAGCGCGCCTTTGCCTGCCGCCTTCACGGCGGCGTCGCGCAGCCGTCCCTCGACGCCGAACGGGATCAATTTGACGGTCGCGATCATCTCGCCTTCGACCACCGGCTTGAAAGCCGGCAGCGTCGCAAGCGTGATCGCCTCGTCGACGCCGTTGATGCGATCGACGGCGGCGCGATCCACCACCAGCACGCCCGCGCGCGCGGCAAACAGGTTGGCGCGCCCGGTGAAGGCGCGCTCGACATTGATACCATCGCCCGTGACGGCCTGCGCGATCGAGGCCGCCGCTTCGTCCTCGGAGACGTCGCCCGGCTCCAGCCGCACCACGACGATCTCGCTCACACCCGCCTGCCCGAGCGCCGCGGCCTCGGCGGGCCCGATCGTCGTGCCTTTCTTCAGCACCAATGATCCCTGGCGCAGCGTGTGGACGGTCACCCCGCCAATCGCATCTGCCGGGCTGGCAGGACCGAACTTCATGCGGCTTGTTCTTTTTCTTTCGGCGGCAGGCGAAGCTGCGCGGTGATTTCGGCCATGATCGCGACCGCGATCTCGGACGGCGAGACCGCGCCGATCGGCAGGCCAATCGGCGCATGAATGCGCGCGATGTCGCTTTCCTTCGCGCCCTGCGCCCGCAACCGCTCGGCGCGCTTTGCGTGGGTTTTCCGCGATCCGAGCGCGCCGATGTAGAAGCACTCGCGCTGGAAGGCGTGCAGCAGCGCCGGGTCGTCGATCTTGGGATCGTGCGTCAGCGCGACGAAGGCGGTGTAGTGATCGATGTTGAGCGGCGGCAGTGCGACGTCGGGCCATTCGGCAATCAGCGGCACATCGGGAAAGCGCTCGGGGCTTGCAAAGGCCGTGCGCGGATCGACGACCGTCACATCATAGTCCAGCGCACGGGCGAGCGGCGCGAGCGCCTGGCTGATATGGACCGCACCGATCACCACGAGCTTCGCCGTCGGCGCGTAGACGTTCAAAAACAGTTTTTTGCTGCCGACCTCGATGGTTGCGCTCTTGCCCATGCGCAGCGCCTTGTCCAGTTCCTCGCGCAAGGGATCGGCGGCGAAATCCCTGGCTTTCACCAGCCGCTGCTCGCCGTTTTCGGTGTCGGTGACGACGATGACCGGCCGCCGCGCGGCGCGCTCGGCGTTGAGTTCTTTCAGAGTCTCAAGCTTCACGGTTCACCCCACCTTCTCGACAAAGACGCGGATCGTCCCGCCGCAGGACAGGCCGACATTCCAGGCGGTCTCGTCGGCGACGCCGAACTCAAGCATCTTGGGCTTTCCCGAGGCGATCACGTCCAGCGCCTCGGTGACGACAGCGCCCTCGACACAGCCGCCGGAGACCGAGCCAAGGAAGGTGCCGTCATCGTTGATGACGAGGCTCGAACCGGCTGGTCTCGGCGCCGAGCCCCAGGTCTCGACCACGGTGGCCAGCGCAACACCGTGGCCGGCCTTCTGCCAGTCCTCGGCAGCCTTCAATATGTCCTCGTCGCGATTGAGCATGGGCGCCTCTTGTTCTCAAGCCACGGAGCGGATCAGGCTGCGATGGTGCGGCGGCAGCGGCGATGACAACGCCGTGATCAGCCCCTCGATAGAGCTCAAATTATGCACCGGGCGGAATTCGTCAACGTGCGGCAGCATCATTTTGATGCCTTGGGCCTTGGGCTCGAAGCCGCCATAACGGAGCAGCGGGTTGAGCCAGATCAGGCGGCGGCAGGAGCGGTGCAGCCGGTCCATCTCGAAAGCGAGCCGGCTGTCGGCCTCGCGTTCGAGCCCGTCGGAGATCAGCAGCACGATCGCGCCCTGGCCCAGCACCCGCCGCGCCCACAATTTGTTGAATGTGTGCAGCGAGGTCGCAATCCTCGTGCCTCCGGCCCAATCCTCGACCGACTGCGAGCAGCTCGCCAACGCCTCGTCGGGATCGCGCGCCCGCAAGGCCCGCGTCACATTGGTAAGCCGCGTGCCGAACAGGAACACCGAGACGCGCTTGCGGGCGTCGGTGATGGCATGCAGAAAATGCAGGAACAGGCGGGTATATTCGCTCATCGAGCCCGAGATATCGAGCAGCGCCACGATGGGCGCGGGTTTCTCGATCCGTCCGAGCTTTCTGATGTCGACGATCTCGCCGGCCGTGCGCAACGAGCCGCGCAGCGTCCGGCGCATGTCGAGCCTTTGCCCGCGCGGGTCGGGCTGCTGGCGGCGGGTTTCGAGTTCGGCCTGCGGCAGCTTCATCCTGGTGATCGCGCGCGTGACTTCGGCGATCTCGGCCGCGCTCATCTGCGCAAAGTCCTTCTTCTGCAAAATCTCCTTGTCGGAGACCGACAGGCGCAAATCCTGCTCCTGCACCTGCGGCTCCTCGTGCATCGAGGGCTGCGATAGCGCTTCCTGCACGCGGCGCGAGGCCGGCGGCGGCTTCTTGCGGGCGTGATCCGGCAGCGGCACAGAATCCAGCATGCTCTTCCATTCCTCCGCGGCGCGGAAGAACAGGTCGAAGGCTTGCGCAAAGATCAGCGCATGCTCATGGCGCTTGACGAAGATCGATTCCAGCGTGGTGTAGACGTCGCGGCGATTGCCGATGTCGATCACCTGCAACGCGTTCATGGCGTCGATGACGGCACCCGGCCCGACCGGGAGGCCGGCGGCACGCAGCG
>Ga0306925_10003856_pt1 | contig 13396 bp, 11 predicted proteins | sample flu12Cox44000176_FD_203755 | JGI IMG/M metagenome (GOLD analysis project Ga0306925, IMG submission 203755) | Lab enrichment of tropical soil microbial communities from Luquillo Experimental Forest, Puerto Rico - flux8day.12C.oxic.44.000.176 (v2)... | ecosystem: Environmental > Terrestrial >... | reverse complement strand
AGCCATGGTTGTCGCCAAAGCCGTGGCCGAGCTCGAACCCAAAAGGATGGTCCTTTGCCTTCAGCTTTTTACCGACCTCATAAAGCTCCTCCCAGGTATCGGGAAATTTTTTGACCCCGACCTCGGCGAACCAGTCGGTGCGCCAGTTCATCAGCTGGCCGATATTGCTGAACGGCACGGCCTTCCATTGGCCGTTAACGACCCCCGCCTCCTTCGCGACGTCGTACCAGCCGCCCTGCTTTTTGCCCACCTCCTCGGCGATGTCGCTCACGTCCAGGAGCTTTTCGTCAAACAGGAACGGGTAGAGCAGAAAGATCATCGTCACGTCCGCCCCGGACGCGGTCTCGGCGATCGTGCTGATCCGGGTCGGTAGGCTGCCGACGCTCGTCAATTCATAGTTTATCTTGACGCCGGTCTCTTTCTCATAGGCCGGCGCCAACGTCTTCTGCATGTATTCGTCGAACGTCTTGATGAACGAGCTCTCATGCAGAAATGTCAGCGATTTGGTTTCGGCAGAGGCCCGCCGCGGACCAACAGCGGCGCTGATCGCGCCGAGGCCGGCCAACTGCAAGAATCCGCGCCGCGAGGTAACATCCAATGCTCGCTCTCCCTTAGTTGCGGCGGGCCAGCATCTGGTCGACCATCGCCGGAGCGGCGCCAAGATAGTTGGCGGGATCTGTTAACGCTCGCAATTTGTCGAGACCGAGCGGGTCTGCGACGGCAGGGGTCTCCAGCAATACGTCGAACAGCGGCCGGTCGGTCTCGATCGCGGCGCGGCAGGCGTCGTAGACTAGATCGTGTGCCTCGTTGCGGCCGGTGTGCGGCGCCAGCCCCATCATCACCGCCTCGGCGACAATCAGCCCGTGCGTCATCGCCAGGTTCTTCGCCATGCGGCCGGTATCGACGATCAGGCCGCCCAGCATGAACCGCGACTGGTGCAGCGCGCCGGCGGCAAAGCCAAAAGCTTCGGGCAACGCCACCCATTCGACATGCCAAGGCCCGGTCGCCCGCTCGAAATCGGTCACCACGGCGTCGAACGCCAATCCGGCCTGTTGGCGCAATATCTTGGCCGCGGCAAGGATCAGCTCGCACGAGATCGGGTTGCGCTTCTGCGGCATCGTCGAGCTAGAGCCGCGGCCCTGGACGAAGGGTTCGGCCGCTTCGCCAAACTCGGTCGCCGACATCAGCATCACGTCATACGCGATCTTGCCGAGACTGCCGGCCAGCAGCGCCAGTACCTGCACCGTCTCGGCGATCCCGTCGCGAACCACATGCCAGGTGATCGGCGGGTCAGCGAGCCCCAGCTCGCGGGCGAGCTCGGCGCGGGTATCGAGGCTGCGCTCGGCGTTACCGAGCGAAGCCAGGGTGCCGGCGGCTCCGCCGAATTGCACGAGGAGGACCCGCGGGCGAAGCTGGCGCAGCCGTTCGGCATGGCGATCGAGCGCGTAGAGCCACACCGCTGCCTTGTAACCGAACGTCACCGGCAGCGCGTGCTGCAGGTGGGTGCGCCCCGCCATCGGCGCATTACGGTATTTGTGCCCGAGTTCGGCGAGATGGCCACGCGCCGCCGTCAAATCCTCCTCGATGAGCGCGAGCCCGGCGCGGATCTGCAGCACCGCGGCCGTGTCCATGATGTCCTGGGTCGTCGCGCCCCAATGGAGGTAGCGGCCCGCGTCACCCGCCAATTCGGCCAGCTGCCGGACGAGCGGCAGGATCGGATAGCCGACCGTCTCGGTCTCACTCTTCAGCCGCGCGAGGTCGAGAGCCTCGCGGCCGCTCACCAGCGAATTCGCGGCGTGCGTGATCGCGGCGGCTGCCTCGGCCGGAATGATCCCGAACTTTCCCTGGGCCCGCGCGAGAGCCGCTTCAACCTCCATGCAGCGCGCGAGGAATGCATCATCGCCGAACACCTCGCGCATTGCCGCGGTGCCGAACATGTCCGCAAAGATCGCCGAGTCGAGGGCGCTGATCGCCATCGGACAGACTCTCCTTCCTGCTAGACGGAAGGCGAGAAGGCTTCGAAATCGACCCAGGCCCCGTTGTGCAGCCGCTCGAGCGCCGGAAAGCGAGCCTTGTAGGCCATTTTCGGGCTATCGGAGATCCAATAGCCGAGATAGACGAAGGGGTGGCCGTGGCGCCGGCATTGTTCGACCAGCCACAGGACACTCCAGATTCCGAGACTGCGCCTCGGCTGGTGCGGATCGTAAAAGCTGTAGACGGCCGAGACGCCGTCGTCGAGCAGGTCGATCAACGAGGCGGCGACGAGTTGGCCGGCAAGGTCGCGATACTCGGCGACTGCGGTTCGCACCGGGGTATCCTCGACCATCCCGCGATAGTCGAGATAGCTCATCGAGGCCATGTCACTGTCGCTGTGGCGCGAGCGCTGATAAGTCGAGAAGAGCCGGAATTGCTGGGGCGTGGCGCGGGCTGGAATTAAACGCCCGGAAAGGTCACCGTTGGTGTTGCGGATGCGGCGCGTCGAGCGCGTATGGTTGAAGCGATCGACGGCGATCCGCACCGCTACGCAGGACGAGCAGCCCCGGCACGCCGGTCGATAGGCGAAACGATGGCTGCGGCGAAACCCGGCGCGCGACAAATCATCATAAAATAGCGCCGCACCGCGGCCGCCGAGCTCGACGATCAGCTTGCGCTCGGCGCGGCCGGCTACGTAGGGGCAGGCAACGGGTGCGGTCGCGAAGAACTGGCGAAGCGGGGCGAGAGCTCGCTCCTTTGTCGAGGCCAAGTGCGCTTCCAGCCGGGGTCTTTCGCGTTTTTGCGTGTTTTCGGCCCGCGGCCTCAGATCCATTGTCCGGTCTCCTCTTCGCTCTCGCTGGCATCGGATTATGGCCGACAGCAGGCCGAACGCGCCAGCCCCGAACACACGGTTTAGCGCATCGGTCCGGCTGTCCACCGAAATTCGGTCAGGATGTTCTGGTCGAACCGGCATTCAACGGCGAGATCACGCGCCAATGGGGTGTCCGTCGGCAGATCGGTGCGGATCCCTTCGGCCTTCGCGACGATCGTCGTGAGGCTCGTAGCCGAGGCTTCGCTTTTGGTGATGTCGATTTCCGCGCTCGGATAGGCGCGACGCATCATTTCGGCGCAACGCTCGGCGAGCCCGACATTGCGGGAGATGCCGCATCCCGGCGCGGCAGCGCAGAGCGCGGCCAAGAGGCAGGCAGTCGAAGCTTGTCGGAGAGCCGCCATCCCATCGATACTGCTCGGCCGCCGACGGAATTTCAAATTCCGCTTGTTTGTCGGCTGCTGCGACAAGTCAAGTCCAGCCAATACGCGGAAAAGGGCCGGAGGGGGCGGGTTGAAGGACCTTTCACGACGGGCGAACAAACTGCGTCGCCGGGTCTACCGGGAAACCCCGGTTGCCTCGGCGAACCGCACCGCCGAGCTCGACCATCGGATGTCATATGCGGAAATGGCGGCCGCGTTGGCAGGCGCGAAACTCGGCGTGTCGTCGGCGGGTGCCGCGCTCGCGTTGTGGCGAGCCTTCAGCGAGCACGGGCTGCGCGCCTGGTGTTACGAGTTCGGTTTACCAGACATCCTCACTCGGACCGTCACCGTCGTCGATGTCGACGGTGTGCTGCAGATCCACGACGCATTCTTCAATCTGAGCTATTCATCCGGCCTCTATAGTGCGCTGGCTTTACTGCGCAACGCAGAGGCCCTGACACTCAAGCGCGAGGCGCGGGACAGTAAAATCTACATCATGGATCCCAACCGCGAACCCAGCGGGGCCGCGCGGTGGCTGCAGGAACATGCCGAGCGTGAAATCGAACCGGTCGGCCGGCTTCGTCGATTTGAGCTGCATTGGGATGAGACGGCGTTCGGCGCCACGCATCCAGCGGTCGAGCGGTTGCTAGGCGATTTGACTGCTCGCGGCTATCCGGCCGACCTCCAATACGCGATGCTGCATCCGGTCGCGGTGTTCGACGGCACAAAGTGGCATCGAGATCGTGCGGAAATGCCTCTGGTGCAGGGCTGCAACCTGGAGTCGCCTGCCGCCGCACTAGGTGTGGCATCGCGCCAATTGGCGATCGAACGGGCGCGACTTGGCGAAACAGGCGCGACGGTAACGCGTCTCGAAGCCGATCTCTCCGAGGCTAAGACCCAGTTCTCGAAGGCCGCGCGCCGGCTCGCGGCGGAACGCGAGATATGGCTGCAGCAGAAGGCCGCTCTGCAAGCCGGCAACACCGCGCTAGAAGGAGAGCTCGCGGAGACCCGGTCACGTTTATCTTCGGCGATCGATCTACGGGCCCAGCGGGACAGCCAGATCGCACAGCTCCGAGCCGAGATCGAGGACGGCGCTCGGCAAGCCGAAAAGCAGCAAAAGGCGGTCGATGCGCTTGAAGGCCTGCGGCGCGAGGGCGACGCTGCGCGAAATCGCCTCGAAAGCGAAATTCGCGACCTGCGGGCGCAGCTCGAATTCGGGTTGCGCGAGAACGAGCAGCTGCGCGACAGCGCCGCGCTGCTAGCGCGCCGCGCGGAAGCGGCCGATGAGCAGCTGATCTCGATCACCCACTCTTTTCCCGCACTTTTCGATGAGATCAGCCGGCTGCAATGCGAGAGGGACGCGATGTCCCACGAGAAGGCACGTCTCGAAGCGCTGATTGCTGCGTCGCCGGGAGCTCGCCTGCGGTCCTTCTGGCGCCGCATCACCAACAAACGCGAGGCGTTATAAGGAAGCTGTCCGGAGGGTCAGATATTATCGTGCGCGGACCCGGAAACGCCGCACCACGACGGTACCGGCCAGCATGTCGTGCAACGTTCGCTTGTGGCGGTTGAACAGAACCAGTAACAGGATTAGCGAGCAGGTCGCCCCCACCGTGAGGTAAAACAGCGCAGTCTGTATGAGCGCCTGCAAGAACCCGGGCCGCTCTCCCGTGACTGAGCGCAGTTCGACATCGAAGAGCCTCATGCCGATCGTCGCCGACCAGCGGCCGCTCAGCAACAGCGTGTGATAGGCGAGAGGGATCAGTCCGAAAAGAAACCACAGTACCGGGCCCAGCAACCCGAAGCTGAGCAGCCAGAGCACCGCGAAGGCAATCCAGCAGAAGACGGCGAGCACGCCGATGATGCAGAGGTCCACGAAATAAGCGAGGGCACGGCGCCACAGCACCCCCTCATAGGCCTCGCGCAGTGCCGCCGGATCGGGCATCGCCCGGTCGTCATAAAAGGTCGAGGCGTAGCCAAAGCTGGCCATGATCGGCACCATCCGCTGGCAAGACGGCGCAGCATGTAGGGATCATCGCCGCCGCGGCAAGGCTCGGGGTAAAGTGGCGGGCCCCTCTGTCCGCAAAGGAGACCGTCATGCCTGCCTACATTATCGCCGATATCCAGGTAACCGACCCCGCCGGCTACGATCAGTACCGGCCTCTTGCGGCGGCCAGCATCGCGCGGTCTGGCGGCCGTTTTGTCGTGCGCGGCGGCAAGGTCGATTTGCTCGAAGGCGCGCCCGAGCCGGAACGGATCGTCGTCATCGAATTTCCGGATGCCGACACCGCGCGCCGCTGGTACAGCTCCGAGGAGTACCAGAAGGCGCTGAAAATCCGGCAGTCCGCATCGCGCGGCCGGGTGTTCCTGGTCGAGGGAGCCTAGGTCTCCTCCGCGTCGAACCCTCCATTCGGCAGAAGGTGGGTCGGGAAGCCGGCTGCGGCCAGCGCGGCGATCAACACCTCGACGTGCCGCCGGTTCTGCGTCTCGACGACGACATCGAGCTCGGCGCGCTTGACCGAGGTGTCGTGAAAAAGGCGCTGGTGATGCACCTCGACGATGTTGCTGGAATGCTTGCCGATCACTCCCGAGAGGCGGGAAAGCGCACCGGGGATGTCGGGCAATTCCGAACGCAGGCGGACCAGCCGCCCTTCGCGCACCAGCCCGCGCATCAGGATCGAGGCGAGCAGGCGCGCGTCGATATTGCCGCCGCAAATGACGATCCCGACCCGCCGGCCGCGAAACCGCTCCGGCGCTTCCAGCACGGCTGCGAGACCGGCGGCTCCCGCACCTTCGACAACCAATTTCTGGCGTTCGAGCAGAACCTCGATCGCGCCCTCGATCGCCACATCGTCTACCAGCAGGATTTCCGAGACGAGCTCCTGGACGATGCGCCGGGTCAACCGCCCCGGCTCCTTGACCGCGATGCCCTCCGCGAGCGTTGCGGCTGCGGCCGGCGAGCCCGGATCCTCGCCGCGCATCAGCCGGTACATCGACGGGTAGAGCGTCGACTGAACGCCAACGATGTCCATGCACGGGTTGAGCGCCTTTGCGGCAACCGCGATCCCGGAGATCAATCCGCCGCCGCCGATCGGCACAACAATTGTATCGAGATCGGGCTGATCGGAGAGGAGTTCGAGCGCGATCGTGCCCTGACCGGCTATGACTGCCGGATCGTCGTACGGATGAACGAGCACGAGCCCCTCGTCGCGGGCGAGCGCATCAGCCGCCTCACGGGCGGCAACGAGACTGTCGCCTTTGAGCACGACCTTGGCTCCGTACGCCTCGGTCCGGTCGATCTTGATGAACGGGGTACCCTCGGGCATCACAATCGTCGCCGGGATACCAAGCTGCCGCGCGTGGTAGGCCACGCCTTGCGCATGGTTGCCGGCCGACATCGCCACGACCCCGGCACGCCGCTCGCTCGGGCTGAGCGTCAGCAGTTTCGCGAGAGCGCCGCGCTCCTTGAATGAGCCGGTGCGGTGCAAGGTCTCGAGTTTCAAATAGATGTCCGCACCGGCGAGTTCCGAAATGGCGGGCGCCGATATCACCGGCGTATGCGCGATCGCATCCTGTATCGCCGCGCCGGCGCATCGCACTGCGTGCATGCTTACTGGCAGATCGTTCATCGTTGGGGAACCAGCACAAGGGTGGAGACCGCCGCGGCTCGGTCAGGCACAAGCCAATCGAAGTTGCGCCAGCGCTGCAGCAAATCGGCGTAATGAGATGAAAGCGGGTGGCCGGATTGGCCCGGGGTGACAATCATCCTTGCGTCCTGAAGTGAGGCCAAATCGGTGATCATGCGCAGTCCGGCGCCGTAACGCTGCTCGAACGGGATCGCATCGTCGCGGATCGTGCTCGGGCCGCGATTGAGCGTATCGTATGCTCCGGAGGTCGGGATTGTTGTCTTGAGCCAGTCACGCAGCACCGGGATGCGGCTGAATACTGGGTTGTCAAACACGGCGACATGCGCCCGCCCCCAGCGCCATTGTGTCATGTCGGCGCCGTAGTCGTGACGCAGCCGTACGAGCGCGGTATCTAGCGCTTCCGCGAGCCTCGACGCGCAGCTCTCCTCGCCGGGTCGCGTCGGGTCGTCGCACCAATCCGGCCGTTCGTTCAACACCGCCTCCATCACCTGCGGCCGCAAATCCCAGTAGTCCGAGATGGCGTCGCCGAACCGGCCGAACAGGATCGAATGGCTGAACTCACGCAGCCAGGCAGTGAACAGCAATGGCTCCGCCTTTTCCCTATCCATCCGAAAATCCCAGCTCTTGAGCCGCTCGACCGCCTCCCGCGCCGCGCCGGTTTGCGCGACTAACCCTGTCATCAGCGGCGCCAGATGCTGGGCCATCAGCGGCGCCAGATGCTGGGCCATCAGCGACAATGTGTCGGCCTGCATTGCAACGCTCGAAGCCGCGGTCTGCAGCGGGGTGGCGGCGAGCAATGCCTCGATCCGCTCTGCTCGGTTTGGCAAATCCCAGTCGCGGCTGAGGAAGAAAGGATAGGTGTCCGGCACGATCTTGTTGTTGGCGCTGACGAAATGACCCGAGGGCGGGTTGACCGCGTGCGGCAGCGTGTCAAAGGGGATGAACCCGGTCCAATCGTAACTGCCCATCCAACCCGGCGCCGGAAGCCAGCCCTGTCCGCTGCGCCGGATCGGCACCAACCCCGGCGCGATAAACCCGATCGTGCCGTCGACATCGGCATAGACGATGTTCTGTATCGGACCGACGAAATGCCGCAATGCGGCCTGAAAGCTCGGCCAATCGGTTGCCCGGTTGATCTCCCACACCGCCTCGGCGCTGCGGTCATCGGGGATCGTGAAGGTCGCCTGCAGGGCCAGGACAAACCCCGGTTCGGGCACTCCCGGCGGTAGGGCGTCGGAGAGGACGGGACCGTGCCGAGTTTCGCGGATTGTCAGCTCGACCGGCACCGCGCCCTTCACAGCGATGGTTTCGTGCCGCGATTGGAATGGCATGCTCCCTTGCGGCGTCAGATAGCGCGCCGGGTCCCCGGGATCCACCTGCTCTACGAAAAGGTCCTCGACATCGGCTGTCGTCGTCGTGAAGCCCCAGGCAATCCGCTCGTTGTGGCCGATCACGACGAGTGGGATCCCGGCGGCGGTGCCTCCTGTGATGTTGTGCTGCGGCGTTTCGAGCCGCGCGAGGTACCAAAATCCCGGTCCGCTGAACGCCAGATGGGGATCGTTCGCGAGGATCGGCTTGCCGCTGGCGCTGTGTCGTCCGTCAACGACCCAGTTGTTGGACGCGAAGTATGGGCCCACCGCTGCGGGCAGCGCCTCATAAAGCTCATCGAGCGCCAGCCGGCGATAGATCGGCGCCATATCAGCGAGCGTTGTCGGCGCACCTTTTGGGTATTCCGGGTAGAGAAAGGCGAGGTCCGCTGCCCGGATCGTCCGCGCCATGCGCGCCCGCAACAACTCTCCCCGGTAGTTGCCGCCGAGCTGAAGCGCCATAAGCTTGCCCCAGACGAGGCTGTCGGTCGGCCGCCACGGCTCGGGGGCGAAGCCCAGCAGCAGGAATTCGAGCGGCAATGCGCCCCGGCGCGATGTCAAAAAGGCATTGACCCCGGCGGCATAAGCGTCGAGCGCATGTACCATCTCCGCCGACAGGAACGGGATCTCGGCTTGAGCGGCGCGGTAAAGGCCGAGCACCCGCGTCTGCCGGTCCGTCGCTACCGCCTGGGGCCCGAAAATCTCGGCGAGCCGTCCGGCGCCGTAACGCCGCTGCAGCTCCATTTGGAACAGCCGCTCCTGGGCGTGCACAAATCCGAGGCCGAAGGCGAGATCCTCATCGTCCTGCGCAATGATCCGCGGCACCCCATCGGCATCCCGTTCGACCCGGATCTCGGCCTTCGGGCCGGCCAGCAGAATGCGCCCATCAATCTGCGGCAGAGCGGAGCGCAGGTATAGGTAGCACCCGGTGCCAAGAACAGCTAGCAGCAGACCAAGTAGGCGCAAGCCCGCCTTGACCCTCCGCCGCCAGCGCGGGAGGGAACGGGCGGAGGCGGTCGCCAACTACAGACCGAGTTCGCGCAGGATCGCGTCGCGATCGCCGTCGAGATCGGGAGCAGGCGGACGCGTCGAAGGATCCGGGAAACCCGATAGCTTCATCGGGTTGCCGGCGAGCTTCAACGGACCGCTCACCGGGTCGTCGACGGAAATCACCATGTTGCGCGCCGCAGCTTGCGGGTGAGCGATCGCCTGCGCGACGTTGTTGATGGCGCCGCAAGGGATCCCGGCCGTTTCCAGGACGCCGATCCAGTGCCCGGTGCCGGCGGTACCGAGCATGCCCTCGATTTCCGCGCGCAGCGCTTCCTGGTGCCGGTTACGCAGATCGTTGGTTTTGAACAGCGGGTTGTCGGCGAGATCGCCGCGGTCGAGGGCATGCGCCAGCTTGACGAAGAGCCCGTCATTGCCGGCGGCAATGATCAGGTGCCCGTCGGCGGTGTGGAATGCCTCGAACGGCGTGATCGACGGGTGACGCGCACCCATCGGCCCCGGGATCTCGCCGGTCGTCGTGTAGCGCATGATCGCATTTTCGAGCAATGCCAGCTGGCAATCGAACAATGCGACATCGACCTTTGTCGCCTCGCCGGTGCGCTCGCGGTGCAACAAGGCGGCGTTGAGAGCGACCGCGGTGTAGAGCCCACCCGCGAGATCGCCGATCGATGTGCCGATGCGGGTCGGCGGCATCCCGGGGTGACCGGTGATGCTCATGACGCCGCCCAGACCCTGCACGACCATGTCATAGGCCGGGTAATGCGAATAGGGACCGCTGTGCCCAAACCCCGATGCGGCGGCATAGATCAGCCGGCGATAACGACGGTGCAGGCTGTCCCAGCCGTAGCCCAGCTTTTCCATCGTGCCGGGGCGGAAGTTCTCGACGAGCGCATCGGCCTTGTCGAGCAGCCGCTCGAAAGTTTCACGGCCGGCCGGCGATTTGAGGTCGAGCGCGATCGACCGCTTGCCGCGGTTGACCGAGGAGAAATAGGTCGATTTACCGTTTTTGAAGGGGCCGTAATGGCGTGCGTCGTCGCCTTGGCCGGGCGGCTCGACCTTGATCACCCGCGCGCCGAGCTCGGCGAGCAACAGGGTGCAGTAGGGCCCCGCCAGGATGCGGGAGAGATCGACGATCGTGATGCCGCAAAGCGGTCCGGGCTGCGCCATCCTCGTAGGTCCTCATGATGCGAGCATCGTCAATTAGCGTAGCGCAGGCCGAAGCCGCAACCCGCTCTTGCGTCTGGCCGAGCTACGCCGCGGGTTGTTTCGGCGACGCGCAGGACTATTGACCACGGCGCATCGCGGCCCGAAGCTTATCGTGGAACGCCTATGAACGACCGATCCGAGCATGGCGATGACGGGGCCGACCAGCGCAGGTCGGCGGCGCTGATTGGATTGATCATCATTTTGGCGCTCGCCATTGCCGGAGTGGTGCTAGTTCGAGAGCTGAGAGAGCGCTCGCGGCTGGAGGACTGCCTGATGTCCGGACGCACCAATTGCGCCCCAATCGAGGCGCCGCTGCGCCGCTGACCTTCGGAGCGTTGCGGCAAGCTGCGGCAAAACATCCGGGGGATGGCCGGCCGAGGTGACTCATAGAACTTGTCTATGATAAATCGGCTCTCTTAGATTGCGACAAACCGAGGAGGAGGCGCGCGGATGGCGAGGCGGGCGATCGGCGCAGTGGGCATCATTGGGCTCGCCGCGATAGGCGTGATCTGCTGGCTGGCGCTGCGCAGCCAGGCCCCGATCGCGGCAGCGCAGACAGCGCCGCAGGCAATCCCGGTCACCGCCGGTGTCGTCGCGGCTCAGGATGTGCCGATTTTCCTCAACGCCATCGGTACGGTCCAAGCCTACAACATGGTTGCGATCAAGAGCCGGGTCGACGGGCAGATCGTCAGGATCGACTTCAAGGAAGGTCAGGACGTCAAGTCGGGAGATCCGCTCTTCCAGATCGACGCGCGACCCTTCCAGGCCGCACTCGATCAGGCCCAGGCGTCAAAGCAAAAGGACGAGGCGCAGCTGGCGGGTGCGCAGCTCGACCTCGAGCGATACGAGAAGCTTATTGGGACCGGCTATCAGACCCGCCAGAGCTACGACAACCAGAAGGCGACCGTTGCTCAGTTACAGGCTGCAATCAAGGGCGATGAAGCGCAAATCAGCACCGCCAAGCTCAACCTCAGCTATGCGGACATCCGTTCGCCGATCGACGGGCGAACCGGGGCGCGGCTGGTCGACAAAGGCAATCTGGTGCACGCCAACGACAACAACCCGCTGGTGATGGTCACCGAGGTCAAGCCGATCTTTGTGAGCTTCACATTGCCGCAGGAAACCCTCGGCGATGTGCGCGAGAACCATAAAGGCTCGCCGCTCGCCGTCTATGCATATACCGGCGACGGGAAGAAGCAATTGGCCGAGGGGAAGTTGACCCTGATCGACAACACGATCGACCAGGCGACCGGCACGATCCACCTGAAGGCGCGTTTCGACAATGAAGACGAACCTTTGTGGCCCGGCCAGTTCGTCGGACTGCGTGTCGTCCTCTCGACCCGTCGGGATGTTGCAACGGTGCCGTCGCAGACGGTGCAGAACGGCCCAAATGGCCACTATGCCTATGTCATCAAACCCGACAACACGGTCGAGCGCCGCGAGGTCGAAGTCGCTTCGATCCAGGACGGAATTGCCGTCGTGACAAAGGGTTTGGCGACAGGCGAGCGGGTAGTCGTCGACGGCCAGTACCGGCTGACCAACGGTGCCCGTGTCAACCCGCAGGTCCCTCCCACTCCGGCGGGTGCAGCCGGTTGACAGCCCCAAACCGTCAATCGGCCTGACAGTCTCCTAATACACAAGAAGGCGATCGCCGATGAGCATTTCTGAGCCCTTTATTCGACGGCCGATCGCCACCTCATTGATGATGCTGGGTGTGCTCGTGTTCGGCATCGGCGCCTACGGGCTTCTGCCGGTTGCAGCACTACCGAAGGTCGACTTTCCGACGATCGTGGTCTCGGTCAACTACCCCGGAGCCAGCCCGGATACGATGGCATCGTCGATCGCGACACCGCTCGAGCAGCAATTCGCGACCATTCCCTCTCTCGACCAGATGACATCGACGAGCGGCATCGGGTCGCTGTCGATCACGTTGCAATTCGATCTCGAACGCAACATCGACGCCGCCGCACAGGACGTCCAGACCGCAATCAACGCCGCCAGCGGCGTTCTGCCGAAGGACCTGCCGACGCCCCCGACCTATCGGAAAACCAACCCGGCGGATCGCCCGGTGCTGATCTACGCCATTCATTCCGATGCGCTACCGATCTACCGGGTCGACGATTATGCCTACACGATCCTGGCGCAGAAGCTCTCGACACTGAAAGGCGTGTCGGAAGCCCGTATCTTCGGGCAGAGGCCCTATGCCCCGCATATCCAAATCAATCCCGGCGCGCTGGCTTCCCGCGGCATCGGTCTCGAGGATGTGCGCACTGCACTGCTGACCGCGACGGTCGACCGGCCGAAGGGCGTCCTCGAGGGCGCGCACCAGACCTTCACGCTCGATACGAACGACCAGCTCTTCAATGCCGAGGCCTATCGCAACATCATCGTTGCCTATCGCAACGGCGCGCCAGTGCGCCTCAAGGACATCGGCAACGTTGTCGACTCGGTGCAAAACGAGCGCATCGGCGCCTGGTACTACGATACTCCCGCCGAGGGGCTGGCGATCCAGCGCCAGTCGGGCGCGAACACGATCGAGTTGGTGAATTCGATCCAGACTTTGCTGCCGCGGCTCGAAGAATCGATCCCGCCATCGGTCAAGGTGGATCTCGTCTCCGATCGCTCGCTTGTCGTCAAAGCGGCCGTGCATGACGTCCAATTCACGATGATGCTGACGATCGGGCTCGTGATCATCGTCATCTTCGTCTTTCTGCGGACATTGTGGGCGACCGTGATCCCGAGCCTTGCCGTGCCATTGTCGCTGCTGGCGACCTTTGGGGTCATGTATGCCGTCGGCTATAGTCTCGACAACATCTCGCTGATGGCGCTGACGATCTCCGTCGGGTTTGTCGTCGACGACGCGATCGTGATGATCGAGAACATCGTGCGCTACATCGAGCAGGGCGGGCGGCCGTTCGATGCCGCCCTCAAAGGCGCCGGACA
>Ga0306925_10003852_pt1 | contig 13400 bp, 17 predicted proteins | sample flu12Cox44000176_FD_203755 | JGI IMG/M metagenome (GOLD analysis project Ga0306925, IMG submission 203755) | Lab enrichment of tropical soil microbial communities from Luquillo Experimental Forest, Puerto Rico - flux8day.12C.oxic.44.000.176 (v2)... | ecosystem: Environmental > Terrestrial >... | reverse complement strand
CGGTCTCGGCCGGGCCACCCGCGAGCGCGCACTCTCGGTCAATATCCCGTCCGGCGTCGAGGACGGCACCCGCATTCGCCTGGCCGGGGAGGGCGAGGCGGGACTGCGCGGCGGGCCTTCCGGCGATCTCTACATCTTCCTGTCGATCTCTGCGCATGCCTTCTTCCAGCGCGATGGCGCCGATCTGCATTGCCGCGCGCCGATTTCGATGACCACGGCGGCGCTCGGCGGCGAATTCGAGGTCCCCACCATCGATGGTGGCAAGACCCGCGTGAAGATACCGGAAGGCAGCCAGTCGGGCCGGCGTTTCCGCCTGCAGGGCAAGGGTATGCCGGTGCTACGCTCTAAGCAGGTCGGGGACATGTATGTTCAGGTCATTGTCGAAACGCCACAAAACTTGACCAAGCGGCAGCGGGAATTGCTGGCCGAGTTTCAAAAATTGTCCTCTAATGACACCAATCCGGAGTCCGCGGGCTTTTTTGGCCGCGTCAAGGAATTCTTCGGAACCCGTGCCGGATCGGCCTGAGGGGGGCTCGCGGTCTTGACCATGACCGCGCCGCCCTATAGTCGTGACTAATATGTGACAAGTGAGTGGCGGCGATCTTGAATCCACACATGTCTTTTCAGACCACGTTGAGTATTGCCAAAAAGAGCCTTCGGCTCGACGACGAGGTACATTTCCTTCGTTCTTGGATGGAAAAGCCGCTGGCCACCGGCGCCGTGATGCCTTCGGGCAAGCCGCTCGCCCGCGCCATGGCGAAATTCGTCGATCCCAGCCTGGAGGGCCGCGTCATCGAGTTGGGGCCCGGAACCGGCGCGGTGACGGCGGCGCTGGTCGAGCAAGGCGTCGACCCCGTCCGCCTGGTGCTGGTCGAGTTCAATCCGACCTTCTGTCGGCTGCTGCGGGTGCGCTATCCCGAAGCGACCGTCGTGCAGGGCGATGCCTATGCGATCAAGCGGCTGCTCGGCAATCTGCTGCGGCAGCCGGCGGCGGCGGTGGTGTCGGGGCTGCCTTTGTTCACCAAGCCGCTCAAGTTCCGCCTGCGTCTCGTCAATGATGCCTTCGCATTGATGCATCCGGGTGCGCCCTTCGTGCAGTTCACCTATGCGGTGGTGCCGCCGATCCCGCGCTCGCTCGATGGTGCCACCGCCGAATGCTCCGAGCGCATCTGGCTCAACCTGCCGCCGGCCCGGGTGTGGGTCTACCGCAGGGGCTGATGCGCGGTCCGAAAATCCTCGTCTTTGCAGGCTCGATCCGCACCGCTTCCTTCAATGCGAAGCTGGCGGCACTGGCGACCAAGGAGCTGGCGCTCCTCAATGTCGAGGTCACCCGCATCTCGCTCGCCGATTTTCCGCTGCCGATCTATGACGGCGACACTGAGGCGCAATCGGGCCCACCGCAAAACGCCGTCAAGCTCAAGCGGCTGTTCGGCATCCATCACGGCGTGTTCATAGCGAGCCCCGAATACAACGCCTCGGTCACGCCGCTGCTCAAGAACACCCTCGACTGGATTTCGCGGGTCCGTGAGGCGCCGGAGCCGCCGCTTGCCGCCTACAAGCGTCGCGTGTTCGCGCTCGGCGCCGCGTCCAACGGGACCTATGGCGGCTATCGCTCGCTGATCGCGCTGCGTCACGTGCTCGAACTCGGCTGCGGCGCGCTGGTGCTGCCCGACCAGATCGCAGTGCGCGAGGCCGCCACCGCATTCGACGGCCTGGACAATCTGCGCGACGAGGCGAGCGAACCGGCTGCGGACCGTGCTCGGCAATCTCGTCGATGCGGCGCATCAGTTTGCGTGACCGAACGGACGAGGGAACGCCATGTCGCGGAGACCACGGCCGCGAACGTGAAAAGGTGGATCATGGCGAAGGGATACTGGTTGGCCCAGGTCGACGTGTCCGACGCGGAAGCCTACAAGGCCTATGCGGCGGCGATCCAAGACGTGTTGCGCAAGTTCGGCGGCCGCTATGTCGTCCGCGCCGGCCGCAGCGAGACGATGGAGGGCAAGGCCCGCTCCCGCCTCGTGACCATCGAGTTCAAGGACTACGAGACCGCGCTCGGCTGTTACCGCTCGCCTGAATACGGGAGAGTCAGAAAACTCCGGGAGCACTGCGCGCAAGCCGACGTCGTGGTGGTCGAAGGCTATGACGGCGCGCAGCCATAGTGCTGCTCGAGTGGCGATCGAGGCAGTTCGCTTTGCAATCGTGCCGCATCCCGCTATATCCCGCGTCTGACGGGAGCAATGCATGTCCGACCTGAGGCTGATCGTAGCCGGTGCCGGGGGGCGAATGGGCCGCACCCTGGTCGAGGCGATTTCCGATACCGAGGGCGCCGTCCTCGTCGGCGCGGTGGAAGCGCCCGGCTCCGCCGTGATCGGGCGCGACACCGGCGAATTGGCCGGTGTCGGGGCGAACGGCATCCTGGTGACCCCGCGGATCGAGCCCCTGCTCGCCGAGGCCGACGGCATCCTCGATTTCACCGTTCCCGCGGCGACCGTGATCCTCGCCGCCCACGCGGCGCGTCGCGGCCTCGTTCACGTCATCGGCACCACCGGTCTCTCGGCCGAGCACGAGACCGTCATCGCCGCCGCCGGCAGCAGCGCGCGGATCGTCAAGTCCGGCAATATGAGCCTGGGCGTCAATCTTCTGGCGGCGCTGGTCAAGCGCGTCGCGCGGACGCTGGACGAGGATTTCGACATCGAAATCCTCGAAATGCACCATGGCAGGAAGACCGACGCGCCGTCGGGCACCGCGCTCCTGCTCGGCCGCGCCGCGGCGGTGGGCCGCGACATCGATCTCGACAAGCGCTCGGTACGCATCCGCGACGGCCATCCCGGCGCGCGGAAATCCGGCGACATCGGGTTCGCGAGCCTGCGCGGCGGCACCGTGGTCGGCGAGCACAATGTCATCTTCGCCGGACCGTACGAGCGCATCGAGCTCGTTCACAAGGCCCAGGACCGCATGATCTTCGCCCGTGGGGCCATCAAGGCTGCGCTGTGGGCAAACAGCCGCAAGCCGGGCATTTACTCCATGGCCGACGTGCTCGGCCTGTCGGACATGTAAGGAAACATGATGGACCGTCTGCTGGTGCTCGCCCGTCACGGCCAGAGCGAGTGGAACCTGAAGAACCTGTTCACGGGCTGGAAGGACGTAGCTCTCACCGAACTCGGTATAGCCGAGGCGCGCGCCGCCGGCCGCAAGCTCAAGGCGCAGGGACTGGCCTTCGACATCGGCTTCACCTCGGCACTCAAGCGAGCCCAGGACAGCATGACCCTCATGCTGGAGGAGATGGGCCTCTCCGCCATTCCGGTCGTCAAGGATGTCGCCCTCAACGAGCGCGACTATGGCGACCTCTCCGGCCTCAACAAGGACGATGCGCGAAAGCGCTGGAGTGACGAGCAGGTGCATGTCTGGCGACGTTCCTACGACGTGGCGCCGCCCGGCGGCGAAAGCCTGCGCGACACCGCGGCGCGGGTGCTGCCCTATTACATCCAGGAGATCCTGCCCCGCGTGCTGCGCGGCCAGCGCGTGCTGGTGACGGCGCACGGCAATTCGCTGCGCGCCCTGGTGATGGTGCTCGACCGGCTGAGCCCGAAGGAGATCGTCGCGCGCGAACTCGCCACCGGGGTGCCGATGATCTACCGCCTCAACGCCGACGCGACGGTGGCGAAGCGGGAGGACGTGGCGGCGTAGGACTCGGCCCGGAAGGCTACACGACATGAGCAAGACCGGTACTACGCGGGTAACCGTGAAACCTGGTGACACCCTGCCGCGGGGCGACACCGACTGGGCGCGGCTCGATGCCATGACCGATGAGGAGGTCGTGGCCGCCGCACTGTCCGACCCCGATGCGCCGCCCCTCACGCCCGAACAACTGGCGAAGATGCGCCGGGTATCGCGCGTAAGGTGCTGCGACAGCGTCTCGGAATGACGCAGGCGGAATTTGCTCGGGCATTCCACCTGCCCATCACGACTTTGCGTGATTGGGAGCAGCACCGGAGCACCCAGACGCGCCGGCCCGCGCGCTGTTGCTGGCCATTGAGCGTGACCCCGAGGCCATGCGGCGATTGCTTGCGGAAACGGCCGCGTAGTCTCCGCGGCGTTATCGAGTGCAGAGCGCTCCGCCGTAGTGCAGCGAACGAGTATTGCAAGCCTGTCGAGCGTGGCCTGCGCGACACCATGGTGGGCACGGCGGAACAGACGCCTCACCAATGCGGGGACGAATCGGCCGCCTTTGCCCACCCTACGCGACTTTGCCCGTCCTTACGCCGCCGCCTGCCCGGCTTCCCAGCCGAGCATCGCGCGTTTGCGGGTCAGCCCCCAATGGTAGCCGGTGAGGTCGCCGCCCTTGCCGATGACGCGGTGGCACGGCACCACGAAGGAGATCGGGTTCTTGCCGACGGCAGCGCCGACTGCGCGTGCCGCCTTGGGCGCGCGGACGTGGGCGGCGATGTCGGAATAGGTGGTGGCGTGGCCCATCGGCACTTTGAGCAGTGCCTCCCATACCCGCACTTCGAAGTCTGTGCCGATCATGACGACCCGCAACGGGCGGTCGCGCCGCCACAGCTTCGGCTCGAAGATGCGGCGCGCCAGTGCGGCGGTGGCGGCGGTGTCCTCGCGGAATTCCGCCCGCGGCCAGCGTCCGCGCATGTCGTCGAGCGCCTTGGATTCCTCGCCGGGATCGGCGAAGGCGAGGCCGGCCAGGCCGCGCTCGGTCGCGATGACGAGGGCGGTGCCGAACGGGGAGGGATGGAAGCCGTAGGAGAGGGTCAGTCCCTCTCCGCGCGCCTTCCATTGGCCTGGCGACATCGCTTCGTGGGTGACGAAGAGGTCGTGCAGTCGCCCCGGCCCCGACAGGCCGACCTCATAGGCGGCATCGAGCACGCTCGCGGACTCGCGCAGCAGGCGGCGGGCATGGTCGAGGGTCAGCGCCTGGAGGAATGCCTTCGGTGTGAGGCCGGCCCAGCGGCGGAACAGGTGATGCAATTCGTCGGGGGTGACCCCGGCGGCATGGGCGATGGCCTCGATCTCGGGCTGGGCGCGCCACTGCTCGGAGATATAGGCGACCGCACGGCGGACGACGCCGTAGTCGTCGACGGCACCGAGGCATGGCATGGCCGGGGCGGCGGCGGACGATGTCGTGGGGGCGAGGGTCAGGTTCATGGGGCCAGCTCCAGCATGTTGCGTGTCGCTTGATCGCCGGTTCATTCCCCTTGTTCTAAGGGAGCGAGTCGCGGTCTCGTTCGGTATCAAGCATCGGCGTTCAATTAGTGCCCGCAGGGCTCAATCGACACCCGATTCCTGCAGAGAACCAGGGGGCTGCGGCCGCACGAACTCACTCGAATACCGTCCGGGTCGGGCCGCGCTTGGCCTCCCCGATTGCCGCCGCGAGGGCGGCGGCAAAGCTTTCCTTCTCCTGGGGCGGAAGGAAGCTCGCGATGGCAAGCTTGCGTCCCCGCGACACCAGGTACAGGCGCTGCAGGCCGAACTCCTCGTCGCTCTCGTATTCGAGCCGGCACCACAGCGGATTGAGCGTCCATTCCGACACCTGGCCGCGATGGCTGACCTTGCGGACCCGCAGCTCCGACGGCGTCACCACCACCTCCTCATAGGCGGCGGCGGCGCGATAATTGGCGCGGAAGGCGCAGTACACCAGCAGCACGTCGAGCCCGAAGAAGCCGAACACCGGCCACGCCCCGATCAGCAGGAACACCATTCCCGCGGCGAAGCTGATCGTGCCCACGACCGCCATGACCAGCACGAATCCAGCCCGGCTGAGCGAGCGGTGCGGCGTCAGCCGCGCCCCGAACAGCGCCGGTTCGCGCAAGACCTCGTCGCTGGCATTGCCTGGAGTCATGGCGATTGATTATAGGAACGACATGGGCCGAAACACCATTCACAAGACCGCGACAGCCACGCGCAAAGCGCCCGCGGTGCGTAAGCCCGAGGAGCGCAAGCGCAAGGCTTCCACGCCCAAAACAAAGGCGCCCAAAACCAAAGCGCCCAAAACAAAGGCGTCCCGGCAAAAGCCCTGGACCAACGCCGAAATCGAGGAGGCGTTCCGGCGCTTGCATGCGGTCAATCCGGAGCCGCGCGGCGAGCTCGAGCACATCAACCCCTACACGTTGCTGGTGGCGGTCGTGCTGTCGGCGCAGGCGACCGATGCCGGGGTCAACAAGGCGACGCGTGCGTTGTTCGCGCTGGCCGATACGCCGGAAAAAATGGTGGCACTCGGCGAAGCGAAGCTGCGCGACCTCATCAAGACCGTCGGCCTGTTCAACACCAAGGCGAAGAATGTCATCGCCCTGTCGCAAAAGCTCATCGTCGAACACGGCGGCGAGGTGCCGCGCGGGCGCGCGGTGCTGGAGACGCTGCCGGGGGTCGGCCGCAAGACCGCCAACGTCGTCCTCAACGTCGCATTCGGCGAGGAGACCTTCGCGGTCGACACCCATGTGTTCCGCGTCGGCAACCGCACCGGAATGGCGCCGGGCAAGACGCCGCTCGAAGTCGAGCTGAGGCTGGAAGAGGTGGTGCCGCCGGCCTATCGCCTCCACGCCCACCACTGGCTGATCCTGCACGGCCGCTACATCTGCAAGGCCCAGCGTCCGCTGTGCGAGAAATGCCCGATCAACGATCTGTGCCGCTGGCCGGAAAAGACCACCTTCATGGCGAGCGGGTAGGGCCCTCGATCCTTTCGCGCTTGCGGGCGGCGAGGCGCTTGTAGACGTGCACCATGAGCGCGGTGCCGAACAGCGGCGTGGCGAGGTTGAGGATCGGTATCGATACGAAGCCCGCGATGAACAGGCCGCCGATGAATACCGTGGTCTGGTGGATGCGCCGCAGCGCCTTGGCTTCGGCCACCGAATGGAATCGCATCGCGGCAAGCTCGAAGTACTGGCGTCCCTGGACCCACGCCGTGGCGAGGAAGAACAGCACCACGCCGATGCCCGCGAACAACAGGAACGGCGCGGCGAGGAGATAGATCGCGACCGCGAGCAGCGCGATCTTGGCGCCTTCGATGGTGGCGCGAATGAGCGGCAGTGCGCGACCCGGCCGGTCGGCCGGATAATGGGTGCGCTCGACGATCTCGGCGATCTCGTCGGCGAACAGGCTCGCCACCACTGCGGTCACCGCCGGCACCAGCAGCACCGCGCCGGCCAGGAGCCCGACGCCGAGCGCGACTGCAATGATCCAGCCGACCACCGCGAGTGCGCCGTGGGCCCATGACCCCATCGTCGTTTCGAGCCAAGAGATGCCGGTGTCGGACAGCCATCCGAGCAGCCGAAACAGAACGATGACCAGCACCACGAGAAGGGCGATGGCAAGCCCGACCGACTTGAACAGCACCGCGCGGAACGGCGGCGTGAACATCTGGTCGAGGGCCTTGAATACCGATGCAAGCATCGCGTCGCGCTCCGCGCCGAATTGCAGAGGTAGTGGACCGCCTGCCGCGCGGCAAGATGGCGCCGGATTCCGGCACACCTCGCTTGGTGAGGTCCTTGAAGAAGAGGTAACGCATATAAGCGTAGCCCAGGCCTATCGCCACGGCGAGGAAGCATACCGGCAGGAGTGCATCGATCGTATTGGGGCGAAGCCCGAGAATCCAGACGATGAGCTTGCCCAGGACACCTGCGCCAATCGCGGCAATCACGACGCCACTGCAGAAGAGCAGCACGACCTGAAGCTCATGGATGTACGCCGCCACCAAAGCTCTTATCAGGTTCATGGCAGTGTCTCCCGCCCCCTGACAATCGCCGGTATCGGAGCTAAGACGTGGCCAGCGGGAATCCGAGATTGGCGCAATTCCACATGTGGGGCGTGACCGGATTCCCTTGCCGTCCGCGCCGCGGACCGGTACATGTTAGACGCACAAACAACACGGATTGCGAGCAATGCTCCGGCTGCTATCTTTCATCGACTACCTTCTCTACCTGTATCTTATCGTGCTGTTCGCAGCTGCAATTTTGAGCTGGCTGATCGTCTTCAACGTGATCAACACCCGCAATCCGGCGGTGGCAATGATCGCCGAATTCCTGTACCGAATCACCGAACCGCTGCTCCGACCTATTCGTAATTTGCTGCCGAACCTCGGTCCTATCGACATCTCGTTCATTGTGCTGTTTCTAGTTATTATCTTTATTCGTGTTGTCATCATCGGCAATTTGCAAGAGGCGGTGGCGTATTGACGAATGCCGAAGGCAGGCCGTGGGTGATTCATGCCGATGGCTTGGTGGTCACCGTTCGCCTGACACCGCGGGGCGGCCGCGACCTGATCGAGGGCGTGGAAACGCGCGGCGACGGGCGCTGCGTGCTCAAGGCGCGGGTCCGTGCCGCCGCGACCGAGGGCGAGGCGAACGATGCCCTGACGCACCTCCTTGCCCGCGCGGCCGGCGTCGCCCCCCGTGCGGTCCGGCTGGTCGGCGGGGCGACCTCGCGCATCAAGCGCCTTCACGTCGGCGGCGATACCGGCGCGATCGCCGCCGCCCTCGCGCGCACCATCGAGGCCGCGCCATGACGGCGGCGGTGATCGACGGCAAGGCCATCGCGGCCGAATTGCGCGCGCGCGTGATGGCGGCGGTCCGCGGCCTCGCCGACGGCCACGGTATCGTTCCCGGCCTCGCGGTGGTGCTGGTCGGCGACAATCCCGCGAGCGAGGTCTATATCGGCGCCAAGAAGAAGATGTCCGCCGAAACCGGCATGAGGTCGACCGACCATCGGCTGCCGGCATCGACGAGCCAGGCCGAGTTGCTGGCGCTGCTCGCGAAGCTCAACGGCGACCGCAACGTGCACGGGATTCTGGTTCAGCTTCCGCTGCCGCCGCAGATCGATCCCCACGCGGTGATCGCGGCGATCGATCCCGACAAGGACATCGACGGGTTTCACCCTCTCAACGTCGGCCGCATCGCGATCGGCCTGCCGGCGCTCGCGCCGTGCACGCCGCAGGCCTGCATCGTGCTGGCGAGGTCCGTCCATCCCTCGCTCACAGGCCTCGAAGCGCTGGTGATCGGCCGCTCGACCATCGTCGGCAGACCGCTCGCCCAGCTTCTGATCGCACAGAGCGCGACGGTCACCGTGGCGCATTCTAAGACGCGGGACCTGCCCGCGGTGTCGCGGCGCGCCGACGTGGTGTTCGCCGCGACCGGCCGTCCCGAATTCGTCCGCGCCGACTGGATCAAGCCGGGCGCGACGGTGATCGATGTCGGCGTCAACCGGGTGACGGGCGGCGGCAAGCATCGCATCGTCGGCGACGTGGCGTTCGACGAAGTGCGCGAGGTCGCCGGCGCGATCACCCCGGTGCCCGGCGGCGTCGGCCCGATGACCATCGCCTGCCTGCTCGCCAATACCGTGCGGGCCGCCTGCGCCCTTTCGGGCCTGCCGGCGCCGCCGTTGTGACCATTCACGACAACCCTGCCTGATCGGTGATGGCGTCACAACGTGCTCGGTGTTACCATGCCGTCCTCCAACGGGAGGCATCATCATGGCTTGCACCATCACGTCTTTGATCCTCTTTGCGATGTTCGGTGTCATGGCGGTGGGGTTGGTCGGCTTCGCCAGCCGCGAGGGAAACCCGCCGGCGCGCCAAGACCGGAGCCCCGCCCCAAGTGGCTCGGGCGCCTCGCCGGGATACCGGAGCTTTCCAGGTGCGTGGTTGGCCCGTCTCCGCGTGTCGGCGAGGTAGACCGGCGCTCAATCAACGGCGCGCGCCGGGTGCTGGCTTTCTGAGAAAATCAAGGCCGGGCAGGATCGTTCGCTGATATGAGCTTGAGCAAAGCCCAGAACTGGCTTGGCTTGATTGCAAAGGAAGGCGCCAGAGGAGGAGCAACCATGTTCCCGTCGAGCCTCAAAGGGCAAGCGATCGCAGGCAGCATTCTCTTCGGCTTGATATGGGCGACGCCGATTGTACCGGCAGCGGCGCAGCAGAAGGCGGCTCCGCCAGATCTTTCCTCGAACCAGGTCGGATGGATATCGATCGGTGGCGACATCATGGATGTTCCCGGCGCGCGGCCCGGCATTGTGCGTGTCGATCCCGCCCATCCCTATGTTCCCAACGGCACCGGAGCCCAACCGACCTACCGGATCGCAGATCTCACCAATCCGAACCTGAAACCCTGGGTGAAGGAGCGGATGAAGAAGGATAATGACGAGGTGCTCGCCGGCAAGATTGGATTCACGCCGCGATCGAGCTGCCGGCCGGCGGGCGTTCCCGGCTTCATGAGTTATGGTCGCTTTACGCCGATTTTCTTCATTCAATCGCCCACCGAGGTCTTGATCGTCTTCGAGAGCGATCAGCAAATCAGGCGTGTGTATCTCGACGTGCCCCATTCCGAGAATCCGCAGCCATCCTGGTACGGCGAGTCGGTCGGCCATTACGACGGCGACACGCTGGTGATCGACACCGTCGGGCTGAACGACAAAACCTTCGTCGACAACTTCCGTACGCCCCATACCGAGAAACTGCATGTCGTGGAACGCTGGAAAGTGATCGAAGACGGCAAGGTGCTGGAAGTAAGGTTCACGGTCGACGACCCCGATGCTTTCTATGAGCCCTGGTCAGCGATCCAGCGTTACGGCCGCGTGCAGCAGCCCCTGCGCGAAGACATCTGCGCCGAGAACAACCAGCATTTGTTCGACTACCACATCCCGGTCGCGGACAAGCCGGATTTCTGAGCGTGATGGCACCGTAGGAGGTCAGCCCGCGGGCTCGCCCTTCATCATGCCGTCCGCCTCCAGCGGCCGGTCGAGCGCGGGCCCTTGCAGGAACTCGACCAACGCACGTGCCGCCCTTTCGTCATTTGCGTGCTTCCCGATCACGGCGGAGATGATCACCGGCACCTGCAGTTCTGCCGTCACCGGTCCGAGGTTTTTGAGCGCCTTGTTGGGAATGATCTCACTGAGCGGGTACAGGTTGAGTTCGTACTCGCCGGGCGCGAGTTCCACTCTCGTCCTCTCCCTGCTGGAGTCTTTGATCGAATCCGCAATTCCCAGCGTCGAAAGCACCTTCTTGACTGTCAAGATGGCCGCGCCCGTCGGGGCATACCTGACGGACCTGGCGTTGAGCATGGCGTGCTTCAGAGCCGCGGGCGTGCTGACATCGACATTCGGCGCGTCGCCCCGCAACCCGATGGCTACGTTCACGCGCGCGATTTCATGACTCTCCGGCAGGATTTTTCCCTGCCGCAGCAGTTCCTCGTTGACGTCGGGGAGCAGAAGCGCGATCTCGAAGTCCTGCCCGGCGAGAATCTCGTCCTTCAGGTTTCCGCGCGCCGACCCGTACTCGACCACCAATGGGCGGCCGACGACCCGCTGTGCCTGCGCAAGCACCGCGTCCAGGGGCTCGCGGATCGCCGCGGTCGCGATGATACGCAAGTCGCCCGGCTTTGCATCGGCAACCTTCGGACCGGTGAAACCTTGAGAAGAGGCGGGCCCGCCGTGGAGAAGGAGTAATGCCAGGGCCAATTGGAAGACGGCTGCTGGAAATTTCATCTCGATGTCTCCTTGCGCTCATTTGTTTTCCAGCGCCTCAAGGAAGCGGTTTTGGCTTGAATGGCGAAATATCGTCATCATCGCGCCAGACCACGCGTTTCTTGAATCGCCAGCCCTGGGGAGTCTTGACCAGCGTGTCGTCGTAAATCGCGGTCTCCACGATGGTCGCCGGGATGTTTCGCGCATTGAAGAGAAGGAGGTACACTGAGCCTTTGGCACCCTCCGGTGTCGGCGTGATGACGAGGTTGGCGGTAAAGTGACGCCCGCCGCCGCGGCTGCCCATTTTCAGGAGCGCGTCCTTGCCTTTGGTCGGATTTCGAACTTCGCCGCCGCGGCCCGGCCCTCTCCCCCCGGTGAACTCACCATCGAGAACGAAGGTCGCAGCGAAACGCTCGCTTTCGCCCTTGTCGAGGGCGTGAGCATAATTGGCGTAGAGCTGTTGGATTTCGATGTAGTCGTCGGCCGTCAATTTTGGAGCGGCATCGGCAGCCGCAGCCGGACGGAGTGCGGCCAATGCAGCAAGAATCGCTCCGGAAGAAAACAAGCTGCGTCGCAACATGGGGACTTCCTCCTCTGGTGGTCGCGAGACTGATTTGCTGCGAATGTCGACGAGTTCTCGCCGGCCGCCCGGCGCGGGATGAGCGTTTCCGACGCTCACGCTTTCCGCCGCGGGGGACATGGTAACAGACCGGCCGTCCAACAAAACAGCACCGTAGGGTGTGCAAAATCGCGCACCGGAACCTCGCAGTATGCGGAGGCGGCCGGCGCGATTTTGCGCACGCTGACGCACGCCAATATCGCGACATCGCCGGATTATGGCGTGAGAGCCTGGCCGCGTGCGCAAAATCGCCCTGGCGCCGTGCCGAGCTGCAGCGCCTCGCAAGGCGATTTTGCACACCCTGCGGAGCGTTGGACCCTGCGGCCCGCGCGATCTTGCGATCGCTCACGCCTGCCAGGCGTAGGCCACCTTGTCGAGGGTCTTTTCGCCAAATTTCTCGCACGACCTCGCCACCGGGCGGCCGCCGAGCGCGCGATAGAATTCGACCGCGGGCTCGTTGTCCGACAGGGCCCACACCACGAGGCTGCGAATTCCGCTCTGGGCGAGGTCGCGCCGGGCCGTCGTGAACAGCCGACGCCCGAAGCCGAGGCCTTGAAACTCGGGCCGCAGGTAGAGCTCGTAGATCTCGCCGTCATAGGTCAGGCTGCGCGCGCGGTTGCGCCCGTAATTGGCGTAGCCCGCGAGGGTATCGCCGAATGCCAGGATCGAGATGCGGCTGCCCTTGCGAATGGCGCCTTCCCACCATTCGGCGCCGCGCCGGTTGATCAACTTGTCGAGTTCGGGGCCCGGGATGATTCCCTGATAGGCGGTGCGCCACGCATCGTCATGGGTGCATGCCAACGCGACTGCATCCGACACCCTGGCCCGGCGGATTTCAATGAGGCTCGTATTCATGTGCGGATCAGCGCCGACACGGCCGCTCCCCTTTTCCCCGACATTAACCATCCCTTAGCCATCGGATTATCGCGGCTGCGCCGGCAAAATCAACTGCCTAGCCGGTGAGGTCCAAATCGTCGGGCCGAACGTGGCGGTTTCGCAACACTTTTGCGAGAGTTGTGTCGTGTTGGCACGTCGAAGCCCTACATTGCAGCGAAATCAGGATGGACGCGCTAACGATCTGCGAAAGCGATCCCGCGCACCTGCTCAAGCGGCTCAGCCACCCGTTTCCCCTGGATGGCGGGTCCATTGCCGCAAAATCCATTCAGACCTCTTCCGCTTCTTTGCGCCGCTCGTCGCGCTTGCGCTCATGGGGATCGAGCAGCTTCTTGCGCAGGCGAATCGATTTCGGCGTGACCTCGACCAGCTCGTCGTCCTCGATATAGGCGAGCGCCTTCTCCAGGGTCATCCGGATCGGCGGGGT
>Ga0306925_10003851_pt1 | contig 13400 bp, 13 predicted proteins | sample flu12Cox44000176_FD_203755 | JGI IMG/M metagenome (GOLD analysis project Ga0306925, IMG submission 203755) | Lab enrichment of tropical soil microbial communities from Luquillo Experimental Forest, Puerto Rico - flux8day.12C.oxic.44.000.176 (v2)... | ecosystem: Environmental > Terrestrial >... | reverse complement strand
ATCAATAGCTCCGCATCATTGCTTGCGAGCGAGGATGATGCATTGCTTGGACCGAGAATCTCCCCGATAACAATGAGCCCCAAGAATAGTACGACAACGATTATCAAGAACTTCACGAACGCGCCCCTGAAGCGGTGAGCGCAGTTCTGACAGAATTGGCCACTGTTTGCAGCCTGATTGCCGCACTCGCATGTTTTCATATCGACCTCGGCATAGTTCAGTCTTGCTGCTATGTGAATCGTTATTTGCCGATTCTCTCGCGCCGTTGAAGTTGCGGCCAGAATCCAGGGGAGAGCAAGTGCCGAATGAACCAATAAACGATGCGATTCAGGGGAGAAGACAATAGCTCAAGGCGAGGGGCGGATGAGCCATTTCAGAGTCATTGGATCAACCCTTCAAACTCAGCGACAATCAACTTCGTGACAAAAGCCGGGAAAGTATCTGTGAAGTCATCCGAAACGACTCTGGGCCAGCGATGTCGAATCTCAAGTCGCTGCTAAACCGCAAATTCAAGAGGACGATGTAACCACCCTGCTGCTGACACGTCTTCTCGGCACAACCCGGCCTTTCGGCGAACTCCGAGCCGGTAAGTCGTGCCTGGTAAACGCGAAACCGTAGGCAGAACATTTCCAATTTGCCGACTAAGGAGTTGCCCGTCATCCATTCCCGTGGGGTGGCGGGCGTCGAGTATAATGCGCCAGTTTCTCCCGAGGATCTCTATGGCCCCTCGTAGTCCGATGTACCTTCTCCTATTGCTAGGTCTTCCGCTGACCATGCAGGCTCAATCTCCTGAACCGTCGAAAGCGTTACAGGAGTTTATTCGAGTGCGAGCTCCAAGGATTGTTCTCACTCATGTGCGAGTGATTGATGGCACCGGCGGCCCCGCCCAAGAGGACCGAAACGTGGTGATCGAGGGCAGCAAGATTGCGGCGATCGAAGCTGGAGCCGATGTAGCCATGAGCAATCGCACGTCGGTTCTTGATCTGCACGGGTACTCCCTGATGCCGGGGATCGTCGGCATGCACAATCACCTCTTCTACATCGCTCGCCCGAATCTGAACGGCGATCGCAAATACGAGCAGCCGCTACTCGCCCCGCAAATGACTTTTACTGCGCCACGTCTGTATCTTGCCGCCGGGGTGACCACAATGCGTACTACAGGCAGCGTGGAAACGTATACAGATCTGAACTTGAAGCGCGACATCGACGCCGGCAAGTTGCCCGGGCCGCACATTGATGTGACAGGCCCCTATCTGGAGGGGAGCCAAAGTTACTTCCTTCAGATGCCCCACCTGAACACTCCCGAAGACGCCAGACAGCTAGTGGAGTTTTGGGCCGACCGTGGAGTAACGTCCTTCAAGGCTTACATGAACATCACTCGTGCCGAATTGAAGGCCGCGATTGATGCGGCTCACAAGCGCGGGACCAAAGTCACCGGTCATCTGTGCTCAGTCACGTATAAAGAAGCTGCCGGGCTCGGCATTGATGACCTTGAGCATGGGTTCTTTGTGAATACGGAGATGGATTCAGACAAAAAGCCGGACGTTTGCAGTCAGAGTGAAGGCGACGAGACTCTGGCGCGGATGGATCCCGATGGGAGCGAAGCAAAAGATTTGATTGCCACGCTGGTGAGTCATCACGTCGCGATTACTTCGACGCTTCCGGTATTCGAGCAATATTCGGGCGCTGGACGGCCGCCGGTGCGACAACAGGTTCTGGAAGCGATGACGCCGCAGGCGCGTGAGGATTTCCTTCTGCTGCGGCAGCAGGCTCAGCCAACGTCTCCTCCGAAGTTTGATCCAAGGTTGCTTTGGCAGCACGATTTGGCCCTGGAGCGTGCCTTTGCAACGGCTGGCGGCTTGCTTCTGTCCGGCCCCGATCCCACCGGAAACGGTGACGTGCTTCCCGGGTTCGGTGACCAACGTGGGATCGAGTTGTTGGTTGAAGCCGGATTTTCGCCGGCCGAAGCAATCAGAATTGCAACGCTGAACGGCGCCATTTATCTGGGTAGGGAGAAAGAGATCGGCTCGGTGGCTGTTGGTAAGAGTGCGGACTTGATCGTAATCAAAGGAAATCCAGCGAAACAGATTTCCGATATCGAGAATGTCGAAATCGTGTTCAAGGATGGGATTGGCTATGACTCGCAGAGGCTATTGAATTCGGTTCGGGGCAGGTACGGACAGTATTGAGTGACGTTTTTCCCTCAGCGACTCGAACCCTTAGTCTGGGTCCGATTTGCGCACTGACCAGCCGACCTATACATTCAAACTTATCATCCAGTGCGGTCACTGCCCCTTATGAAATCGTGTCCGCTATCGGTGCGGGCAAAATGGGAAAGGATTACCGCCCTGAAACGCCACTTACAGTTCGTTAGAGACGTTCACTTGCGCTTTCCGAAAGGCCTTTCGGACCTCCCAGCCTCTGCCGGCCTGTGCGTGATCCGACGAACTTTTCCGCACCCTGTCGTGTTTTGCCCGCCGTTTCCGATTACCTAAGTAGAAGGCGAAGGATTCTTTGGTCAGCCAAGTGGGACCCAATCCCGAAAGGGGAGATGCCTAACATGATGACTCGACCCAGCCGGTTCGTTCCGTTTGGCATTCTCATCGTAGGGTTGGCTGCCCAGCGAACAGCGGCGCAGACCACAACTACCGTCGACGCAACCGACCAAGGCGTGACCAGCGGCCACTGCTCGTTGCAGGAGGCTATCTATGCGGGCGACCTCCCCGACACGCTTGACGGCACTCACGGAATCGCCGTGGATGCGACCTACCCAGACCATTCTTATACGACCGGCTGCGCGAAGGGCAGGGGGCAAGGCGACACGCAGGCGTTCCAATCAAGTCTGACTCATACGCCGGTAGAAACCGGGCTTCACCATCCAGAGTAGGAGGCGAACATGTTGCGCACACGCAGTCTGACGGTTCTGGCTTTGCTAGTGGTCTTCACTGCTGCAGCGGCCCTGCTACTTGACCCATCAAGCAGCAAGCGAAATATCGGCGGGGCTTTGAAGTCCCTGTCACCTTCCGCGATGGCCGCAGTTCACCCGTCCGCACCCACCTTCGAAGGCCGCCCGCTCGCCTTCGAGCCCAACGCCGGACAGGCGGACCCCCGCGTCAAGTTTCTGTCGCACGGTCCAGGGTACGCCCTGTTCCTCACAGCGGACCAAGCTGTGTTCTCATTGGCCCTGGAGAAACAGTCCGCGGTCAGTCGCTCCTCGTCAAACAAGCTCCCGCAAGCTGCGCATTCGCGACCAAATAAAGCCGCTGCCGTAGGCATGTCTCTACTCGGCGCCAACTCGAACTGCACGGTCGAAGGCCTCGACCTACTCCCGGGCGACGTGAACTATCTGATCGGTAACGATCGTACCAGGTGGCGCACTCACATCTCCACATTCGCCAAGGTGAAAGACCGCAACGTGTATCCCGGCGTCGATTTGGTCTACTACGGCAACCAGCGTCAACTCGAGTACGACTTTGAAGTCGCTCCTCGCGCGAACCCCCGCCAAATCCGCCTTGTTTTCACCGGCGCAAAAAGCATTCGTATCGAGCCGGCCACCGGCGACTTGCTCATCAAGACCCTGGACGGCGCTGATCTGAGGCAAGTGCGGCCGAGAATCTACCAGCAGGTGGAAAACCAGAAGAGGGAGGTTGCCGGTCGCTTTCAGCTTCTAGATCACCGCACGGTTACCTTTGCGCTGGCCGACTACGATCCAGATCGTGCTGTCATCATCGATCCCAGCGTTGTGTTCACCACGTTCATCGAAGGCTATTCCGAAGATTTTCCCGTGGCCATTGCCGCCGATCAGTCCGGCAATTCCTACATCACCGGCTTCACTCTTTCCACCGATCCCTCTACGGACGGAGCTTACCCCCTGGTCGGCGGGGTCTCGGTGCCCGCGAAAAATTGCGAGCTGGTCCAAGAGTTAGTGGCCAACGCTGACTTCGACATTCCCCTGAACTGCCAGCAGGAGGCGTTCCTCACCAAGCTGTCTCCCACCGGCGCCATCTTGTTCTCTACCTACATCGGCGGCAGCGGTTTTGACGTCACTCGAGGGGTCGCCGTCGATTCGACCGGCGTCTACGTAGCTGGCCTCACCAACTCCCCCGACTTCGGCACGGGCCAATATGCTTTCGCCGGAGGCCAATGGGGTAACGCCTTCGTCGCCAAATTCACACTAACAGGAGACGCCGTCTCCTACGCCACCCGTTGGGGAGGCGGAGGCGCCTCCAATGAGGCCTTCGCTATTGCGCTCGACTCATCGCACGCTGCCTACATCGCAGGAACTACCTGCTCGGTAGATTTTCCCACCTCGCAATATTTCTCCTCCACTTCCCCGTGGCAGAAGGCCTATAACGGCAACTGCGATGCTTTCGTCGGCAAACTCGACGCTTCCGGTAACCAGGTCTACGGCACGTACCTGGGCGGCTCCAGTAACGACGAAGCCCGGGGCATAGCGGTCGACAACCGAGGCTATGCCTACGTCACTGGTGACACGTGCTCCTTCAACTTCCCGGATTTCAACACCAACGGAATGCACGGTTTCCCGGGCTTCGGCTGCGAAGAAGGTGACGGCTACACAGCCTTTGTCTCCAAAGTCCTCCCCGACGGCTCGGGAGGCCTGTATTCGTTCTATCTGGGCGGCACCCGCCAAGGCGACGTGGTTCCTGCGGACATCGGTCAGTCTATTGCCGTGGACGCGCTGGGCGAAGCCTATGTCACTGGACTCACCGTCTCCCCCAACTTTTTCACCACCTCTGGCGCTCTGCAAAAAACCATCCCGTGCGGGGGATCACGGCTATGTCAAAGTGCTTTCGTGGCCAAGATTTTCCCCCTTGGCAGCGTGGGCTTCTCGACCTATTTTGGAGCCAGCGTCGACAGAACCGTAGGAGATAGCGTTGCCGTCAATGTCTTTGGCCAGATTTACGTGGCTGGCAGAACCGACAGTACCGTTGGCCTTCCGGGCGCACCTGCACTCACGCCCAACCCCTACGCAGGCTTCCTCACCAAATTGTCGCCGTCCCTCGACAGCGTAGTCTTCACCACCTTGCTGGGCGCCGAAATCAACTCCATCGCGCTGACAAGGCCGACGTCGCTGCCTGGAATCATCACCTCATTCTTTAGTACGTCCATTTATACAACGGGCTTTCGCTACCGGCCCGGCTCAGATGTCAGCGACCCCACCAACGCCGACGCCTTCGTCGTCAAGGAGAACGACTCGCCGCTGCTCACCCTTTTCTGATAGGCGCTACGTCCAAAAATTGCGTTTCAAAAAGTCAAATTCGCGACTTCTGACTGCATCGAGGCCAGAATGTATTCGAGTCACCTGCCCCAGGTGCACGACACCCACAAACAGGGCCTGGTGCCGTACCTGCTCGCCGTCACCCTCCAGAAGGGCGCTTCGGGATACATCGGCGACGGCAGCAACCGCTGGCCATTGCTCGGCTCTACCGGCTAGCGTTCGAGAAGGCGGAGCCCGGCGCCATCTACCACGCCGTCGACGAGGAAGGCATTCCGATGAAGGCCATCGCCGAGGCGCACGGCCGCGGGCTCAAGGTGCCGGTGGTCAGCATTAAGCCCGAAGACGCCGAAACCCACTTCGGCTGGCTCGCCAACTTTGCCAAAGTCGACGTGCCGTCCTCCAGCGTCATCGCGCGGCAGAAGCTGAACTGGAAACCCACCGGGCCGGGACTGATCGCCGACCTGGACAACATGGACTACTCCCAGGCCTGAGTTTCGTTCTTCGGGCACCGGCGGCTGCAAAGCGCCTGTACCTTTCCGCATTTGGATCGTCGCCGCTTGAGAGCGTGGCGGGGCCCGGGCGAGAATCTCGGGTGCTTGGATCAGTGGTCGAAAGTGGATTCCGCGTTAGCGCTTAAGCTTGGCTACCAGAGAACGGTGACGCGGATTTGATTCTGACGGGTTTTCTTTTAAATCGATGGCGGCATCATGGCGGCGCAGGCCTCGGTTTACCCCCAGCATCGAGGGCATTTGCTTGGCGACGTGACGGCCTTGTTGTGGATAGCTCTCGTGCTCGGCTTCTTAATGCCTCGTGCCGCAAAAGCGGGAGCAAAAGGAGGTCAAACACGGAACGCCTTCTAATTTAAATCCGCGCGAAGAGGAAGTATGGGCCTCAGTGTTGATCATGGTCCGCGGCGTCACCGACATAGATGACGCCCTGCTTCATTACCAGGATGGGGTGCTCCGTGGCGTCAATGCTGGACAGCGGATTGCCGGCTACTGCGACGACATCGGCCAACTTTCCGGGTTGAAGCGTTCCGATCTGGTTGGCAACGCCAAGCAGATCAGCCCCGCTCGCCGTTCCTGCCATCAAAGCCTGCGCCGGTGTCAGCCCATTGGCGGTCATCAGCGAAAATTCCCGCGCGTTCCGGCCGTGCGGCTCGACACTAGCATCGGTGCCCAGCGCGAGCGGAACACCGATCTTGACGGCATGCTGAAAAGTAAGCTGCATGTGTGCCGCGGCTGCTCGGGCCTTGTCGGCAATGGTGGGAGGAAATGTATCAGCGTATCGTCCCACCCATTCGCCGGCGGATAGTGTTGCCACTAGATAGACGTGCTTCTGCTTCATTTCCAGCAGCGTGTCATCCTGCAGAAACGAGCCGTGCTCGATCGAATCGACCCCCGCTGCGATCGCCATCTTCGCCGCTCGATCGCCGTGGCAGTGCGCCGCGACCTTGCGGTGCCAGGCGTGCGCTTCTGCGACGATAGCGTTCATCTCCTCCTGCGACAGCTCCGGAACATCCACCGGATCTGACAGCGATAGCACTCCTCCGGACGGCATGAACTTGATCACATCCGCGCCGAACTTCAGTTGGTAGCGCACGGCCGCGCGACATTCGTCTGGCCCATTGCAAACGCCCTTGTCGGGTCCGGCGGCTGCAATACGCTGCAACGGCACCGGGTCTCGGTCAGCATGGCCGCCCGTGGCTCCGATCGCGTAATTGGCGATCAGCATGCGCGGGCCGGGGATCATGCCGGCGGAAATCGCGTTTCTGAGTCCCAACGAAATATAGTCAGACGATCCTACATCACGCACCGTTGTGAATCCGGCCTCGAGCGTGACTTTCGCATAGTGAGCGCCGTAAAGTGCCTGTTCCGCCGGAAAGCGCACGACGCCCTCGAACCGGTCCTTATACCAGTCGGGACTGGACTGGCTCGACAGATGCACGTGGGCGTCAATAAATCCTGGGAGCAAGGTGGAGTTGCCGAGATCGATTATTCTTGCGCCGGCTGGGATGCTTAAGTCGCTACCAATGGCTTGAATCCTGTCCCCCACTACAATAACGACGCCGGGCTCGGTCAATTTCCCCGATACGGAATCAAACAGACGCGCGGCCCTCAGAACGATAGCGGGCGGAGTCGCCGGCGGCCCGTCGGCCGCGTACGCCGAGGCTACCATCATGCTCAGGAAGCCAACCAATCCAAGATACTTCTTCATCATTGTTCGTGCTCCCAGAAATGGGGTCCGCGGAGTATATCATTCGAGGTACTACATCTTCCCGGCCGTGTGCGAGAGCCACTGAAGACTTCCACGCGATGGCTTTCTTCAGAGGGTTGCGGTCAAGTCCCGTGGAACGGCCGACGCCGGCCCGACCCAGCACTTCCTGCACAGTGAGTTTGTCGATCGGTTTCTCCAGAATCAACGCAACCAGCGCATTGTTCAGCCGAGTGCGGGTTCGCCGAATGCGCTCATCAACCTTTCGCTTCGGCTTTCCTGGTTTCACTGTGCCCCACATCTTGTCGCAATTGGGAGCGTCTGTTTCTGGACATCAACCGCCTCATTGTCCAAAAAATCGGATTCACCTTGACCGTGTGGGGTTTGACGGTCAGATTGCGAATCATACGACAAGCCGTCGCTTGCGGCGGAGCAAGGAATGACCATGACGATGAACTGCTACCGTCTCTTTATCTTACACTCGGGGCGCTTTGATCTTCGCTCTTGCCACGTAGTTTTAGGGACTAGAAACAGGCACGTCTGCCAATTCGACAGAAGACATGAGTTGGATCGCGTTGCACTTGCGGGTTGGATTTTTCACTGGCGACTGGCCCGGCGGCGATTGGTTCTAACTAAAAGGTCCAGAGAGAAAAGGGGCTCGAATCGATTACAAAAAAAACGGCGTGGTCTCCCACATGCGCGACATTGCCGCGGTCCGGGCAGGACGAAAGCTCTTATTTGCGCGTTTCCGGTGTGTAATGAGATTTGAGATACTTCGTAATAAGCGCAGCCGACGCGTCGGGTATGGAAGCACCAAATGTTTTGCGCATCTTGGTAACCTCAGCATCCCAGGTGGCAGCGGGCAGGGGAGGTTGCATAGTGATATAGCGAGTACTGTGGCAGAGGGCGCAATGGCTTGCGGTTTCAGAGCGACCTTCTCCCTCCGCCAGCTCGGGAGTGTATTCAGGATATGCGGAGATCTGGTACATGGAATCGTCGGTGAGAGCTGCAGGCGCGGGCTGCTCGAGCTGCCCTAAGGTGGCAGGCGCGTAACGGGCCTGTTCAACCTGCGCAAGACCTATTCCTCCGACCAAAACAGCTGCGAGCGCGATGCCGAGAACTGTTATGAGAGAATACTTTGTCGGTCCCATATCGTTCCTCCGCCTTATTCCGTCGCGCCCACGGCGTACTCCTGGCGCTCGATCCTGTTCCACAGATAGCCGCCGGGATTCCAAACCGGCTCGTCCGGTTGGACATTTCCTGCGCTGTCGGAGGTGCGAACAGCGAGGGTGTAGCGTCCGGGAAGCTTCGGAGTCCACGCGAATTCCCATGAGCGGAACGAATAGCGTCCAAGATCCTCGCCCAGCCTCGCGCCCTGCCATGTTTTCAACCCGTCGCTCGATACATCGACTTTTGTCACGCTTCCATACCCGCTGAAAGCTACGCCGTGCACCTGAACGGGCATTCCTGCCGGAATCTTCGCACCGCCGTCGGGCGAGATCACAAATGACCGCACAGGCATGCGATTGATGGGGATTGTCTTGACGGCCCCGCCCTTTACGTCTTCCGGACTAGTATTTCCGCGAGGCGTGTCGGGGATACGATACGCAGTTTTCATCCAGAAATTTTCGTCCACCCTATCCAGAACCCGGATCCAGGTCAGACACTTCATCCAGTACGTAGCAAAATAGCCGGGGACGACCAGGCGGACGGGAAATCCGTTGAGCATAGGAAGCGGCTCACCGTTCATCGCGTAGGCGACGATGCACTCGTCAAGGACTGGATTGTCAAGATCGACCGACTTCTGAAAAAAGTGCGACCCGTACCCTTCGGGTCCAGCGCCGCTTTCGAGCCCTTGAAACTGCACCTGCATTGAACCGGCCTTTGGTGCCGAGGCACGAAGGATGTCGCGTAGTCGAACCCCAGTCCAGCGCGCGTTGCCCATCGCTCCATTCCCCCATTGCCCCCCGGGGACGCGAGGCTGGAATCGGCTACGGCTGTTGCCAGAGCATTGATTAACGGCGACGATCGATTCTTGCGGAAATTTGTTCATCAGCTCAGCAAGGTTATAGGACATCGACTTGGCAACGTTTCCTTGGACCTGCAGCCGCCAGCTCTTCAGATCCACTGCGGTTGGAATGCTCTCCAGATGCCACCGCACGTAAAACGCATGATTCGGCGTGATCGCCGTTTGGAAATATGGCCGGGGCGTTTCCAGTTGCACTCCGCGGTCTGTCAGTAATAGCAGAGGCGATTTCTGCGGCTCGGAAACGTACGGGCCTATGGAATTCCAATAGGGATTTTCCTCCGGGCCGGTGAACGATCGCACTGCAGGATTGCCCTTTTGGGCAGCGCTTAAGCGACCCGCAAGACCACCAAACGCCAGCGCGCCTCCGGCAATGCCAAAGAAACTCAAGAGAGAGCGCCGAGAAATAGAGCAAAGCTTGGCCGGGGGAGGGTTGGCCATCGATAGAACCTCATCGTTGCCTTTTATCGGTATGTCGAGGCGCATTATACGTCGACAGCCGGCTGCGCATACAAAAAAGCCGCGTCGTGCTCGATGCTGCAGCAATTAGCAGGTCCCGGTAGAAATCGGAAAGGTTCGTCTGGGTGGGGAAATTTCCGATTTGCCGACGCTCCAGGAACTTGTTGATTAAGCCGTTTCAAATCATGAAGTCGTTCTATAGAAGTTCCCGGCACGGCGACGCGTCCGAAGACGCAGTCGACGCTAATTGATTAGATAACGGCGTCGGCTACCCTCGACCGAGTAGACTTGGCGACGGTGACTCGACCAAGGCTCGGAGGAAAGGAGCCGAGCGATGTTCATTATAGGTTGTGATTTTCATTCGCGCTTCCAGCAAATTGCCATGCTGGATCCTACAACCGGTGAGGTTCTCGAGCGCCGGTTGGAACATGAGAACGAAGAAGCCAAGAAGTTTTATGCCAGCCTTCCAGGTCCGGCGCGAGTCGGGATGGAAGCGACCTTCAATGCACAGTGGTTCGAGAGGATGTTGCAAGAACACAGCCACGAACTCTGGATAGGAGATGCAGCGGAGATCCGTGCAGCCATGGTGCGGAAGCAGAAGACGGACCCGCGCGATGCCTTGCATATTCTTGACTTGCTGCTGACCAACCGTTTTCCCCGGATCTGGGTGCCCTCGCCGGCAGAGCGGGACTTACGGCAAATGCTCAGGCATCGGCACAAGCTGGTTCGCTTTCGTACCTCGGTGAAAAACCAGCTGCACGCGCTGGCCATGACGCAAGGTCTTTGCCGGAGGAAGAAGCTGTGGGGCCGAGTGGGCCGAAAGGAACTGGAAAGTCTCGTCCTGGATCCTTGGGCCAGCCGCCGACGGGAAGATCTCCTGAAGTTGCTCGATCAGCTCGACCCGTGGATGGACAACTTGGATGAGGCGGTGATCCAGGCGGCCGATGGCTTTCCGCAAGCGGTCTGTTTGATGGAGCAGGCAGGCGTGGGGCCGGTGACGGCACTGGCGTTTGTACTGACCATTGGGCCCGTGAGCCGCTTTGCGAACAGCAAAAAGGTAGTGAGTTATCTGGGATTGAATCCAAGCGAAGACAGCTCGGCGGGTCGGCAACGGTTGGGCGCCATCAGTAAGCAAGGCAACTCGATGATGCGCTACTTGCTGATCGAAGCGGCCCAGGGGGCCTCCCGATTGGATCCGGAATTACGGCGGGACTATCAACGATTGAAGTTTCGCCGTGGCAGTGCGGTGGCCAAAGTAGCCATCGCACGAAAATTGACGGTGCGGCTGTACTGGAAACTGCGCGCAGCGCAGCCGGTGCCGTCGGCTCGCATGCAGGGTAGCCCGGGAACTCCTGTGGTAGGCGAAAGCCTATCGCCTAATTGATTGAGCGCCCTGCCTCCCTCGCAATTGAGAAGGGAGTTCGGAGAACGAATTATGGTTTGCAGCTGAAGATCGAATACATGGTTGGTGGAGTTGAAAAACTCTCCGTAGGATTCTAAGGACTGAGCCTTGGTCGAGAGATACGACGGAATCCTGAATAGGACGAAGCTTGCGCTTCGTCGAAAAACCACTGTGGCGAGCCGTCCGCGGCATCAAGGGTCTCCGATGAACGCCGCGCTTCGCGGGGCGCCCTTGACTCCGCTCCCGGCTCGCAAAGCTAGAAGTTTGCGTGGAACCGCACGAAAAAAGTGAAAACAGCTCTTGACAACGCCGACGACGTTATACACGGGAGTTACTACAGGTTGACATGCCGTATTCGTGTTAGACTCGCGACCAATCGGCTCCTGCACAATTGCCACTGACATACAACATACAGCGCATCCGACCTCGAGGTAGCGATGACGAGGAAGGCGATAGTTTCTGCATTTCTTATTCTATTAGTTGCGGCAGCGGATTGGCCGTGCCTCCCTTTGCAGGGATCAGCAACCAACCAGAACAACACCAATGCATCAACCGCGAAGGCAACGACTGCGACAACGGCGACAACGGGTACCAGAGGGAGCACGGACGGCGGAGATTCCGGATGAACACGACTCATTGCTCTCTCGGGGCTTTGCTGGCGGTCACCCTCTGCTCATCGACTGCCTGCGTCGTCGTCCCAGTGCGTGCGCCGGAATTAACCAGAAATGCAGCCGGGACAAACGAGCACCTTGACTTCAGCTTTTTAAAAGCAGGAGCCACAACACGCAGTGACGTTACGAAAAACCTGGGGGCGATTGACAGTGGAGCCAACGAGCCCTTCTTCTGGGGAAGATGGCAATCTTCGAAATGGTACGTCGTCACTGGCACGCTGGGAGCAGGGGGAGGCGACCGGCAGTGGCGTGTTCACAACGTTCTGATTCAGTTTGACTCAAAGGATCTCGTTCGCGAATGGGAAATGGTAGGCAGCAAGGACCTTGACTCTCGTCTCGACTCGCTTGACGGCCACAATGCTAACCTCGTCCCTGTCCCTGCGCGGTTGTCGGCAAGGCTACTATATGCTCGGACTTCCGGTCTGCTTGCCTTGCAAAACGACTCCCTTGAATACCACTTCGAAGACCGTGGGAGCACGGATCTGATAACGCCGCGCTCGAATATCGAGAAAGTTACCTCACACGACATGGTCGACAGCTCCTCTGGCAGCTCCGTGTGGACCTCCGACACCCAAGTTGAGCTCCACGCCACGCTTCATTTCCGCGTTCCCGTCGAGGTTCATAACTCTTACAAAAACAAAAACAGAACTTCAAAGGCGAAGCGACTCGACATCATGCTTAACCCTCGCGATTACCTTGCACTGCGGCGCTATTTTCGACAGACAAAAGCGGGTGGCGCATCGAATTAGGACGTCCGAAATATCACGTGGCGGCCCTTTGAAGCCCTGCAAAATGAGCAGTTCCAGAGAGAGCGTGCCGCACAAAAGAAGCCGACGCCTCTTTCCCAGCGCTCTCTTTGGCGCGGCGCTCGCACCCGCGCGGGTGTATCACTTTTCCCCTCTCTGTAAGCTACCCCGTCAGAGACGCAGCGGGTATGCGGATAGGGACGGCAAAAAGGGACCACACCCTAGGGCCCTTCTCGAATTAAAAGTATCACCGCGATCCAAGGACGTGTGGATGGGAAGGGCACTTATGTGGGTCGCGTAACAACCCACCAGGAAGAGGTTCGAAATCGCGACGAACATCGACTTGGTTTGAAAGAAAGGGGCGGAACCCAACTATAGTCTCGCCCCTTCCTGCATTCACTTCAAACTTATTGCGCTGAGGCGCCTGCAGCCCGTTCTGCGATTCTTGCCTCGAACAAGCGCCGGATTATGCGCCGATTGCGCTCTGCGAACGCAAGCTTGTCTGCAAGGCAAGTCTCCAAAAGCACGCCGACACCGTGATGGCCTGCCAAGTCCGCCGCGGCAACCAACACCTCATACTCGGCCGCTCGAAGGTGTGCGAGATGGTTCAGTTTTGCCAGTACGAATAGACGTTTGGCGGCCG
>Ga0306925_10003850_pt1 | contig 13401 bp, 12 predicted proteins | sample flu12Cox44000176_FD_203755 | JGI IMG/M metagenome (GOLD analysis project Ga0306925, IMG submission 203755) | Lab enrichment of tropical soil microbial communities from Luquillo Experimental Forest, Puerto Rico - flux8day.12C.oxic.44.000.176 (v2)... | ecosystem: Environmental > Terrestrial >... | reverse complement strand
AATGGAACAAACCGCCAAAGACCTAGCCCGCGGGGGCGGTGACATGAGAGCCCAGCACGCAGCCGAAGCCGGAGTTCTGGGTCCATTGGGAATAAACCCGAGTCCCTCGGGGACGGCATCGGTTCGCGCCCACACCCTTTCGTCCGCGAAGGATTGAATTTCCGCCCGGTAATCAAAAGCGCCTCGCACAATGCGGGGCGCCCCACGGAAAACGGCTTGCTCAATGGCCCGGGCTGGTCATCCAACCGCGCGTCAGGTAGTCGGTCATACTCAACGCCAGCAGCAGGAACAAGAAAAACAGCGCGGCAATCACGGTCACCTTTGTCAGCTTGGTGCTGTAGTACAGGTGCATGAAGAACAGCACCACCAGCGTGGCCTTAATGGTGGCAATGACCAGTGCCAGCACGATGTTCCAATCGTGCAGCTCGATGAACGACACGAAGACGGTCAATCCCGTCAGGAACATCAGGATGGCCCAGATGCCAACATAGATACCGACTGGTATTACGTGCTGCCGATGTTCTTCCAATGCCATGCTTCCTCGCTTAACCGCCGTGTTTCTTGCTGATCAGGTAGAGCAGCGGAAAAAGGTAAATCCACACCAGATCGACAAAGTGCCAATATAGGCCGACGTTTTCCACTGGAGCGTAATAATCTGGGCTATAGCGGCCGCGTGCGCCTGCGATGACGATCCACAGCACCAGTCCCACCCCAATGACCATGTGCAACGCGTGTAAACCGGTCATCGCCCAGTACAAGGAGAAGTAAATCTGTATATTCTGCGGATTGATTCCCGCCGCCTCGGCGCCTTCAAACTGGAAATTCGGTCCGGGGAACTGATGGTTCGTCCAATGTTCGTGGTACTCGATCGCCTTGATCCCCAAAAACGCTAATCCGAACAACATGGTGATCAGCAACAGAATGATCATCATCTTTTTCCGGTCGATCTGTGCGCAGCGTACGCCCAAGGCCATGGTGAGCGAACTGCAAATCAGCACTGCCGTATTCGTAGCCCCCAGCCAGATGTTCATGGTCTGGCTACCTGCCACGAAGGCCTCATAGTAAGTCGCGCGATAGATCAGATAAGCGCAGAACAGCCCACCGAAGAACATGATCTCGGTGACCAGGAACAGCCACATGCCAAACGTGGACGTCTCCCGCTGCTGGTCCATGTCGGCAAAGTGGTGTTGCAGAGCATGTTCAGCGACTTCGATATCGCTAGTGGCCAACGGCGACCTCCTCCTCAGGCTGGTGCTCGTAGTCGTAGGCTTCCCAGGTCACGACCGGCGTTTCGTCGAAATTATGGGTGGGTGGCGGCGACGGCGTCATCCACTCCAGACCTACCGCGTTCCATGGATTCGGTCCGGCCAGCTTGCCGTAACGCAGTGACCACACGAAGTAGATCATGGGGAGCACGTAGCCCACCGCCAGCACCGAGGCGCCTGCCGTGGACAGCACGTTCAGCACCTGGAACTCAGGCGGATACGCGTGATAGCGCCGTGGCATACCCATGTAACCAAGAACGAACTGCGGAAAGAACGTCAGGTTGAATCCCACAAACACCAGCAACGCCGAGAGCTTGGCCCATCCTTCCGGATACATGCGGCCGGTAATCTTCGGCCACCAGAAGTGCAGCCCTGCCATGTATGCCATCACCATGCCGCCCACCATCACGTAGTGAAAGTGCGCCACCACAAAATAGGTGTCGGTCACGTGGACGTCGATTGCCAACGAGGCAAGGAACACACCGGTAAGTCCACCAACCGTGAACAGCCCAATGAAGCCGAACGCGTAGAGCATGGGTGTGTTGTACCGGATCGAGCCTTTGTAGAGTGTGGCCGTCCAGTTGAAGACCTTCACCGCCGAGGGTATCGCCACCAGGTAGCTCAAAAGCGAGAACACCAGCGCCGCGTAAACCGAGATGCCGGCGACGAACATGTGGTGTGCCCAAACCAGGAAGCCCAGCACGGCGATGGCAATCGAGGCCAGCGCGACGAACTCGTATCCAAACACGCGCTTGCGCGAAAAGCAGGTCACGATCTCGCTGATCACGCCCATGCCCGGCAGAATCATGATGTACACGGCGGGGTGCGAATAGAACCAGAACAGGTGCTGGAACAGCAGCGGATCGCCGCCCAGCGCCGGATTAAACACTCCGATGTGGAAGAGCCGCTCCAGGGCAACCAGCAGGAGTGTGATTGCAATCACCGGGGTGCCCAGCACCATGATGAGGCTGGCCGCGTAGTTCGACCAGCAGAACAGCGGCAGCCGCGTCCACGTCAACCCCGGCGCGCGCATGCGGTGAATGGTGACGATGAAGTTCAGCCCAGTAAAGATCGACGAAAACCCTACGATGAAGATACCCAGTGCCGTCCCGACAACGTTGGTGTGCGAGTACGTGGTGCTGAACGGTGTGTAGAATGTCCAGCCCGTATCGATGCCGCCGCTGATCATCGACACCAGCGCAAAGGTTGCGCCGATCATGTAGAGATACCAGCTCAACAGGTTCAGGCGGGGAAACGCCAGATCCTTGGCTCCGACCATCAGGGGGATCACGAAGTTGCCCAACACCGCCGGCACCGACGGAATCAGGAAGAAGAAAACCATCGTGATTCCGTGCATCGTGAACAACTTGTTGTACGTGTCCGACGAAACCAGGTCTCCGGCGGGCGTCAGCAGCTCCAGGCGAATCAGCATGGCGAAGAACCCGCCGACGAAAAACATCGCGGTGATCGATATCAAATACAGGATCGCGATCCGCTTGTGGTCCACCGTCAACAGCCAGGACTTGAGACCATAGCCGGCGTTCAGGTAATTTTCGCGCTCGACTGTTTGTACAGCAGTTGCCATGTCACGCACCTTTGGGGTTGAACACCTAGTTGCTCTGGTTCGTCGCAGCCGGCTCGGGAGCTCCGCCAGCCGCCTTCTGTTGCGGTTGCGACAGCGACTTCACGTAACTCACCAGCGCCCCCAGACTCTCTTCCGTTAGCTGTCCCTGGAATGTCGGCATGATGGGCTTGAAGCCCGCCACGATTTTCGCCTGAGGGCTCAGGATCGACTCTCGGATGTAGTTCTCGTCGGCCATCACCGTGCGTCCGTCATCGAGTTGCACCGGCTTGCCGAAAACTCCCACCAGGTTCGGGCCGCGTCCCTGGGTGTCGAAGCGGTGGCAGGTGGCGCATCCCAATTGCGTGAACAATTGCTGGCCATTCGCCGCCATCGTTCCCGTGGCTCCGCCGTTGGCCAGCCATGCCTGGTAGGCGGCCGGCTCCATCACGATTACTTCGCCGATCATGCCCGAGTGCTGAGTGCCGCAATACTCCGCGCAGAACAAGTGGTACGTCCCCGTCTTCGTGGCGTGGAACCACGTCGAGGTGAACCTGCCCGGTAGCACATCCGCCTTGATGCGGAACGCCGGCACGTAGAAGCTGTGGATGGTGTCCTGCGAACTCATGATCATCTTGACGTCGCGGTTCACCGGGACGTGCAGCGTGTCGATCTCCCGCTGTCCGGTCTCATGCTCGAACTTCCACATCCATTGCTTGCCCACGGCATACACTTCCATGGCGCCGCGCGGCGGACGCGCTTGCTGGAAGTAGATCAACGCGCCCCACGCGAAGAAAATCATCGAGATGCCCAGCGGGATCAGCGTCCAGGTCAGCTCCAGCGGCAGCGAACCTTCAATCTGCTCGGCGCGGAGATGTACCGCGTGCCGGTACTTCACCGCAAACACGAAGACCAGCCCAAAAATCAGCAGCGTAAAGAACGCCGACACCGCGACCAGAAAAAAGTACAGTCCGTCGACCTGGCCCGCTATCGACGAGGCTTGCTCAGGAAACAGTGGTAGGTTCTTCCACATATCGATCAGGCCTGTCCTGCTCCCTTTCCGGGATGATGAGATTCACGACGATACATCACGATGAGAAAACCGCCGAGCAACAGCACCGTGGCCGCTCCGCCCAATCGCAAGACGTTGGTGATGACTGCGCCGTATCGCCCGGTTTTGGGGTCGTAGTGGTAGCAGTACAGCGTGACCTGGTCCACCAGGGTGCCAATCTTGTTGCGTGAGGCCTCGATCATGCCGAGGCGCAAATCCTTGGGCGAAAACTCCACTCCGTAGTAATACTGGGCCAGCTTGCCCTGCGGCGTGGCGATCATGACCGCCGTCGAATGGATGAACTGCCCGGTGCGCGGATCGCGCTTGTAATGGAAGCCCACCGCATCCGCCAGTTGCTGGATCTCGGACGGCTGCCCGGTCAGAAAATGCCAACCTGCGCCGTCCGTCTTACTGTCCCGCCGCTCGTTCATGCGGTCGATGTAAATCTTCTTCTTCTCCGACGCGACTTCCGGTGTCTCGTCCGGATTAATGCTGACCGTCACCGCTTGGTATTCGTTGCCGGGAGTAAACTTCAGCACGCCCAGCGCGCTAGACAGTCCCGCCAGCTCCTCGCCGCACAACATGGGGCAGGTGTAATACACCAGGTTCAGCACCACCGGTCGTCCGGCCTTGAAGTAGTCGCCGAGCCGCACGGTTACGCCCGACTCGTCCTTGAATTGCAAATCCAGCGGCAACGGCTGATCGAGCCGCTGATCGATGCCCACGTTCTTCAGGTCGTCTGGACTGAGCTGCGAGGACGGCTGGCTGGCATCCCGCAGGAACGAGGACGGCGGTTGGCCAAGGGCAATCACCCTTGCCAGCACCATGACCACCACCAGCACCACCGTCTTCCTCGCGGCTACCAACCAATTCCCTTTCACAGCTATTCATTCCACTTCTCGCGCGGAGCTCATTGCCTCGCGCGCGTTGCGGGCCTGGCCCATTGTCGCTACTCGGCTCCGGGCGGTGCAGGACGGGCCTGCGTCGCCGGGGTCTTCGCTGCTGCAGCCGCTTTCTGCGCCACTGCGCTCGCGGCCGGCGTTGCGGGCCGCACCGGCAACCCGCGTTCCACAATCAGCTTCATTGCTTCCGTGATCGGCAGATGCACCGTTCCGTTCTTATCCAGGAAGGGCTGCTCGGTGTAGAGGATCTTGTGCCCCGAGTCGAGCAAGTTCTTCATGTCAACCACGTCGTTGGTTTGCAGTCGCGGTTCCGGAAAAACTGCCGGGTTCACGCCATGAGTGTTCTCGAAGTCTGCGCCCAGCGCTTGCACCGGAGGCTCCTTCTGGAGCGTTGCCATTGGGCTTGGATTGCCCTTGGCGAAGAACGGACTGTGCGCCAGGAAGCGGAACATTCCCCAAAGCACCAGCTCGATAAAGACACCGGCCACCAGCAGGCCAGCGAGAAACACCAATATCCCGCGCGGGCTCAAGTCCGTGCGGTCGTAGTCGACTGCCGGATTCCGCAGCAGATCGTAATCGTCGTGATTAGTGGCCATGTCCCGACCCCTGGTGCAGCAAACTCGTCATCTGCGGCTCATACGCCGGCAGGAGTGGCCGCTGCCGCAGGTTATAGAAGAAGTACGCCAGCCACAGGCCACCCAGGCCAATCGGAGCCACCAGGTACCATAGGCTGAAATAGAAGTGCCCCCGCGCATGCGCGAAGTTGGGCACCACGTACCAGTAAATGTCCACCAGGCGCATGAACATCAGCGATACCGCGAGCCAAAACATCCGCCGGCCATCCCGCTTGAGGTCGCGCGACAGCAGGAGCGCAAATGGCAGCGCGAAATGGAACAGCACGATGGCTAGCGCCACCATGCCCCATCCGCCGCGGATGCGGTTCAGGAAGAAGCTGATCTCCTCCGGCAGGTTGCCCGCCCAGATGATCAGCCACTGCGAGAATGAGAAGTAGGCGAACAGCATCACGAACGCCAGCATCAGCTTGCCCAAGTCGTGAAGCTGCTCCGCTTTGATGATCTCCCGCATGGGACTGTATCCCGTCAGCACCGTCAGCATGATGATGCAAAACGACAGCGCCGACAGGCCTTCACCGGCGATGAAGATCAAGCCGTAAATGGTCGATCCCCAGTGCGGATCGAGCGACATTACCCAGTCCACCGCCGCGAACGAAATCGTCAGCGAGTAGAGCAGTAATCCGATTCCGCTGAACAGTTGAAAGCGCGGCTGAGCGTCTCTCGTCAAGGGTCGGTCTTGCAGCGCCGAGCGCTTGTTCAGCACATAGGCGAGGCCGATCCAGACCACGAAGTACAGGATCAGCCGTCCCCACCAGAACGGCATGTTCAAGTACCAGGCATTATGTTCGGTCAGCGCAGCGTCGCCCATCCAGGAGTACAGATAATGCCGTCCGAGCGCGATGGGCAGGAACAGCACCAACATAAGCGGGATGCCTTTGCTGGCCGCTTCCAGAATCCGCCGGATCGCCAAGCCCCACAGTCCACCCGACAAATGCTGCACCATCAACAGCGCCATGCAGCCCAAGCTCAACCCCAGCCACAGCATGAATCCAATCAGGTAGCCGCGCAGCAACTGCTCCGGCTGCATCAGGTACCCGGCCACACCGGCGATTAGCCCCACGATTCCGATGACCAGATACTTCTTCTGCCAGCCTGCCGCTTCCGTGGGCACCGTGTAGTCAGCGGGGTGGACCTGCAGATTGGGTTGGCTCATGGCTTCTGCCCCCCTGCCGGAGTCGCCGCCGCAGCCGGCGGTGTCGCTCCCTGGGTGTCATACGGAGGCGCAATTACCACCCCTGCTGGTGGTTCGCTGGCAATCTGCTGGCCCGTGGGAACATCCGCCTGGCTTGCTCCCTGGCTCAATTGCAGCGCGCGGATGTAGGCTGCTATCGCCCAGCGGTCCTGCGGAGTAACCTGTTGCGAATAGTCGAGCATGGCACCAAATCCGTTGCTCATCACGTCGAAGAAGTAGCCGATGGGTGCTTTCCTTAGCCGTTCGTTGTGATACGACGGAGGCCGCTTCAGGCCGCGCTGCACGATCATGCCGTTGCCGTCTCCCGCTTCACCATGGCACGGCGAGCAATAAATGTTGAAGCGTTGCTGCCCGCGCGCCAGCCCCTGTGCCGTAACTGGAAATGGCATGTAGTCGCCGTCGTCCTTGCCGATTTTGCCGGTGTAGAAGTACGTATCGGCGCGCAAATCTCCGCGCGCCACGGTGCCTTCCACCAGCGGACGGGCCGATCGTTTGTCGGCGAAAAAATCGCTTTCCCGCAGTGGCCGGTAGTACGGCTGTTGCTGCATGTCGGAGCGGCACCCCGCCATCAGCAGTAGAGCCGTCGCCGCCGCCAGGTACGCCATGGCATAGCGAACGCGGCCCGTTTGTTTGCTGGTGCGCCGGCTCGCCACAGACTGCCGAAGGTCGAATTGAGCTGGCCGGTTAATGCGGCACCTCCGAAATCGAAAGCGGCTTAAGTCGTTCCATGAATTGTCGGGTGCCTGCCAGGTCGAACCTGGGATCGGTGGCCTCCACGCACAGGAAGAACCGGTCGCGGGTCACCTTCGAAAACTGCTCCACGTGGAACAGCGGATGATACGGCTGCGGCAGTCCATTCAGCGCGAACATGCCGAACATCCCAATCACTCCGGCGAACAGGACCGTCATCTCAAACGTCGGAACGATGAAGGCCGGCCACGAGTTATACGGCTTTCCTCCGATGTTCAGCGGATATGCAATCACGTTGATCCAGTACTGCAGATAGAAACCTGACAGCCCGCCCAGGAGTCCTCCCATCAGCGTGATCAGGGGAACCGCTGACTTGTGAAAACCGATGGCCTCGCTCGCCTCCTCGATCGGGAACGGGCTATAGGCATCCATCTCACGGTACCCTTCCGCATACGCTGCCTTGCACGCCTTTACCAGATCGCTGGGGGTTCCGAACTCCGCCACCAGCCCGTAAATGCCCGGCGCCGTCGTCGCATGGTTCATTCCTTCACCTCCGACTCCGGCAGCAGCATGCGCATCTCAAAAATCGAAATCGCCGGCACAATGCGAATAAATATGTAGATCGCCGTGACGAAGAAGCCGATCGTGCCGAAGTACGTCGCATAGTCCCAGCGCGTCGCCACGTAATGGCCCCACGACGACGGCAGGAAGTCACGATGCAGACTGGTGATGATGATCACGAAGCGCTCTAGCCACATGCCCACTAACACGATCAGAGAAACCCCAAACAGCCACTTCGTGCTGGCGCGCACCTTCGGCCACCAGAGCACCTGCGGGGTCAGGATATTCAGCAGGATCAGCGACCAGTAAAGCGCAGCATACGGCCCAAACCAGCGGTTGTGCAGCATGAAACGCTCGTAGGTCGATCCACTGTACATTCCGATGAACGTCTCAAAGAAGTAGCCGTAGCCCACGATCAGTCCGGTCGCCAGCATGACCTTCGCTGAGTTTTGCAGGTGCCGCATGGTGATCATGTCTTCCAGCCCGTAGTACTTGCGGATTGGAATGGCGAGCACCAGCACCATCGCAAACCCGGAATAAATCGCGCCCGCCACAAAGTACGGCGGAAAGATCGTCGTATGCCATCCGGGAAGAATGGCAATCGCAAAGTCGAAGCTCACCACCGTGTGTACCGAGAGCACCAGCGGTGTCGAGATGCCCGCCAGCAGGATGTACACTGACTCGTAGCGATTCCAGTGGCGCGCTGAACCGCGCCAGCCTAGCGAGAGGATTCCGTAAACCTTTTTCGCCCAGGGATGGGTAGCCTCCTCGCGCATGGTCGCGAAGTCCGGCACCAGCCCCACAAACCAGAACACCGCCGAAATCGTCGCGTAGGTCGAGACCGCGAATACGTCCCACACCAGCGGACTGCGGAACTGTGGCCACACTCCCATGCTGCTGGGATAGGGAAACATCCAGTAAAACAGCCATGGACGCCCCATATGCAGCAGTGGGAACATTCCCGCGCAGGCTACGGCAAACAACGTCATCGCTTCGGCGAAGCGGTTGATGGAGTTGCGCCAAGTTTGCTTGAACAGCAGCAGAATGGCCGAAATTAGCGTGCCCGCGTGGCCGATACCGATCCACCACACAAAGTTGATGATGGCGAAGCCCCAGGCCACCGGCACCTCGATGCCCCAGATTCCCACGCCGCGCAGGAACAGGTAAGTCACCGCCATGCCCAGAATTGCCACCAAGGTCATCCCGACGGCGAGACCAGCCAGCCAACCCAGACCAATCGGCCGCCTTAGAACTACGTCGGTGATGGTATCGGTGACCGAGTCAAACGTCTGACCCGGTGCTATCACCGGCGGCTCCTCCAGCAACGCCACGTTTTTTTCCTCTAGTTCCGCCATCTAACTCCGCTCCGACTTTTCAAGTTCAGGATTCGGGTTCAACACCAAGGCCATGTAATTGGTGCGAGGACGTGTATTCAGATCTTCCAGTAAACCGTAACTGCGCTGGCTGGCCCGCAGCTTCGACACGCGGCTGTCGGGATCGTTCAAGTCTCCGAAGGTAATGGCACCCGCCGGGCACGCCTGCTGGCAGGCAGTGATGACCTCGCCGTCACGCACCTGGCGGCCTTCTTTTTCCGCGGTGACGCGGCCCTGGGTGATGCGTTGGATGCAATAGGTGCACTTCTCCATGACGCCGCGGCTGCGGATGCTGACTTCCGGGTTGCGCATCATCTTGTACTGCGGCGTTTCCCAGTCCTGCCACAACAGGAAGTTGAAGCGGCGCACCTTGTAGGGGCAGTTGTTCGAGCAGTAGCGGGTGCCAACGCAACGGTTGTAGACCATGTCGTTCAGGCCTTCGGTGCTGTGCACCGTTGCGCCCACCGGACACACCACCTCGCACGGAGCATTCTCGCACTGCTGACACGGAATCGGCTGGTAGTACGCTGTCGGATTCTCCGTTCCGCCTTCGTAGTAGGTGTCCACGCGCAGCCAGTTCATATGACGGCCACGTCTCACCTGCTCTTTGCCCACCACCGGAATGTTGTTCTCCGCCTGGCACGCCACCACGCACGTCTTGCAGCCAATGCAGGAGTTCATGTCGATGGCCATGCCCCATTTGGCCGCCGTGTACTTGAACAGCGGCGCACCCGAAGCCGTGGTGTACAGCGAAAATTCCGGCGCCGGCGCTTCGATCCCTTCGTGCGCGAAATTCGGGTTCTTGATGAAGTCTTCCAGCGTCGCCTTGCGTACAATATGCCGGTCGCTCATGTCATCCGCGCCCGGAATGCCTGACTGGTTGATGTACTGCCAGCCCTGCGGATTGGCGAACTCGTAGCCGTCGCCCACTCTGGTGATCTTGCCGCCGGCGTAGTACATCTCGTTGCTGGTGCGCAGTTCGTAGCCATTGAAGCCCACGCCCGTGCCCACGCGTCCGCTCTTGCTGCGGCCGTAACCGAGGTACACCGTGACCGCGTCGTCCGGATGTCCGGGCGTGCGCCACACTCCGCCCTTGACCGTACGGCCGTTCACCTCGATTTCTACGATGTCTTCGGTCTTCAGCCCTAGCTTTTCCGCCGTCTTCACGCTGACCAGCACCGCATTGTCCCAGCAGACTTGTGTCATCGGCTTGGGAGTTTCCTGCAACCACGCGTTGTTCGCGAATGTGCCGTCGTAAATCGTGGGATCGCGCCGGAACATGACCTCCAAGGCTCCCGTACTACTTGTACTGGCAGGCGGAATGCTTTCCTTCGCTGACACTGCTTTGGCCGGGAACGCGGTGCCTGCCACGAATCCGTCGTGCAGCGCCTGGCGCCACGCCGTTTCGAAGTCACCGCCGGTCACGTGGCCTTGCCAGTACTTGCGGATAATTTCGTAGCCGGTGGTGGCCGACGAACCGATCAGCGCTTCGATGAATTCGTACTCGCTCTTGCCGTCGTACAGCGGAGCGATCAGCGGCTGCACGAGTGTCGCGGTTCCATCGATGCTGCGCACATCGCCCCATTGCTCCAGATAATGTGTAGCATTGATGTGCCAGTGGACGTAATCGGTGGTCTCGTTCTGGTAGAGGCTGTGCTGCACCCGCAACTGGACCTTGCCCATCTCCGCCGCGAACTTCAGGTCGGCGGGAGCGTCGTACACCGGGTTGCCGCCCACGATCAAGAGCAGGTCCACCTTGCCGGCCTTCATCTCGCCGACCAGTTCCTTCAGCGCCGCTGTCTGGTCCTGCGGCTTGGCCTCCACCGGATCGGTGTAGAACACTGTGGTGCCCACCGCGCCCAGCGCTTGGTTCATGGCGTGCGCCAGCGCGTGCACCGCCGGAGGCTGACTGTCGCCAGGAATCACCACCGCTGCGCCCTTGTGCGCCAGCAGGTCTTTTACCAGGGCCGCAACGAACTTCTGCTGCTCCGGCTTCGCCGCTGCGCCGCCCACTCCCAATCCGGCGGCGATGGCGCGACCCACCTGCTCCACTTCTGAGGCGCGAACCGGCAGACGGTGGTCGGCCTTGCCGCCGGTGTTGGTCGGCGTGCTCTCCACCATGTAGAAGCGCGACATTCTCTCTTTCAGTTCCGGATTGCGCCGCGAAGCGAACTGCCGCGCGTATACCAGGAATCCTGGATATCCGCTGGACAGAAAATCGCCGTCGAGCGACAGAATCGTGTCGGCCTTGTCCAGGCTGTAACGCGTCTCGACGTACTGTCCAAACGCCAACTGCGCTCCTCGACGAACGTTGTCGCGGCTCAGCGGGTCGTACTGGATCCACTTCGCCTCGGGATACGCCGCCAACACCGCATTCAATTGGGACGCGAGCGTCGGAGAACTCACGGTGCGGGTCAGGATTCGCATCCCCGCGCCCTGCATCGCCTTCTGCGAATTCAGCGGACCTTTGATGGCGGTGGCGTAGTCGCTCCAAGCCCGAATGTCGCCGGTGAACGAAACCACCTGTGAGCGGTCCGGATCGTACATGTCGAGAATGGAAGCCTGCGCGAAAACATCGCTCCCCGAACCTGCAGGATGGTCCGGATTACCTTCCACCTTGGTTGGACGTCCCTCGTGGCTCTCCACCAGTACCGGCGTCGCGTAACCCGCGAAGGGCATCGCACTGGCAAAGAACAACGGGATGCCGAGCACGATGGGCTCGGGTTGCCGAACGTAGGGGACGATCGGCTCTAGCGGCTGCTTGACGCACGCCGACAGGCCCGCCAGCGCCATCGAAGCCGTCATCAGCTTCATGAAATCGCGGCGCGACGCTCCCTCCGGCCATACCGACGCCTGCCGCGGAAACTCGCGGTGCACCATTTCAAAGAAGCCCTTGGTCTGGGCCAGTTCTTCCAGGCTCCGCCAATACTGTGGGCCGCTTTTGGCGCGCGCGAGTTTGTCGCGAACTTCCGCCAGCTCCAGTTTGCTGGGACAAACCGCCTCGGACTTTTGTCGACTCTCTTTTCCCATCTTCTCGTCGGTTCCGGTAAGACTTCCTTGGTCGATATCTTCACTCTGAGCCGCTCTACAGCTCGCGGCGCTCCGTGTCACGGCACCACATCACAGACTGCTGAATAACTGGGTTTCGGCCGTTTGGTATCAGGGCACGACTTCAACCCGTGCCGAAAAACTCGCTTTCGCGGGGCTTTGTACCAGCGCGCGACTTCCGTAGTCGTGCCCTAAAGCCCTTTTGTTTTTGTCATCCCGAGCGGGCTTCAGCCCGCGAGGGATCTGCATTTCGTACTTCTTCCGCATCCTCGCTAGCGATGACAGGTATTGCAGCTCGTCAAGTCCTCCACGGTGCGCACGTGGTATTGAGCCTTCAGCGCCGCTCCCAGTTCGATCTGGTCGGTGAACTTCGACCCATCGGCCAACTGGACCGGGTGGGCCGATGACGGCTCCTGGTAATTCATGTTGAAGGCCTGGTCCCTCGGACGCAGGAACTTCTCCGGAGCGCGGTGACAACTCAGGCACCACTCCATCCGCATCGAGGATTCCTGGTACATCAGTGGCATCTTGTTGACCGGTCCGTGGCAACTGGCGCAGCCCACACCCTTGTTTACATGGATGCTGTGGTTGAAATAGACGAAATCAGGCAGGTAGTTTACCTTCGTCCACATCAGCGATTTGCCCGTGCGGTAGCTTTCGCGCACCGGCTCCAGCAGCGCCGCATTGGTCCAGATCTGCGAATGGCAGTTCATGCAGGTCTTGGTGGGAGGAATACCCGCGAAGCTCGATTGCTCCACCGAAGTGTGGCAATAGCGGCAATCGATTCCCAGCCCGGCATTATGGTGCTGGTGGCTGAACGGCACCGGCTGCGATTCGGCTACGTGTTGGTACGTGACAAAGGGCGCCCGCTGAGTTTCCCATGCCACTCCGAGTAGGACGGTCACTACCAGCACCACCGCGAGCATCGACAGCCGCGAGAGGCTGTTCGCACTACGATGAAAAATTTGTGCCATGTACGATGCTTTCCAGTTTTGCGGGCACGGAGCCGATTACCCCGTTCGGCGCCAGGTTAGTGCAGTTTGCTGTGCTTATGTCCTGATCGCGGGTGACGCAAATCACCCAAGTCGGTGATTATAACAAGTCACGTTCACACCTTTGCAAG
>Ga0306925_10003848_pt1 | contig 13402 bp, 10 predicted proteins | sample flu12Cox44000176_FD_203755 | JGI IMG/M metagenome (GOLD analysis project Ga0306925, IMG submission 203755) | Lab enrichment of tropical soil microbial communities from Luquillo Experimental Forest, Puerto Rico - flux8day.12C.oxic.44.000.176 (v2)... | ecosystem: Environmental > Terrestrial >... | reverse complement strand
TGCGTTCCCGAGAAACTTCACGGAAATGCCATTGCGCCTGCGCGCGCGGCTCCGAACCTTCGGGTTTCAAGCGCCTGTAAGTTCCGTTTGCCTGAAGCTCGCGCGCTTTCACGCGATCGTTCAAAAAACTTGGAAGCACCTCGTTAATGATCTGGTCGCGCAACGTTGGGTTTTCGACCGGGAATGCCAATTCGATTCGCCTATAAAAATTTCTGGGCATCCAATCTGCGCTGGAGAGGAAGACCTTGGGCTGACCGGCATTTTCGAAGTGAAAAATCCTGCTGTGCTCGAGAAACCGACCGACGATACTGATGACGCGAATATTTTCGCTGATATCGGGAATTTTGGGACGCAAACAACAGATACCCCGGACGATTAGATCGACGGTCACATCTGCGCAGGACGCTTCGTAAAGTTTCTCAATGATCTCTTGATCAACAAGTGAGTTCAGTTTCGCAGTGATGCGCGCCGGTTTGCCCGCCAGTGCGTTGTCGCGCTCGCACTCGATCAACTGGATGAGACGGCTGTGCATATCGAATGGCGCGACCATCAATTTTTTCAGACCGGGATAACCCGCCAGACCCGTAAGGGTGTTAAACACACTCGCGGCCTCCTGGGTCAATCGCGGTTCGCTGGTAAGCAGACTGAAGTCGGTGTAAATGCGGGCCGTACGCGAGTGATAATTGCCCGTCCCGAGATGGACATAATGCCGAAGTCGATCGGTATCGCGCCTGACGATGAGCAGCAATTTGGAGTGCGTCTTCAAACCGACCACACCGTAGATGACGTGGGCGCCCGCTTCTTCCAGCCGCCGCGCCCATTGAATGTTCATAGCCTCATCGAACCGAGCACGCAGTTCGACAATGGCAGTGACTTGTTTGCCGGCGTTGGCTGCGTCGATCAAAGCTCCCACTATCGGCGAATCACCACTGGTACGATACAGTGTGATCTTGATTGCCAGCACCTGTGGATCGGATGCCGCCGCCTCGATCCATTCAACAATTTGATCGAAACTGTCGTAGGGATGATGCAGCAGCACATCCTGCCGTCGCAAAACTTCGAAAAAATCGACCGCCGGCGGTAGAGCCGAGTCGCGCGCAGGCTGAAATGGCCGATCCTTCAGTCTGGCAAATGCATCATTCGCAACCAATGGCGCCAAGTGCGTCATCGAAAGCGGTCCGTCGAGTTTGTACGCATCTGCCTCGGATAGATTGAAAAACCTCAGGAGCAACTCGAGAAAATCCTTTGGACAATCGGCTTCCACTTCCAGGCGAACAGCATTACCGCGGCTTGAGCGCCGCAGCTCCTGCTCAATCGTACGTAAAAGGTTCTCCGCTTCTTCGTCATCGATGTATAGATCGCTGTTGCGGGTGACGCGAAAAGCGTGCACGCCGCCGAGGATCAAACCGGGAAACAATTCGTCGATATGCTGTTTGATCAGTGACGCGAGATAAATGTACTCCCACGGTTCGTCGGCGCCTTTGCCGCGTGGCAGGGCGATCAGTCGCGAGACCGCGCGCGGCACCTGGACAATGGCATGCAAGGGCTCGCCGCGCCCCCGCGTCTTTGCCCTCACCAGCAAGTTATGACTCCGATTCAAGAGATGCGGAAACGGATGGCTGGCATCCACCGCCAGAGGGGTGAGCATTGGAAAAACTTCCTGCTGAAAATAGCGATGCGCCCACGCCTCGCGTTTCGGCGGCAATTCTGCGATTTCGCGCACATAAATCCCATTCTTCCCCAGGTCCGGCAGCAATTCATTATTCCAGAGCGCATATTGCTCCGCCACGAGTTGGCGGACCCTTTTCTGAATACGATCGAACGTCTCCGTCGGGCTTAAACCGTCCGGACCGATGTCGCTGGTCTCGCTCTCGATTTGTTGTTTGATTCCGGCAACGCGAATCTCGAAAAACTCGTCCAAGTTCGAGCTGACGATGGTTAGAAATTTGACTCGCTCGATAAGCGGTTGCGTCGGGTCCTGCGCTTCTTCGAGCACGCGGTGGTTGAACTCCAGCCAACTCAGCTCGCGATTGATGAAATTTTTTGGATCGCCAAAACGCTCATGCGCGGTTTGCACGACTTGCGGAGCAACGATCGGGATGGTTTCCTCTTCGGTTGGTGCAGTGGCCTGAGCTTCCGGCATCTCTCAACGTCGACAATTAGAGCGCATACGCAACGCCCGTACATTAGGCGCTTGCCGCGACAGTCTGATGCCTGATGTCTTCTGCCGCCGCAGCGTAAACGGCCTCCTCGGCAATGTTGGTAGCGTGATCGCCCACGCGCTCAAGAGCGCGTGCAACGAAAACCAGATTCAAGTAGCCGCGCAGTTGCTCCGGGTCCTGCGCCATGCGTTCGATCAGCTTCCGGCCCACAGCGCCATTCAATTCATCAAGGCTTTCGTCGCGATTAACCACAGCACATCCAAGGTCGACATCCTCCCGAACAAAGGCGTCAATACTATCCTTAAACATGGCCATCGCCTTCTCGTACATCGGTTTGATCAATTCGATCTCGGGCAACGGCGGATGCTGATTCAATTTCCGGGCGCGCCGCGCAATCGATGTCGCTTGGTCAGCCATGCGCTCGAGGTTTGTTGAAAGTTTCATCGCCGATACTACGCGGCGCAGATCAGATGCGACTGGCTGAAATCGCAACAAAATATCGACACCGTCCTTGTCGATTTGCTTCTCCAATTGGTCGATCTCTTCATCGTCGGCGATCGCGCGTATGCAAAGCGTATCATCCCGTACGAACAATCCTTTTGTGGCTTGTTGGAGACTGCGCTCGGTCAGTCCCGACATCATCAGCAGGTTGTTGCGCAGGGAGGCGAGCGCTTCGTCAAAGGTTCCCAAAATGTGTTTAGGCGCGATCATAATAAGGATATCGATACTGTCTTAACCAAATCGTCCGGTGATGTAATCTTCAGTTTGTCTGTCGCTTGGATTTGTGAAAATTTTTGTCGTTGGCCCAAACTCGATCAGCCGACCAAGATACATGAAAGCGGTATAATCGGAGATGCGGCCGGCTTGCTGCATATTGTGAGTGACCGTCACAATCGTGTATTTAGCCTTGAGTTCGTAGATCAACTCCTCAATCTTCGCTGTAGCGATCGGATCGAGTGCCGAACAGGGCTCATCCATCAAAACCACATCCGGCTCCACGGCCAGCGTTCGCGCTATGCAAAGCCGCTGTTGTTGGCCGCCGGAGAGACTCGTGCCGGGCTTATGCAAGTCATCCTTCACCTCATCCCAAAGGGCAGCCATGCGAAGCGACTTCTCGAGGCGCTCGTTCAAAAACTTCCGGTCGCGCACGCCGTTTAACCGCAGGCCGATAACAACATTCTCGCCAATCGACATGGTAGGAAACGGATTGGATTTTTGGAAAACCATGCCGACCCGGCGTCGAACGATAGCGGGATCGATATTGCTCGAGTAGAGATCTTTCCCCTGGAGCAGCACTGTCCCCTCCAGTCGAGTCTTAGGGACGAGCTCATGCATGCGATTAAGCGCGCGAAGGAATGTCGACTTTCCGCAACCGCTCGGCCCAATGATTGCGGTTACGGCGTTGGACCCAATATCCATCGTCACATTCTCGATGGCGCGCTTCTCTCCGTACCAGATCGAAAGATTCTTCACTTCAAACGTGCGCGCTGGCACTGACTCCTCTGCGGGAGGCGGCTCAACCGGCCGCTGGACGCGTTCCACCGCGGTCTGCTCAGGTGTTGTCATAGTTAAGTTATCCATCGGTTAGAGATGTTACACGACGGAGGCTCCCCGCCCCCGCGTCAGGATTCTAACAAGTACATTAACAAAAAAAACGCCCGTGACGAGCACCAGTGCGCCGGCCCATGCCTGGCGATGCCAGTCATCATAGGGTGAAATTGCATAGGTGAAAATCTGCAACGGGAGCGCTGCGATCGGCTGGCTGAGGCTGTGGTTCCAAAATCGATTGCCGAACGCGGTGAAGAGAAGCGGTGCCGTTTCGCCGCCTACCCGCGCGAGCGCGAGCAGAATCCCGGTGATGATCCCCTTGGACGCGGTCTTCAATACAATGTGGACGATTGTTTTCCAACGGCTTACGCCCAGCGCGAGCGACGCCTCGCGATAGCCGTTCGGCACAAGTAGGATAACCTCCTCTGTCGTGCGGATGATCAGCGGAATCATGATCAGGGCCAGCGCGAAACCGCCGGCATACGCTGAGAATCCTTTGAAACGCAACACTATCAGTCCGTAGACCACAACGCCCCAGGTGATCGATGGGATTCCGTTGAGGACATCAGCCAGAAATCGCAGGACTGAATTGATCCGGGCGGAGCCATATTCCGCAAGATAAACTCCGCCCAAAACTCCGACTGGAATGCCAATCAGCCCGGCAAGCGCGAGCAATTCCAACGAGCCTACTATAGCGTTCGCCATACCGCCGCCGACGGCTCCGACAGGCGCCGGCAATTTCGTAAAAAAATCCCAGTTCACCGAAGCCGCGCCATGAATGAGGAGGTAAAAAAACACCAGGCCCAAAGGCGAGATCACAAGAACCGCCGAGAGGAAGGCGATGGTGCATGCCAGGCCACTTTTGATTTTGCGCCATGTATGTTGATGTGCTGTTTCGAAACGCATGGCTATTGCACCGCTCTTGTTGCCGATTGTGTGGCGATGGTCCGCAGAAGCAGCTGTGCGAAGAGGTTCACCAAAATTGTTATTCCGAAGAGCACCAGGCCAATCTCAAACAGCGCCTGGAGGTACATGTCGGTCGTGGCTTCGGTGAACTCATTGGCGAGTACGCTGGCGAGCGTGTATCCAGGCTTGAAAAGAGATGCGGCGATCTGGGGTGTGTTGCCGATCACCATCGTGACTGCCATCGTCTCACCTAGAGCGCGTCCCAGACCCAGAATCACTGCACCGAATAACCCTTTCTTCGCATAACTCAGTACCGCAATCCGGGTCGCTTCCCAGCGCGTCGCACCGAGCGCATAGGCGGCCTCACGTTGTAAATCCGGGACACTTCGCAAAATCTCGCGCGAAACGGAAGTAATGATCGGTAGAATCATAATGGCGATGATAATTCCGCCCGCGAGCATACTGGGGCCGTACATCGTCCCGCTAAAAAACGGCGTCCAGCCAAGAAAACGCTTCAGCCAAGGAACCGGATAAGCCCGGAGCCAGGGGATCATGACAAAAATTCCCCACAACCCAAGGATGACACTCGGGATTGCCGCCAGCATTTCGATCAGCGAAATAAGTGGCTGCCGGATCCAGAGTGGTGCGAGCTCTGTCAGATACGCTGCCGTTGCGATGCCCAATGGCACAGCGATGAGCAAGGCAAGAAGCGAAGAAACAAGCGTTCCGTAAATAAACGGCAGCGCCCCGAATTGCTCTGCCACCGGGTCCCAGGTTGAGGTGGTGATGAAATGTAACCCAAACTTCTTTATCGCGAGCGTTGATCCACTCCAGAGCTGCCAGCCGGTCAAGATGATAAGGACGATCACCGTGAATGCCATCGCCAGCGTGAGCCATTCAAATGCCTGGTCGCCAAGCCGGGACGGCCGCGCCATCCTGGTTTGCGCCGAAGACACTTCGACGGCGATCGATGCGGCCTCAGCCATATGATTTATTCTCTGATTAGCAGCCGCAGGCGGCTGCAGCGCACCCTTGATTACGTTTTGATCTCGTCGATTCGCTTCAGAACACGTTGTTGAATATTATCTGGAAGCGGCGCGTAGTCCAAATCCTTGGCCATTCCTTCGCCTTTCGTCAGCGCCCATTTGAGAAATTCAACCAGCTTTTTGCCTTTCGCTGCATCCTTTGGTTGTTGATACACCAGCAGCCATGTTGTGCCGCAAATCGGATAGGCATCTTTTCCAGGGGCGTTTGTCATGGAGAATCGGAAGTCGTCGGGAATCTCGGCCGTTGAGAGCGCCGCGGTCACCGATTCAATGCTGGGCTTAACAAGTTGCCCGGCTGCGTTTTTGAGTTCGGCGAACTGCATCTTGTTTTGGAGCGCATAAATCAATTCCACGTAGCCGATTGCTCCCGGCGTTTGCTTTACTTGTCCCGAGACGCCCTCATTTCCTTTACCGCCGACGCCTGTCGGCCAACTCACCGACGTATTGTTACCGGCCTTTTGCTTCCATTCCGGGCTTACCTTGCTCAGGTAATCGGTGAAAATAAACGTGGTTCCGCTGCCGTCGGCACGATGCGCGACGAGAATGTCGGTGTCCGGCAACTTTGTACCGGGATTTAATGCTGCGATTTTCGGATCGTTCCATTTGGTGATTTTACCGAGGTAAATATCGGCGATCGTTTCACCGTCGAATTTCAGGGCAGGATTGCCCGGCAAATTGTAGGTGATCACGACCGCTCCGGCTACGGTGGGAATATGAAAGAGTTTACCGGGCGCTTTCGCCAGGTTCTCATCGCTCATCGGCCCGTCCGATGCGCCGAAATCAACCGTTTGCGCCATGATTTGCTTTTGCCCGCCGCCGGAACCGATTGATTGATAGTTAAATCGCACGGAAGGATCGACCTTCGCGTATTCATCGAACCATTTTGAGTAGATCGGATACGGAAACGTCGCCCCCGCACCGTTGATCATCATTTGCGCCGAAGCTGTCGCGCTCAGCCCGAACGCAACGGTGACTCCAAGAAGGATTTTGGATTTGTGGGATTTAGTCATACAACGAGATTGCCCCAGCCCAATTCAGCCGGTCAAAATCTTTACTGTTACGATTGTGTGACAAAGCGCTTCGCGCTTGTTAAATGGTTGAACCGCTGAAGCGTTAAAGCGGCTCGCGTGCTTCAAGGAGTGCCGGCTTTCAAGTCGTCACGTTTATGCGGCGGCTGCTCAAGCCGTCGTTCCTTGTGAACGCTTCAACGCTTTAACGCTTCACGGCCCACGTGCCGAAGTCACCGGCAAGATCACGTGAATGGTTGTCCCTTTCTCGATTTCGCTTTCGGCCTCGACGTGACCGCCATGGAGTTGCGCGATGTGTTTCACGATCGCGAGGCCGAGACCGGTACCTCGGATGCTTTCGGCAGTGCGCGCTTTATCAACGCGGTAAAACCGCTCGAAAATGCGCGGTAAGTCTTCTTTGCTAATGCCGATGCCCTTATCGCTTACGCTAAGCACAAGTGCTCCCTTGCGCTCTCGAGCTTGAAGTCTGATCTCGCCATGTTCACACGAATATTTCACAGCGTTATCGAGCAGATTGTATAGAGCTTCCTGCAGCCGCGCGCGATCAGCACAAATCGAAGCCAAGTCGAGAGGAACATCGACGATGATGTTGAGCTGTTTGCTTGTGAGCTTCTTTTCCCAATCGCGAACCAGCTCCCTGAACAAACTCGACAGATCAAACTCACCCAACTGCAAATCTGGGTTGGCTGATTCCAATTGTGCAAGCGTAAGCAGATCCTCCGCCAGCAAGTCGAGGCGTTTCGAATGGCGTTCCATGACTCCGAGAATTCGAGAAAATTCCTCGCGCGGCATTTCCGGGCTATCGAGCAATGTCTCGATGTAGCCACGTAAGATCGACAGTGGCGTGCGCAACTCGTGCGAGACGTTAGCAACGAAATCCCGCCTGACTTGATCTGTCTTCTTGAGCTCAGTGATGTCGTGAAATAGAACCAGTGCTCCGGTGATCTCGCCTGCGTCATTCCTCGTCGCGACAGCGTCCAACTCAATTTGTGAGCCGTCCAAAGCCAATTCGCTGCGAACTGGTGCGCCGCGATCGAAAGCCGCGTCGATCACCCGGTCAAGCGTCGCATCCCGGACAATCTCAAGCAAAGGTGTTCCTTCTAAAATTTCTGGCACCGCGAACAGTTTGTGAAATGTTTTATTCGCCAAAATCACGTGCCGCTTGGAATCGACTACGAGTAGCGCGTCGTGCATCGCAGAGAAAATCGTCTGCATCCCGGATTGGCGTGTTGCGATCTGCTTATTGAGCTGCTCCAAATGATCAGAAACTTTTTCCAAGCGTAAACCGAGGCGCTGAGCCTGGGCGCCACCCTGAACCAGAAATGTGCGTGGTCGCTCGCCGCACGCGATTTGATCGACCAGCACTTCCACCTGCCGCCACGGCGCAATCCACTTGCGCCATGCCATCAATGCAAGAGCGCCAAACAGAACGCAGATTAGGACAACGAGGAGCCAGGACATGGAGCCATTATTCTCCAGGACACAGCTTGTTCGCAATAATCATCACAGTGCGGAAAAGCGACGCGAGGACGCGTGCACACTCCAAAAGCTGCGCGAAACAGAAAAAGGTATGCCGTTGAATTTTGCACGAAATGCTTTGGGAGTGCGACGCGTCTTCGCATCGCTTTTTGCATGATCGTTCCCCTCGCCAGCGCTTTGATTCAGCCAGGCCGCTACTTTTCTCGCAGCCGATAACCGAAGCCGCGGACGGTTTCAACCGCGTCACCGGCTTTGCCGAGTTTTTCACGCAGCCGGCGCACGTGTGTGTCGACCGTGCGGGTGTCAATCACGCTTTCGTAGCCCCAAACATCGTTGAGCAAACGGTCGCGTCCCTGCACGCGGCCCCGGCGTTGAATCAATTTGCGCAACAGTTTGAACTCAATACTGGTCAGATGCACCTGCTTGCCGTTAACGCGAACTTCGTGGCGCGCAGGATCGATAGAGATCGGGCCGGCGGTCAGACTCTCCTCCGCTTTTTCGCCGCGCCGGAGAATTGCGCGAATCCGCAATACCATTTCGCGTGGGCTGAACGGTTTTGTGACGTAATCATCGGCGCCGAATTCCAAGCCCACAATGCGATCGATCTCTTCCGCCTTCGCCGTCAACATAAGAATTGGCATGTGAACCGTCGCAGCGTCGCTCTTTAGAATTCTGCAGACCTCCAGTCCCGACATTTTGGGCAGCATCAAATCAAGAATAATGAAGTCGGGTTTGTCGTCGCGCGCCTTCTGCAAACCGCTCGCGCCGTCGGCAGCGGTTGCAATCCTGTAGCCTGCCTTGCGCAAATTCAGCGAAAGAAGGTCGGCTACATCTGTCTCGTCTTCAATGATCAGGATTTTCCTGCCAGATCCAGTGTCCATCGGTCATCAAATCAACTCGCCTCGGCGGTAAATTTCAATCTTTCTAAAACGGTCGACAGAAATCGTTTACCTCCGTGAGCAGCAAAGTTTGCTGAATCGTCACAATTTCGTCATACGCCTGTAACAATCGGCTTCTAGCCTCCATCGCGCTTAGTGGAAGCCAGTTCCCTCAGATACCGAAACACCACACCACAAGGAGAAACAAAATGCTAATCAGAAAAGTCACGTTACAGGCAGCAGGCGCCACCCTGGCTGCAATGGTCTTGCTAACTGCGCAGCCGCTGCGAGCACAGTCAGCATCTGACACTGCGCGAATCGAAAAACTCGAGCACGCGGTGGAGTTATTAGAAAAACAGAACGCCGAACTGAAAGCGGAGGTCAGCAGCTTGAAGAAACATCCTGCGTCTGCCGCGGTGGTCGAAGGGAAGACGAAAACGGAAGTCGTTTATGACGGAAAAACTTATGTTGAAAAAGTTGTCCCCGTCGAGAAGGCGAGCGAGGACAAATGGAAATTATCTACTTCCATCACCGAGATGGAACTCTACGGCGATGTCCGTCTCCGTTACCAATATAATGGTGGCGAGACCGATGAGACTCCAGTGGCGCACCCCGGCGCGGGCGTGGCGGGGACGCACGATTGGCAGGAGCGCGAGCGGGAGCGTTATCGTCTTCGCCTGGGCCTTCGCGGAACACTTATGGATGATTGGTTCTTCGGTCTTCGGTTGGAAACCAGCAACAATGCCCGCTCAACAAACGTGACGTTTGGCGACGACACAGCGAGTAGCACGGCCGGTGGTGGCGGACCATTCGAAAAAAACAGCGACACCGTCTACGTCGGCCAGGCATATGCCGGTTACAAGGGTTTCCCCGACTTTACCTTCACCGCTGGAAAAATGGCGAACCCGCTCCTGACCACCCGCATGGTTTGGGACCCGGACATCAATCCGGAAGGCCTGGCCGAGCAGTGGAAACATACATTCGTGTTTGGAGGAGGACCACCACCGCCTCCATCCTATAGCAAGGATGGCAAGGATGGCAAAGCTGTAGTGCCCGCAAAGGCACCGGAGCCGTGGCTGAAGCTCGATCTGTTCGCAAACTTTGCCCAGTTCGTTTACGACGATGCGAACCCGGAGAATCCACTCGGCGCCAGGGCGACGACGACCGCAAATGGCGTCGGATCTCAGTTAGTCCCGAATACGGATGCGTTCCTGTGTGCGTGGCAGGTAGGCGCGAGATTCGATTTTCCGCACATCGTTTACTTCCAGCTCGCGCCTACGCTCTACAATTACACCGGCAACGGCGACACATTTAACATCCACTACCAGGGCGGAGATCCCCACCTGACGAACGCGGCATCGCTGGCGCAGAACCAGACCGGCATCAACAGCCTTCTGGTGTTCGAGCTACCAGTGGAAGTTGGATGGAAAGCCTGGGGGCTGCCAATGCGCGTCTACGGCGATTTCGCGACCAATTTTGAAGGGGACGATCGCGCCAACGCCGCGGGGCAATCGGGCCATGGCAGTCAGCGCTACGCCTATACGGCCGGATTCAGCGTCGGCCAGTTAAAGAAGAAGAATGATTGGCAGATAGACCTTTGGTATCAACACGCCGAGCAGTTCGCGCTCGATCCGAACCTGATCGATGATGATTGGTTCAATGCCCAATTGAATATGCACGGCGTAGGTATCACAGCGGCATACAACCTGAGTGCCGCTGTCAATTTCACCCTGAACTACGGCCACGGTTGGTGGTACAATCACAATCTCGGCACAGGCGGAAATCCAGGTAGTCTGGCTATCGCAATCAATCCGACGGATCAATACAATTTCTTCACCGCCGATTTGAACGTCAAATTCTGAGGATTAAACAGCTTGGTTAGGTTAACGAAAGCCCGCCGGGAGCGCCTCCCCCGGCGGGCTTTTCATTACACTGCCATCAGTGCGGGCGCATGAAAACAAAGGCGAAGCACAAACGGGGCCGTCGTAGAAGAGCAAAGGAATCGTCACCGCTTACGATGCTTGAATCCGAACTTCGCTCGCTGCACCGCGATTTGCGCACGATTGCCAAGGCATACATTAGCCGTCTCGAAAATGATCTGTTTGTCTGCCTCGCTGCGCTCAGGTCATACGGACCAATCGAACAGGTCTCACGGGATATGCTGCACCAGATCCGTGATCTCACGATTATCGTTCGCAATCGAAAATTGAAACCGGAAAAAGGCCGTCGCAAAGACTTGCGAAAAATCGACTCGTTGATTGTCGATTTGGTATCGACGATAGGACAAAAGAATTGACGTCATATCTGCGCGTGGCGCATTGACGATGCACCCGGCACGGGTGGTCTTGGCGACATCACCGTCAATCCGATGGATCAATACCAGATATTCCGGGCTGACCCGAATTTTAAGTTCTAGCGGCTGGATTAATCAAGTCCGCCGGGCGAGCCCTCCGGTCAGTGGTGATCGCCACCGTGCTCCTCAAACGGGTTATAAATTTGCAGCGCGTAATACCAGATAAAACCGTCCTGGCGGGCTGCACGACTTTGTGCGCGGCCAAAAAGAGATTCCACATCATGGACAGTTGCGCGGCCGCGAGCCAGTGATCCAATTCGCCGAGTGTAAAAATCGTTCGGCGATTCCTGTGTGATGTAAGCCGGAGGCGCGATCAAGACTCCATTTCGATTGAATCGAAACGCCAGCGCATCCGCCCCGTAGCCGTGTCGCAACGCGTCGGCGGTATCGATCACGGGCGCTTCATAAAGGCCGAGTTGACGAAACAAGTGCGAATCTGGTCGGACGATATAGTAGCCGTTTCGCGGACCTAAGGAGACATAATGTGAATCGTCGTCCCAGGAAGCCGCGCAAGCATAAGCAGCAAAAGTGAGCAACAAGAAAGCAGCGCACCAGCCAGGCTTCATGATAACTATTAGGCGTGAGTCGGTCTTCTGTCATTCGATTTGCCATACAAAAGTAACCCCATTTTTTTTGCCGCTGTAGCGCGTCGTCATCCGAGTAAGCCGGGAGCAGTACTGACGAACAGTTCACGAAGGTCCTTGTGCGCAATTTGAGTACGCCTCGGCCAGCAGGATGAGAATGGCGAAGCCGCCATAAAAATTCACGCGAGTTCTGGTACGGCGCCATACGGCGGCCAAGTTCACACAATCGCTACGAAAACGTCACCGTCTTTTTGCGAGGCTGCCATCTGTTTGTAACGCTGCGCTGCAATGGTCAGGCAAAGACATCAACACACCGATCAACAAATGAAAGACCAACCAAAAATTATGAAACCTCGACGATTACTCATTGATCTTGTAAAACGCGGAACCGCCGTAGCGATGGCTGTGGCAGTCTTCATGGGTCCAACCGGGATCATGTTTGCCGATCCGCCAAACCACGACCGCGAAAGGAGTGAGCACGCGGTGCAACGGTTGCGGAACATCATTGTCATTTATCAGGAGAACTGGAGCTTCGATTCCCTTTACGGCCAGTTCCCCGGCGCGAATGGACTCCAACACGGTTTCGATACGCTGCCGCAATACGACAAGAGCAGCAATTATACTTCTTTGTTCTACCAAACGTCGCGTCCGCTGAACAACGGAGTCGCCGATCCGAATTTTCCCGCGAGCCCGGATGGTCATCTCGCGCTCTCGTCGGATCACACCGTGGCGTTGCCGCTGATTCCGTTTGATTTCACGAACTACATCAACCCAAGCACCACCACTGGAGATATCGTTCACCGTTTTTATACCGAGCAATTGCAGATCGACAACGGCGCCCTCGAGCCGAAGAAAAACGATCTGAGCAAGTTTGTGACCTGGAGCGACAATCCGGGCCTGGTGCTGTCATATCTTGACGCCACGAATCTACCTGAGGGCATCCTCGCGCAGCAGTTCACGCTCTGTGATAATTTTTTCCACTCGGCCTACGGCGGCTCATTTCTCAATCACCAATGGCTGATCGCCGCGCAAACTCCGCCGTGGACTACGACGATTCCATCAGGATGGCAATCCAGCTACGATCCGGCGACCAAAACGTTGCATGACAATCAGCTGACGTTCGACGGCCAATACGGCGTGAACACTATTCAGCCCGCAAAGGCGCCGTTCTCGCCCAGCACGACCGATCCAGCCAGGCGCTTGCTTATTAATAATACCGATCCCGCGCAGCCCGGTTACGTCGTCACCATCGGTAACCGGCTCGATGACGCGGGGATTAGCTGGAAGTGGTATGCCGGTGGCTGGAACGTTGCGCTGCAAAACAACACGCAAGCGGCTAATGACCCTAACATCATTTTCCAGTTCCATCATCAACCATTCGCCTACTTCACCAAGTATGCACCATTCCTCAATGCGCC
>Ga0306925_10003845_pt1 | contig 13405 bp, 24 predicted proteins | sample flu12Cox44000176_FD_203755 | JGI IMG/M metagenome (GOLD analysis project Ga0306925, IMG submission 203755) | Lab enrichment of tropical soil microbial communities from Luquillo Experimental Forest, Puerto Rico - flux8day.12C.oxic.44.000.176 (v2)... | ecosystem: Environmental > Terrestrial >... | reverse complement strand
ACAAACCCAGCTACTTTGACGGGACACTGCTGCCCCGAACCGTCCCCCTCTCCGAACCCCTGTCCAGGGCACTCCAGCACACCCACTGAGAACCATGCCAGACCACACCCGGCCGCCTCTTGCCGCCAGGGCCAACCCCTAACTTCATGGCCTTGGCCATTAGCCTTGGTCGCGGGCATCGTCGCGAGCCTCCCGCATCCGCTGATCGAGCATGTTAGCGATCTTCTGATCGGCCTCGGCCGCCGCGTGCTGGTAGATCATCGCGGCCCGCACGCTGTCGTGGCGCATCCGCGCTTTCAGGGCCGCCAGGCTCACCCCGTCCTGCGCCGCCAGCGTGTTCCCGGTGTGCCGCAGATCATGAAAATGCAGTCCGGGCAGTCCGATCGCGGCCACGGCATTTGACCAGCCGGAAGCCTTGCGGAAGTTGCCGCGCCTCAGCACGCCGCCGCGCTGGCCCGTGAGCACGAGTGCGGTGCTGTCGGGCCCGGCGTAGGCGTCAAGGCGGCGTGCTACGCGCGCTCCGCGGTGGGTAGATGCTTCAGATCAGTCCGGATCGTTCGCTGCGGGGTCAGGTGCGGCACGGGACCATCTTCCTCGGCTTCGATTGTCAAGCTCGCAGGCACCGCGTCTAGGCCGCCTTATGGCTTCGCCAGCCTAGACCCGCCACCCATTCGCAAGGATTCAGCGCCGGTGAGGAAGACGGGGCACAGGCAGGCAATGGCTCAATCAAGCCACGACGGCGCCAGCGCGTCCCAGACGCGCTCAACCATGAGCCGCGTCACTGCTGCGCCTTGCCCATCTGGCTGCGGGCGTCGTGAGCGCCCGGACGATTCCCTCGAAGTCGTGAGTGTCGCTGGGGATTCAGCTGTCGGGCGTGGCCGCATCCAATCGGCGCCGAACCTCCGACGTGTTCACGCCGAGAGCGCCCAGCAGCACCGCCGCAGGATCTGGAGGTTGGAGAGTGAGGATCTGGGCCAGCACCTGCTGGGCCGTGACCTGGAGCCTCCGGCGATTGGGCTTAGACGCTTCCTCGAGCACTTTCTTTGCCGCGGGCGTCATGCGGAGGCGATCTTTTTTCATGACGTCTCTGATCGTCGGCTTCTTCGGCACGGCGCGCATCGGCAGTGGGGGAGCGTCGGTGCCGGACCCCAGGCCCAGGGCGCCCAGGGCTTCGCGATCGAGCGACTCAAGGGCCTGGCGAGCTTGCTGCAGGCCCACGCCCAGCACGGCTTCGGTCGAGGGATCTTCAAACAAGGCGAGCAAGACGTGATCCGTGCCAGTTCGGCGATCACCTCGGCGACGAGCCTCCTCACTGGCCCGCAGATAGATGGCCCAGCCGTGAAGCACCTCTGGCGCTGCGGATTCGGTGGTCATGATCACTCCTTGTTGTATTTGGTGTGCACGGATTGGCGGGTGACGCCCAAAGCGTCTCCGATCTGCTGCCACGACCAGCCCTTTTCCCGGGCGGACGCGACGTGGTTCGCTTCGACCCTCTCAGCCAGGCGATGGAGCGCCAACGAGGCGCGAAGCCCAATTGCCGGGTCATCCGACGAGACATCCACGCTGAGCTTTTCGATGTCCATACCTGTCAGTTTAGACTGACACTCTTTGATTTGTCAACCTAAACTGACACAGCAGATCGCCGCACCCGGGGCCTGGCTCCCCTGCCTGCCGGAGAGCAGGTGACTGCATGAGCGCGATGCCTACCTCGGCGTATGTGGAGTTCGGACCGAAAGGCGCCCTGGAGGTCAGGTCGTCGGTCCACATGACCGGTGACACGTGGCTGCACTGCTGCCTGTACCCGGACCGGCCGCCGATCCTGGCGATCGACACCCCCATCCACGTCCCGGCGGATGACCAGGGGCGAAATGTGGTCGGTCGCAGGTCAAGGGGGACACCCACGCGCAGACTTGGAAAAGAGTGTTGGTGACAACGCCTGCTTCTCACACGTCTCTCACAGACTGGTGATCAGACACCGGACTTGGCTGGACTAGCAGGACAGACATTGGACCCTGACCTGCGCGAACGGACCACGGTGGAGTCGACGGACGCCCGGCACGGCCTGCTAGCGTCCAGGCGCATGACGGAGCAGATCTACGTAGGCAACGCCGAAGCGGACGCCCCCGAGAACCGCGGGTGGCTACTCGGGCATTTCAAGCCAGCCGATGACCCCCGGCACAGTGAAGATGTCGAGATCAAGTGGGCCATGCACCCGCGCGGTGACCAGCGCCCCCAATGGGTCGCTGGCGAGAAGCGCACTGCGCTGCTCCTGCTAATCAGCGGCCGGTTCCGGGTCTCACTCCCCGACCGCACCGTCCTCCTAGCCCAGCAAGGCGACTACGTGGTGTTCCACGGCATCAACCACTCCTGGCACGCCGAGGAGGACTCGATAGTGCTGACGGTGCGCTGGCCCTCAATCCACGGCTATGCCGCTCCCGGTGATCAAGCCGACGCCATCCCATGACCGCAAGCTTCTGCCATGAGGTGGCCCGTGCCCGCCACGTGCCCGTCAGGGGGTTACCCACGGCGATTCGAGTCCCCCCGCTCCACCTGCGGAAACACCAGACGGTGATCATCGCCAAGACCCCTGTGTACCATCGGCCCCACCCAACACCTTGGCGATCATCGCTGCTCGCTCCCGGTCGCCAGTCGCATCGAGCAGGACCTGCATGGTCGGCAATGGCAGCACGGGGATCCGCCGGCCACTGACGATGATTCGGTCCACATGGTCCAGGTCCGGGGTGGCGACTACCACGTCGCCTGTTGGGCCTACAGCCTCTACGCCTTCCAAGATCTCGACCTCGACGCCGTGGACCACGGCGAGGGCCCTGCGGACGGCGCGCATGTCGCCGCGATCCCAGCGGGCCTCGTCGCTCACCACGGTGCCCCTCAGCCCGTCGACCAGCTCGGCCGCGGCTACGTGATCAACCAGGAGATCCAGGTCCCTGGGGTCGACCGGCAATCCATGCAGGGCCAGGGAGGCGCTGCCGCCGACAGCCCACCTGCCACCTCGAACAATGGGCAGCTTCCCCAGGGCCTTACGCCACGCTGGTGCTGATCCGGTCACGGCGGCCAGCATCCCACGTAGATGTCGCCTCCCACCGCTGCCCTCTGGATGCTGCGGAACGCTGTGAGTAGCCTGCCTGCCTGATCCAGCCATGCCAGCACCCAACGCAACCTGGGGTGTGCTGGCCTGATTTGGCCTCACGGTGACGCCAATGCCGACAGCTACTGCACACTGCTGAGCAACATCCCGGCACGTCAGCACCTGAAACTGCAGACCGTGAGAGTCCCGGTATATATCTACGAATCGTCAGAAGGTTGGGGTTCGAGTCCCTCCGAGCGCGCCACAGTTCTCGCAGGTCATAGACCTGACACCTCACCCCTGAACTCGGCCAGGGCTCATCTGGCCTCATCAAGTGCTAGCTCGGGTGCTGGCAGAATAGGGGGTGACACCGTTACAGACGCTGGCGCGGGGTGCTGGGGGATGCGACAGCTGCGGCCAAGCAGCGAAGCGGAGATGGTCGCGCTGTTCTTGCGCACCGAGTTGCCCGCTGCCCGTTCCCGGGACGACCTGCGGGCGCTGCTGGAGCGCGCTCGCCTGCCCGAGCGCGTGGTCACCGATCCTGACATCGGCGATGACGCCGGGAACCAGGCGCGCCTGCGGCTGCTGACTCAGCATCGCGGGTATGGCACCCGAACCGAGCTGTTCGACGGCTTCCCGGACGATGTTCGCTGGCAGTGGATGGCCATCACCCCGGCCGAGCTGGCCAGGGTCCGGTTCATTGATTACGACTACTGGGTTGAACTGTCGGGCGGCACCCGTCTGGCGGTCGACGCCGCCCCGCGCATCCGCGCCGGTGTGGCCCCGTTCGGGGTGCCCAGTGACTGGGCGCTGGGCATGGCGCAGGCGGTCGCGGACGGGGCCCGGTTCCCACCGCTGATCCTGGTCACGACCGGGCCCGCCGGTGGCGTGGTGGTGCTGGAGGGCCATGCCCGGCTGACCGCCTTCATGCTCGCCCGCGACCGGCTGCCGCCGGAATTGGAGGTGCTGGTCGGTTCCGCACCGGCGATGACCCGCTGGGGACTTTGGTAGCCGGTCCCTCGTGGGGAGTGCGGAAGGTGCGCGGCATCATCCGAGACCACGTCGAACAGGCGGGCTACTCTGGGTCACCGCCTGTCCTACGTCGCGAAAGGGGCGGCCACAGCAACGCCAGCACAGGCCAGGACACTCGCGAGGACTGGCAGCCAGTCCCAAAGATCGCCGTGCCATTAGCGTGCCATTAGCAGGGGTCGGCAGCGGTATCTCATGGCTACTTACGGACAGTTGCCCGGCCAGGTCAGCGTTGCCACAACGGGCGGATACGTCGCTTTGCAAGCAGGGGGTCAGGGGTTCGAGTCCCCTTAGCTCCACCGTTAGCTCCACCAGGGAAACGTCAGGCCGGGGTCATCGCCAGGCCCCGATGTGCTGCGGGGCAGGTCAGCGGCCTTCCCGGACACAGTCAGTGAGTCCGGCCATGGAAAAGCTGCTTGACGTGGCCGCTGAGCCGCGCATCGGGGGTGGACGCGTAGGAGAGCACCGCGATGATGCGGGGCCGGGGCCCGGTGACGGTGGTGACACGGTGCGGGCTGTGGTGCCCGCGGAACAGGGCGAGTGTGCCAGCAGTGCCGCTCATCGAGCGAATGCCGGAGCGGTCGCCCTGGAGCAGGCGGCGCACACCCTCCAGGTTCTCGTTATCCGCGCTGCGCAGCATCGGCACGTACTCGAATTGGCCGCCGCCGAGCGGCGGCTGCAGCATCAGGGTGACGACGGCGTCTGCCCCGTCGAAATGCCAGCCGTGCCCGCCTTCCTGCGCGTAGTACATGACGTTCAGCGCGCCGAGCTCGTCGGCATGGCGGTACAGGATCTGGTTGCCCAGAGCCGCGCCGACAAAGGCCGTCAGCTCGTCCGACTCATAGGCAACGCGAAGGGGGGAGCCGGACGGGATCTGGTCGTAAGCCAGACCGCCCTTGACCGAGCGCACGTGGGCGCGGCGCGGATCATCAGCGGGAAGGCCGGGGTCATCGGCGGTGAAGTAGACATTGTGCTCGGTGTCGGTCCAGTAGGCGTCCGGCATGGCCGTCATCGCCCAGTCCACTACGGAGGCAACCGCGGCCGGTCGCATAAACCCCTCGACGTCCGACGCGCCGGTGGCGGCGAGTTCTCTCCCGCAGCGCGCCACCAGGTCCTGCCCGGCCGGACTGTCTAGACGGTCGATCGGGTACCGCTCAAGGTCAATTACATCGGCGAGGTGGGTGGCCCCCCGCCGCGAGGCACCAGGCATGTCCCCCACCTCCCCACGAAGGGACCATGCTACGAGCTTGCCACCCCATAGTGCCTAGGGCAGAGTCACGCGTACCCACGGGCCCCTCCCGCCCCCGCCTGGCGCGGTTTGCACCGAACCGAGCTCGATGTCGGCCAGCATGACGAATGCCGTCACCACACTGCGGTCGGGGCTGCGGGGGACAAAACCTGGACTCTGAACAATAAACCAGGCACGCTCCATCAACTCGCCGTCACTGACGCCGCCCAGCGTCGCCACAGCTTCCTCGAGGCGTTGGACAGACTCTCCTGCACTGTTCGCAACCGTCTGGAACTTGTCTGAGATGTAGTGGTTGGTATGGGCGGCCCAAGGTCGCTCCTCGGTGACATCGTCGATGGCCGCCGAGGTCTCGACAACCTGTACGCCCGTTGGGGTGACGATGACGAACCCGTTTCCACCTGAGCGGTGATGTCGCGTTGCTTCCCGTACAGCCTCGGCGGCCGACAAGGCGCAGAGTGCGTTTCTGCTGACCATGGCACGCGGGACTCCCACCCTCGCATCGCGTGACGAAGTTGACTGCACGCCCATGGCGAATCCACTGCCGTTTAGGCCCACGCCCGTTAGAAACCCAACACAACTGACAGTGATTACCGGAGGTCCGCCGGTGGGCTCGGAGATCAAGACGGCATAGTCGGTGTGACTTGCAAACCACATCTCGGCGTGGAGAAGAAGGCTGCCCCGGCCAGCGGTGGTGCAAGCGTCAACATCGAGCAGGTCCTCGAGCATCTGCATTAACAGTACGTCCTCGATCGCGAGACACGATCCCTGCGCGACCCCGGCCAACTCATCCCATCTGGCTGGAAGTTTTTGAGCGTAAGGGATGTAGTCATTGATACGAGCCTTGAGGCTCATGCGGTCGTGTCCTGCCGCTATCGCCAACTCCTCTATCGTACCAAAAGCATGCGCAATTTCGGCGCGGAGTTCCTCACCGTATTGGCGGCCTATCTCGAGCCAAGAGCCTTTGCAGCGGATAACGCGTGGCTCCTCCGTATGCTCGGCCATCGGCTCGGTTCTCCTTCCTGATGACTCCATCCTCGTCGATGCAGGCGGATATGTCGCGTGCTTAGACGGCACAACATTCAGGACACACCGGTCACCTGATGGTGAAGTGGGATAGCCGGGCTGGGCCCGTGTGCCCGCGAGATCGCTGCCGGCTATTTGTGGGGCTTCGGTGGGGCGACCGTGATGCGGTAGGTGCCATCCGTGCTCGGCGTTGTCGCGCCAAAGGGGGTGACGTGGACGCTCCACGTGAAGGTGCCTGCCTTGGTGGGCGTGCCACCGACGATCGTCCCGGCCGCGCCGTAGGTGGCGGGCATGAACAACCCAGGAGGAACACTCCCCGAAGTGATCGTGAAGGTGTCGACGGCGCCATTACTGGTCAGCAGGAACCCCTCGTAGGGCTGGCCGACCTTGGCGCCGGGCAGCACGCAGACGCCATTGACCAGCGTGCCGCCGTTGGTGTCAGGTGAGCAGAGCAGGCTGAGCGAAGCGGACTGGGCCAACGCCGGCCCTGCGGTGACGATGCCTGCCACCAGTGCACCGGCCGCGGCGGCCGCCGCGAATGTCTTTCTCATTACGCCTCCTTGTGGAGGCCCCATCTCAGGGCGATCTTGGATCATCGGCAGTGAGCTGCGGCCAGAAACTGGCATAGCTGAACCTGGCCGCCACCTGCCTTCCTCAATAACGGATCGGCTGGGCCACCAGTTCAGCTAGCCCGGTCATATCCGCCTGTCCCGCTGCCTCGGCCGCACGGCTGGTTGGGCTATAGGCTCGCGAGCACCTCCCGGACCTCCACCGTGCGGAACGTGACACCGGGGGGTGCTCCCAGTGGCGTCTCGCCCACCTTGAGCTGATCTGCCTGGTGCCTGGCTGCCTCTTCGGAATCGAAGACAGTCACCGAAACCCCCCGGCCGCCCTGCGCGCTGAGCCAGTAGCCCGCCCGCGCTCCGGCGTCGCGGGCCCTCGGTGCGATCGTTTCCTGAAGTACCTTTCGTGCCTGGTCCTCCAGCGATGCGTCCGCATTCACTTCGACGAATACCGCGTACATGCTTCCCCCCATCGTGCTCGAGCGTGACAGCCATACGCTTCTTCACGCACAGCAGATAGCCATGGTCCTCCTGCGTGCACCAGCCCGTAAAGGGGTGTTTGCCCACGTTTGGGTGGGTCGTGCCCGAAACGATGCCCGCTGCGGCGGGAAGGCTGGCCGTCAGGGGGTGGTGACCGTGCGGCTGGTCAGATGTCCCATGCGGCGATCGCCTTGACCTACGCGAGTGGGCGCTGGCATCTCCGCTATGGACATGAAGCCGAGGTGACGTCGAGCCCGGGAGTGGCCACCTCGTGCAGCGGCCAAATGCAGCAGCCAGACCGCCTCCCTGCCGATCCCTGCCGACCGTCATAGCCCTCGCCGTCAGCGTAAATACCTTCAGCGACCGCGCCGCCACTAGCTACCGATCAGAAGGCCTGGGGGTCGAGTTGCTCCGAGCGCGCCCAGGTCAACGGTCCATTGCTGGCCGTGGGTGTGCTGGGTCGCGCTGTGGCGGGGCTGCCTGAGCAGCTTGCCTGTATCTAGCCCGGATGGCTCGTGCTTCGGCCACCACCGCGCAGCCGCCGTCGATGACAAAGAGCAAGATGGCCGCGTCGTTGAGCGCGCTCGCTGCTCCAGGGTTCGGCATGACCTGGGCTGTTCCCCAGGCTGTGAAGGCTAGGACGGCCACGAGCCCCAGGAGGCCGTGCCGACTGTCGGCAGGTCTGCCGATGCTGACCGCGGCGATGGCGGCGGCGATAAGGAACAGCGGGGCGGCCGATACAGGTGAGTGATGGGCCCAGGTCACACTGCCGCGGGTAGCGTCGGCAGCGGCGAGCACGAGACCTCCGAGGATGGAGATTACGCCGAGGCCGATCGCGATGGCGAGCCGGGCGCGAGCCGCTTTCCCGGTGCGTGATAGGGAAGTCACCTACTTGACGGTATCGCGCCCGAAGCGCCTGAGGCTCCTGTGTCCAGGGCTGGGCGTTAGGGCGGCGTTAAGAATCGTTTTGGGCGCGTACAGGTTGTGTCAAGACGCGCTTTGGCGGGGTGTAAGGCGGGCTTAAGTTGGCTGCAGGTGTGCCGCGAAGCGGCTGGAGGCTAGATGCCTGGGTCGCGCCGTTTGCTCGCCGCAGGCGGTTCCGGATTGACGCGGCGTGCCCGAACTGCAGGCACGCGCGCGACTGCATGACACGATCCTTTGCCGGAACCGCCTGCGGCGCCTCGCCGGGTGCGTGGCCACGATGGGCGGATCCGAAGCACGCCCTGACCGCCCCATGACCGACAGCCATGCTCGCGGCATCCGCACCGCGGCAGGGGCGGGTGGTCGAGAGCCGGGCTGCGGGCCGCCTGGGTTATGCGCGCACTCCGCAAGCCCGGATCACGGTGCGAAGTTAGACAGGCCCTTTGTTTCCGTGGCGACGAAGAGGGTGCCTTGGGCGAACACTGGCTGGCTGAACACGCTGCCACCACCGACCGGGAGAGTCTTGAGGATGGCGCCGGTCGCGGCGTTGATCAGGTAGGCGCCGGGGGTGGTGCCTGCGGGCGGCGGGACGCGGCCGACCCACACCGCACCCACACGGCCGGAATGCCTTTGCCTGGCTGCGCTTGATGTGCGATACACGCTAGGTTTCCTTTGAGTCCAGCGATCTTGCCTGCCGCGTCCGCTTGCCGTCTCCGTGAGCCTGGCGCAAGCCGGCCCTGGCCAGCACCTCGTCGGCCAGCTCGGGCGGGGTGAGCCGGTCCGACCGCAGCAGGAGCGTCCCGCCCGGCTGGCGGGCAGCGGCGGCCACCATCTCATCCACGCCGGGCAGGCCGAGCTCGCGGGCTGCCCGGTCCCACTCCGTGTATTTGGGGTCAGTCACGCGGGCGTTGAGCCGCTCCCGGAGTATCCCGGCGTCGGTCTCCAGGAAGACGTGCAGGACTTGTTCGCCCGCGTCGGCCAGGCCGCCGAGGATCTCGGCCCGGTAGGGGTCGCGGATCAGCGACATCGGGACGATGAGCGTGTCCGCGTGGTGCCTGCGCAGCGACAGCGCCGTCGCGACGACCAGCTCGCGCCAGCTCGGCAGGTGCTGGAAATCGCCGTTGGGCGGCATCCACTTCCAGAGCATGATGCCGACGTCTTCGGGGTCGTAGACGACCGCCTCGGGGAGCCGCCGGTGCAGTTCCTGTGCCAGCGTCGTCTTGCCCGCGCCGAACCCGCCGTTGATCCAGATGATCACCGGCACAAGCTATCCGGTTAATCCCTGGGCTGTCTTGCCCGGAGCAGCATCGTGCTGTTGCGCAACCTGGCGGTCCACAGCGGCGATGACGGCATCGACGTGCGCGCTCCCGGCACAACGGTGACCCGTAACATCGCCAACGACAATCACAACCTGGGCATCTCGGCGGTCCCAGGCGTCATCGACGGCGGTGGGAACCAGGCGGCAGGTAATGGCGACCCCGCCCAGTGCACAAACATCGCCTGCCGGTAACGGAGACCCGTCTTGTGACCACCGGAAGAAGGATCCTGATCGTGGGCGAGCTGAGTGAGGGCTGGCTGGAGTCCACATTGGAGCAGATTTTCCGGGAGGCGCAGGCCGTAGAGGATGAGCCACCGCGAGGATCACCGCCGCCAGATCACGCAATGGCGGCATCAGATCCAGGCCAGGTAGACCGGCCCCTTGGCCTCGTCCGCGAACAGGATCACCTGACCCTGCTGGCCACGTGGCAGGGCTTCGTCGTGGCGCCTGTTACTGGACAGCTCGACTGTACGGGTCGCCACGGTGGTGCCGGGCCACTGAATAGCGATCTTCGCGCCTTGTGAGCATGTCAGCCGGAAATGGGTGACGCCGCCGGGTATCGGTATCCCGGCTTTCTGGTCGGATCCGAACGTGATCAGCATGGTGGGTTCCTTTGGTCGCATGCTCTGCGGCGGTGATGCCGGCGCTTGCTGAAAGAAGTTGTTCTCAAGTTCGGATTGGTCTAGGTTCCGGCCGTGCGCCTGACTTGTCCATTGGGTACCATCGGCCTTCGGATACCCGCACACCGACGGCGAGCAAATATGCCGAGTCGTATAATGGGCAGACCAGAAACGTATCTGATTACGTTGCACACCCACAGCGTGAAGGGCGTTGAACATAGCGTTTGCGTTGCTGGCCGATGTGTAGACAATGGGCATCCTGTGGCCTTCGTCAATGCGTTTTCTGGCCCAGGCGGCTCCTTGGCTATTGTTCACGTCGCCCGATTCAACATCGATGCAGTCAGCAGGATTGCCGAAGACCGATATAGACACGAGCTTTGTTCCAGGCGGAACGTGCCGGCCGAGGGTTGGGAAGGTTGGCCAGGAGCCGTCAACGTATCCGGCCGCCGCGTCCATTGTCAGCCCGGCGAATTGCGACACGTCAATCGCGTCATACATGACGAGTCCCATTAGGAATAGTCCTCGCGTTCGGGTTCCGGCTCGGCAGGCGCCCGGCACTTCTGACCCTACCGCTGTATCACGCATCAAGGCGTTAACCCCGACACACCCCAGGATGATACCGGCGGCAACGATCCCACTTCCTGCCGTGACCCGCGCCGCTACCGGGGCGGCCGTGAGCCAGCGCCGTGGCGTGCCGTACCAGCGCGCATTGCGGCCGACCTGCGGCAGCGCATCGAGAGGGGGAGCTGCGCTGGGCGAAGCGGGCGATGGTGTGGTGCCAGCCCGCCCGATCGCCGTCCTGGCAAGATAACGGCATGGAACGTGTGCTTGGCATCGGTGGATACTTCATGCGGGCCGCCGCCCCGGCGGCCCTGACCGCGTGGTACCGCGATTGCCTGGGCCTAGACGCCGATGAGAACGGCCTGTGGCGTCAGGGAACCGGGCCGACGGTGTTCGCGACCTTCGAGTCCGAGACCGACTACTTCGGGTCCCGCGCCCAGCAAACCATGCTCAACTTCCGGGTCCGCGACCTTGATGCGATGCTCGCGCAATTGCGCGCCAAGGGCGCGGACGTGGCGAAAGAGACGCAGGACATGGAGGGTGTCGGCCGATTCGGCTGGGTCACCGATCCTGAGGGCAATCGGGTCGAGCTGTGGCAGCCCGCCTGACCGGGTCTTCACGCAGGCGGTGACGTGCTGGTGGCCCACCCGGGCAAGCTTGGCACCGAACTCGCGCCGCAATGGAAGACGCGATGCGAGACCGCGCGCCACCAGTGGCGCCACGGCGGCCGGTAGCGCCAGACCGGCCATGCGGGAGCAGACGTCCTGTTCAAGGCACCGCGGGCGACGTCATGGCCGCTGCTCGATGACTTTCGCGTGCAGAAGCCTTCCGGCGAGCTCGATACGCAGACGGGGATCGGCAGCGGCGTTCTTGGAGGGGAGCTTGAGCTTGGAGTAGGTGAGGTTGAGCCCGTCAGTGTCGATCACGATGCCCGGCGAGCTGACGATGAGCAGCTTGCCGTGCACCATGTCCATCTCAATCCGCAGGACATTCGAGGTGATCACCGCGTGGGTGAAGTCGAGGGTGACTCGGCACTCTCGCGTGCGGAGCTCGATGCGCGCGGGTACCGACCAGTACCCCTCCCCGACGTACCTGCCGCCGCCGCGTTGCTCGATCACGAGTACATCGCTGCCCTTGGCGACGGTGGCGACCGGCAGGTCGGCGGTGAGCTCGGCCAACTCGCCGAGCGTCCGGGCTGACAGCGCGCTCTCCAGCCGGGTGTCGAGTTCCTCGGCGCTGAGCCGGCCGTCGCCAGCGGCGACCCGCAGCGCATCCACGACGCGGTCGCGATCCGTGTGCGATGCCCGCAGGTCGGGCCGGTCATCCGGCATGGCAGTCACGTTAGCAAGGCAGACCACACAGAGTGCTGAACGGTCCGACCCACATCACGCCAGCATGCCCGGACCCCATCGCGGGGGAGGTCGTAAGGGCACCGCGCTCCCGGCGGTCGCGTCGCACGCGATCGGCTTCGCCGACCCCAATGGACCCAGCGACCGCTCACCTGGGGTTCGGCGCCTTCGAGGATGACTGGGAGAACAGGCCAGGCTTGACATATGTCGATAACGGAATACGTTGGAACCGTGGCTCGCTCTCCCACGACGTCGGATGTCTTCAACGCAGTTGCCGAGGCGCGCCGTCGCGAGATTCTGGACGCGCTGATCACAGGCGAGAAGGCGGTCGGGGCGATCGTGAACGACCTCTCGATGTCCCAGCCTCAGGTTTCCAAACACCTGCGGGTGCTCAGTGAGGTGGGGCTCGTCAGGTGCCGGGCGGAGGGGCGTCGCCGGCTGTACAGCCTGGATCCGGCGCGCCTTCGGCCGTTGAACGAGTGGCTGGCCAAGTACGAGCAGGCGTGGAATGACCGGCTGGACCGGGTGGAGGACTACCTCCAAGAGCTACAAAACAAGGAGAGCCGCAGTGACACCTAATCGGCACGGGTCGGCAGTCATCAACTTCCCGAACGATCTCGAGATCGTCATCACACGAGAGTTCGACGCTCCGATCGCACTCGTCTTCGACGTATTTACGAAGCCCGAGCATGTGAGGAAAACGTTCGCCCCATTTGGGGAGGAGGTGACGGTCTGCTCGATCGACCTGCGTGTTGGGGGGAACTACCACATCGTCATGGTGACCGACGACGGAACCGAGTGCTCGTTTCGTGGTACCTACCTGGAGATCGAGCCGCCGACCCGGACCGTCCAGACGTGGCTGTTCGACGGGTGGCCAGATGCGGAGGCCGTCGAGTCGATGGATCTGCACGAAACTGACGGAGTGACGAAGCTGACGTACAGTCTGGCGTTCCGCGACAAGGCTGGCCGCGACCACATGACCAAGTTCGATGGCCTCGAAGCGAACTTCGACAACGTGGAAGATTACTTGAGGTCACTGCTCGATCCAAAGGGAACGGTCTCTGGGTAGTTCAGGTTCGAAGCCGACCTCCATGCCTGGTCCACGTAGGTGGGCCACCGGGTGATCCTCGGTGTGTTCCTGCAAGAACGCATCTCAAGGAGTCCATCCGAAGGCCCTGGGTATGCGTCCTAGCTCTGCGGGGATGGA
>Ga0306925_10003844_pt1 | contig 13406 bp, 12 predicted proteins | sample flu12Cox44000176_FD_203755 | JGI IMG/M metagenome (GOLD analysis project Ga0306925, IMG submission 203755) | Lab enrichment of tropical soil microbial communities from Luquillo Experimental Forest, Puerto Rico - flux8day.12C.oxic.44.000.176 (v2)... | ecosystem: Environmental > Terrestrial >... | reverse complement strand
ACTCGACGACTCCGTCAGCAAGAAAATAAGACGCAGGCAAGTTGCTCGCGAAAGGCTCGTTGGGCAGCGACGGGTGTCTTGTGATCGCACGGCATTTTGCCGAGCGGCCAAGCCCCATTCAAAACCGGGCGGCTGTGGGCTAGCGTGCCAGCGCGCTGCCCGCCCTGCGCGATCGACCGAATTCCAGGAGGTTTCGTGCTCGCGCCGCTGCTTTCCCGCCAGGATCGCATGTCGATGCACAATTCGAACAAGCTCAAGATCGGGCTGTTCGGGGCAAACTGCTCGTCCGGTCGCGCGGTCACGCTGATCCCGGAACGCTGGTCCGGCAGCTGGCCCGACAACCTCAAGCTCGCGAAGATGGCGGATGCGGCCGGCATCGATTTCCTGCTGCCGATCGGGCGCTGGAAGGGCTATGGCGGGGACACCGACTACCAGGGCGCCACGCTGGAGACCATCACCTGGGCGTCTGGACTTTTGGCCTCGACCCGGCACCTCACCGTGTTCGGCACGGTGCATGCGCCGCTGTTCAATCCGGTCATTGCGGCCAAGGAGATGGTCACCGCCGACCATATCGGAGAAGGGCGGTTCGGGCTGAACATTGTGGTCGGCTGGAACGAGGGCGAGTTCGAGATGTTCGGGGTCAAGCAGCGCGATCACGAGCAGCGCTACGAATACGCGCAGGAATGGATCGATGTCATCAAAATGATCTGGTCGGACAAGGAGGATTTCGACTTTGCGGGAAAATATCTGAGCATGAAGAAAATACGCGGCAAGCCGAAGCCCTATGGCGGCGCTCGGCCAGTGATCATGAATGCCGGCGCCTCGCCGGTGGGCCAAGCCTTCGCCATCCGCAATTGCGATGCGTTTTTTCTCCAGGCCTCGCGCACGTCGCTCGATGAGACGGCGCAGAAGGTTGCAGCCGCTAAGGGCCAGGCGGCCGCGCAGGGCAGGGAGCTTGGGGTTTACACCGTCGGTGTCATCACCTGCCGCCCGACCCGCAAGCAGGCCGAGGACTATTTCCATTACTCCATCGTGGAGCACGCCGACTGGTCGGCCGTCGACAGCATCCTCGCGCTCAAGAACATCACGGCGCAGAACACCCCGCCGGAGAAGTTCTTGCAGATCAGGACCGGATACGCCCAAGGCATGGGCGGGCTGCCGATCGTGGGCGATGCCGACCACGTGGCGAGCCAGCTGATCGATCTCAGCAAGGCTGGCCTCACCGGCATTGCGGTCTCGCTGGTCAATTATGTCGACGAGCTGCCGTACTTCTGCGACGAAGTGCTGCCGCGCCTCGAGCGCGCGGGATTGCGCGAGCGGCGCCAGCCATGATTGCTCGGGTTGGGCTGATCATTCCGTCCTCGAACCGGATGGTCGAGCAGGAGATGCTCGGAGCGTTTGCGCCCGGCGTTCAGGCTCACGTCACGCGCCTGCGCATGACCGGCGCCAACCATTTGCCGTTCGGAGAGCTGCTGCCGCGCATCGAGGAGGCGGGTCGCACGCTCGCGGACGCCCGCTGCGACGTGATTGCATTCCATTGCACCGCCAACTCGATGCAGGCGGGGCCGGCAGGCGAGCGGGCGATCATCACGGCGCTGCTGCGCGCCGGTGCCCCGCGCGCAACCACCACCATCACCGCCGTGCAACGCGCGCTCGCCGCGCTCGCTGCGCGCCGGATCGTGGTGCTCACGCCGCATGATGCGGCCACGACCCAGCATGAGGCGGCCTTCCTGCGCGAGGCGGGCTACGATGTGCTCGCGGCGGTGGGGTATGCGCTCGCCGACAGCGACGCCTATTGCTCGACCCCGGCGCAGTTCTGGCGCGACCGCGCCCTGGAAACAGCACAACCGGATGCGGATGCGTGTTTCATTAGCTGCGCGAATATCGCGGTTTTTGCGGTCATCGAGGAGCTCGAAGCGCGGCTTGAATGTCCCGTCATCACCAGCAATCAGGCGGTGATATGGGACGCGCTTTGCCTGCTTGGCTGCCGCGAGCCGAGAGCCGGGCTCGGACGGCTGTTTGAGTGCAGGCCGTCCGACCCGACTTCACTCGTCGTCAATTCGTCCGGCCAGCGTCGGGTTATTCCAGCTGGAGCTTGATGCCGGCATTCTCCTTGAGAATGCCGGACCAGCGTGCAAGCTCGCTTCGGATCAGGGCGTCGAGCTCCTCCGGCGTGCTGCCGACGGGGGAAATGCCGGCCTTCTCAAATCGCTCCACGATTTCGGGATCGGCGTAAAGACGGGCGACCTCGCCATGGATCTTGCCAATGATGCCGTGTGGCGTTCCCGTGCGCGCAACCAGCGCGACCCAGGTCGAGCTTTCATCGAGGTCGGGCAGCTCTGCGGCCATGCTCAGGCTGGGCAGGTCGGGCAGGATGGGAAGCGGACGATTGCTGTATTTCGCCAGCGCCCGGTAGCGGCCGGCGGCGATCAGCGGCAGGCTCGTACCGGTGCTGTCGAGCGCGAAATCCACGGTTCCGGCAAGTACCGCCTGGCCGATCTCGGCGCTGCCCTTGAACGGCACCAGCTGAACGTCGATCCCGGCTGATTTGGCGAACATGAGCGCGCCCAGGCGCGAGGTGATGGTGCCGGCCCCCATATTGAGCCGGCCGGGGTTGGATTTGGCCTTGGCGATCAGCTCCTTGATGGTGGCGGGCCCGTCGCTCCGCACTACGATCAGCGAGATGCTCCTGGTCAGGAGCGTGATCGGCTCGAAGTCGCGCAGCGCATCGTAGGGCAGCGCCGGCGCGAGCAGCGGGTTCATGACCAGCGTCGTGTCCATGGGCGTGAACAGCGTATAGCCGTCGGGCGCGGCGCGTGCCGCGGCTTGCGCCCCGATGGCGGTATTTCCGCCGACCCGATTGTCGATGATCACGCCTTGCGCCCAATCCGCGCTCATGCGCTGGCCGAGAAAGCGGGCAATGATGTCGGCAGGACCGCCGGGCGGAAATGGCACGATGACCCGGATCGGCCGGTCCGGATAGGTCCTGGTGGCGGCGTCATCCCCGCTTTGCGCAAATGCGGCGCCGGCGAGCGAGCAGGCAACGGCGGCGACAACGCTGCGGGCGGCAATCACGGATTGCGGTCGCGCCATCAGTCGAGCTTCATTCCGACCGCCTGGATTACCTTGGCCCGCGTCTGCGCCTGCGATCGAATGAAGGCGCTGAACTCCGCAGGCGTCTCGCTATTTGCGGGCTCGATACCGGCGGCGGCGAGCTTCTCGCGCACGTCCGGCATGGCGAGCACCTTGCGGATCGAGCTGTGCAGCTTGCTTATGACCTCCACGGGCGTGCCCGCCGGCGCCACCATGCTTTGCCAGATGCCGAGGTCATAGCCGGGGAAGGTCTCGGCAATCGTGGGAATCTCCGGTGCGAGCGAAAGCCGTTGCGCGCTCACCAGACCAAGCATCTTGAGCTTTCCATCGCGCCAGAGCGGCAGCGACACGTTGATGCTCTCCATGCCGAGTGGAATATCGCCGGCCAGGATGCCGGTGATCTGCGTGGTGCCGCCGCGGTAGGGCACCATGCCGAACGCGGTCCCGGCCATCATGTTCAAGAGGCCGACATTGACCTGCGAGGTTGGCGTGCTGATGCCGATCTGATACGTGCCCGGCTTTGCCTTTTCCTGCTCGACGAGCTCCCTCATCGAGCTCACCGGGATGTCGACGTTTCCCACCAGCGCGGAAGGGACCAGCGCAAGCAGCGAGATCGGCGCGAAATCCTTGAAGGGATCGTAGGGAAGCTTGCTGTAGAGGAATGGATTCATCACCAGCGTGCCGTCGATCGCCATCAGCAGCGTGTAGCCGTCGGGACTTGCCTTGGCGACGGCCTGCGCCCCGATGATGGTGTTGGCGCCTGGCCTGTTGTCGACAACAATCTGCGCGCCCAGGTCCTCGCTCATCTTCTGGCCGACCAGGCGGCCGAGAAAATCGGCGGGCCCCCCGGGCGCGAACGGCACCACCAGCGTGATTTGCCGGGACGGATAGGGCTGCGCCGAGGCGCCTGCGGCCATTAAAAGGATTGCCGCGGAGAAGACCCCATGCATGAAACGGCTCATGTTTATCATGACCTATGCTTCTGTGCGTTATGGCCCCACGCGCTTGGAGGTATCACATGGCACAATGAAGATGTGTGCAGGCTCGACGTCTCTGCAAAGCGTCGGCAGCCGGGCCCCATTGGCCACCGCTTCGTTTCTCGCTGCGCATAGCTGGTCGAGGTCATCCCCCGTCAACCCGTCGAGCCCGGTATAGCTCGCCAACGAATGCTTTTCCTCCGGCGTCATCTGTTTTCACTCCATCCCATCGAGCTTCGGCCGCTGCAGCTGCCATTGCGTGGCCGCTTCATAAGCTGCAGCAGCCCGCAACACGGTCTCCTCGTCGAAATAGCGCCCGACGAGCTGCATGGAAAGCGGCATCCCGTTGTCATCAAAGCCGATGCACTGCGAAAGGGCAGGATGACCGGTTGCATTAAACACACACATCGCCGAGCCCATCACGTAATCCTTTATTCCGGCGATATCGGTCAGGAGCGGCGTAAGGCGCAGCGGTCCGGCGCATATAATAGCGTCGCACGACGCCACGATCGCGTCCGTCCGCACAGCAAGCTCGCGGCGCCAACGGACCGCCTTGAGATAATCGGCCGCCCGGATAAAGACACCGCTCATCAGCTTATCCCGGAGGGCTTTTCCCATCTCGTGTCGGCGGAAAAGAAAATCCTGCTCATGTGCCGCGAACGCTTCCGCCGAGCCGATCACGCGAGTGCAGAGACGGTAGTCCTGGAGCGGAATCGGCAGCTCGACGTCAACGAGCTGAGCCCCCTGATCGCGAAATACGCCGATCGCGTCCTCAATCGCCGTCGCGAGCTGCGCATCCGCAACAACATCCTGTTGGTGAAAGCGCCTGATGACGCCGATTCGAAGCTGCCTGACGCCGGCACCGATCCGCGCATGGTCGGGCGCAGCCCGCTCCACAGTGGTTGGGTCGCGCGGGTCCATTCCAGCGAGGGCCGACAGGAGAATGGCCGCATCCTCGACCGTCCAGGTCAGCAGACCCGGGTGATCGAGCGAGTAGGAGTTAGGGATGATGCCGGCGCGGCTAAGCCGACCGTAAGTTGGTTTGAAGCCGATCAGCCCGCACGCGGCGGCGGGAGTGCGGACCGAGCCGCCGGTATCGGACCCAAGCGCAGCCATGGCCAACCCGGAGGCAACGGCTGTTCCTGCGCCGGTGCTCGAGCCGCCGCTGAACCGGCTTACGTTCCACGGATTGCTCGCAGTCGGAAACGGTAGATCGTCGGTCAGCTCGCCGGTGCCGGTACCGAATTCCCACGTATTGAGTTTGCCGAGGAGAATCGCACCGGCGTCGCGCAGGCGGCGATGCAGTGTCGCGTCCTCGTCGGGGACAAAGTCCAGCAAAAGCCGTGACCCTGCCGTCGTGCGAATGCCGCGGGTGTAGTAATTATCCTTCAGCGCGTAGGGAATGCCGTGCAGCGGCCCGATGTCGCGGCGTTCCAGCACGGCGGATTCTGCGGTGCGTGCGGCCGTGCGCGCCGCTTCCCCGGTGACGGTGATATAGCTGTGCAGCACGCGGTCGAGCCGGGCTATCCGCGCCAAAAACGCGTCGACGAGCTCCACTGGCGAGAGCTTCCGTGCAGCGATCAAGCGTGCTGCCGCGCCGATCGTCAGATGATGCAGCATGATGGCTCACAGCTTGACGGCGACAGTGCCGCAGAGCCTAGCGATTGTCCAAATTTTTTGCGCGAGCTTGACGCATGGGAGGGCGCATGTTCTCCTCGCGGGAGCGCGAGACAGCGAGATCTTCAGCAGAGGAGGAGAAAATGATCCCCCTGCGCCATGCCTGCTTTGTTTGCCTGGTCGCGCTTGCACTGGGCGCTCAAGCGCAGGCTGCCGATGGCGAGCTCACGATTGGATTCGTGTCGCCGGTCACCGGCAACTTTGCCGAGCTCGGAACCGCAATGCGCAATGGCGGCCAGTTCGCCGTCGATGCGGTCAATGCCGCCGGCGGACTGAAGGTCGGCGGCAAGACGTATTCGCTGAACTACGTGGTCGGCGATACCGAGGGTTCTGCAGAGCGGGCCATCTCCGCTGCAAGACGGCTGATCGAGATCGATGGGGTGCATGCCATCATCGGCTACGCGCTTGCAACCGACTTCCTCGCCTCGATGCCCCTGCTGCAACAGTCCAAAGTACCCACCATCGACACCAGCGGGCGAGCCGACTCAATTCCGGAGCGGATCGCAGCGAACAAGATGGACTATTTGTTTCAGCTCAGCCCGACCAATCGCGACTTCGTCGGTACCCATGGCGAGCTGATGCAGCATTACGCGCATCCGCAGCGCGCCGTGATGCTTGCGCTGAACACCGATTTCGCCAGGGAGTACACCAGCAAGGCAGAAGCCCAGTGGCCGCAGATGATTCCAGGCCTTGCGGTCAAAAGCCTGTTCGTGGAAGGCACGAAGATGGATTTGCAGCCGGAGCTGCTGCAGATGCGGCGCTTCGACCCACAATTCCTGTTTGTGTTCGTCACTGGAGCGCAGACTTATCAATTTGTCGATCAGTTTGCCGCGTCCGGGCTCGGCAAGAAAATGCTCGTGCTGGGCGATTCCATCTATGGTTCCGAGCAGTTCCGCAGCAAAGTCGACGGCAGCGTCGACTTTCACATGGCGAATGCCATCACCGAGCGCCGCCCGTTCAGCGAGCTCACGCTGCCGTTCTTCGACGGCTACAAGGCGCGTTGGGGATTCTATCCTCCATTCTATGCCGTGCAGACCTATGACGGCGCGTTGATGCTGCTTGAGGCGATGCGGCGCGCGAGCCTCAGCGGCGATCTTGCCGCCGATCGAACGGCAATCCGCGATGGCCTCGGCTCGATCGACGAGCAGCATCCGGTGATCGGTGCCCGCGGCAGTCTCTGGTTTTCCTCACTCGACACTGGCCGTATCGTGCCGATTCGGAAAATCATCACGCAATATCAGCCCGACAACAAAACGGTCATTGTCTGGCCGCTCGATCAGGCGGGCGAGTTCATCGATCCGCGGAAGTAATTACGCCTGGCCCCTCGGGGCTCTGGCCAGCCAGTCGAGATGACCACCCCGCCAATCCTCCAGGTGGCAGGACTCTGCAAGCGGTTCGGTGGAGTGATTGCCGTCGACCAGGCTTCCTTCGATATCGCGGCGGGAACGGCAGTGGGCGTGATCGGGCCCAATGGCGCCGGCAAGACGACGCTGTTCAATCTGCTTTCCGGCTTCGAGACGGCCGACAGCGGAACGATTTGCTTTGTTGGTCAATCGATCGAGCGGGCGCTTCCACACCGTACTGCCCGGCTTGGCATGGGCCGCACCTTCCAGAGCGTGCGCGTATTCGCCGCCATGAGCGTGCGTGAAAATTTCCGGGTGGCGCACATGCATGGACGCGCGGAAAAATCTGGCGGCTTTGAGGAGCGTGCTGACGAGATCCTTGCTTTCATAGGCCTCACGCCACACGGCAACTCCATGGCCGGCAGCCTCTCCTACGGCCAACGCAAGCTGGTCGAGCTCGGCATGGTCCTGATCACCGACCCGCTGCTCATCCTGCTCGATGAGCCGGTTGCCGGGGTCAATCCGGGGCTTATCGAGGAGATCGAACGGCTGTTGCGGCAGCTCGTCGGCAGCGGCCTCACCCTGCTCGTCGTCGAGCACAATCTCGCTTTCGTCGCGCGGGTGTGCGCCGACGTCATTGTCATGGCGAATGGAGCAGTGCTCACGCGCGGCTCCGGGGCCGAGATTCAAGGCGATCCGCGAGTTTTGGAGGCCTTCCTTGGCGCAGCTTGAAGCGGTTGCAGTGACCGCAGGATACGGTGGATCGGCCATTTTGAAGGGAGTCTCGCTCACGGTTGCCAAGGGACGGATCACCGGAGTGATCGGCCCCAACGGCGCCGGAAAATCGACCCTTCTCAAGGCCATCATGGGCTACCTTGTTCCGAGCGATGGCGCCGTGCGCTTCGACGGTGAGGACATCACGCGCTTGCCGACGGACCAGCGCATTCGCCGCGGCATCGGTTACATCGCGCAGACGCGCAGCCATTTCCCAAGCCAAACCGTGCAGGAGAATCTACGCATCGGCGCATATCTCGTCCGTGACCGTCAGCTGCGCAGCCAACGCCAGAGCGAGGTCTTTCGCCGTTTTCCCATCCTCGCTGAGCGGCGCCGTCAGCCGGCCGCCCTGCTTTCGGGCGGCCAGCTGCGCATGCTCGAGATCGGCCGTGTGCTGATGAGCTCGCCCCGCCTGATCGTTCTCGATGAGCCCTCCATCGGTCTGTCGTCGGCTTTGGTCGATATGGTCTACGCGCATTTGCGGGAGCTCGCCATCGGCGGGATGACCCTGCTCATTGTCGAACAAAACGTGCGCAAGCTGCTCTCGATCGCGGACTTCGTCTACGCACTGGAGAACGGGTCGAACCGGTACGAGGGGACGCCTGATGTGCTCGCCGCGGGCGGCAGGCTCGCGGGCCTCTACCTCGGTGCGGGAAGCCTATGATCCTCGACATCCTCACCTATGCTGTCCTCGGCATCATGACAGGGGGCCTGTATGCCCTCCTGGGGCTGAGCCTCAATCTCATCTTCGGCGTGATGCGGGTCATAAATGTCGCCCATGGGGAGATGCTGACATTGGGCGCCTACACGGCGGTGCTGCTCGCGACGGTTGGGATCGGCGGGCCGTTGCTGTCGGTCGTGCCTGCAATCCTGGTCGTGACACTTGCCGGCCTGATCATCGCTCGCGTCCTGATCCGGCCGCTTACCGTTGATGGACGGGTTCATGAGCAGCGGGGAATGGTGATGTCGCTGGGCCTTTCGCTCTTTCTGTCGAACGCGGTGCTGGCGATTTTCGGGCCCGACTACCAGCGCGTTCCCGGGTTGATGGTGCGCGGTGCAATCGAGATCGGCGACCTTGTGCTGGAAGGGCAGCGCCTCGTCATTCTGGGCGGCAGCCTCGTGCTTGCGACCGCCCTCATGCTGTTTCTCCGCTTCACGCTGCTCGGGCTTGCCATGCGTGCAGTCGCGGAAAACCCGGAGGCCGCCCAGGCAAACGGGGTAAGCGTACCCCGCATTCACCTCATTACTTTCGGGCTGGGCTCCGCCCTGGCCGGCGCGGCGGGGGCGCTGATCACGCCGGTGACCTACGCGTTCCCGGCAATGGGTTTCACTTATACGATGTATGCCTTCATCACGGTTATCATCGGCGGCCTTGGCAGTGTCTGGGGGGCAGTGCTCGCCGGTTTTCTTCTCGGCATTGCCGAGTCGCTGTCGGTCATCTGGCTTACAACAGGCTACAACGCCATTGTCGGGCCTGCACTCATGCTGCTCACGCTCGTGCTGCGCCCGCAGGGGCTGCTGGGCCAGCGGCTCGCTCGCGCGTAATCAAGCTAGCCGATGCAACGCGCCAAAGTCGCCACGCTGCTCGTGTCCGCGCTGCTCGTGAGTGCACTCATTGCGCCGTTTTTTGTGACCAACAATTTCGTGCTGCACGCGCTGACGATGTCGCTCATCTTTGCCATCCTGGCTGCGAGCTGGGACCTGCTGTTCGGGTTCGCGGGCCAGGTCAGCTTCGGCCATGCCGGATTTTTTGGCCTGGGCGCCTACGCCTCGGCCATGCTCTCGTATTATGCCGGCCTTTCGCCATGGCTCGGGTTGCTGGCCGGGGGTTTAATCGCATCGGTGTTCGGGCTGCTCGTTGGCTTCCCATCCCTGCGCCTGCGCGGCGTCTATTTGGCGCTGGCGACGCTCGCCTGCTCGGAGATGCTGCGCATCGTCGTCACCAACTGGGTTCCGGTCACCCGCGGCACTCTCGGCTTCAATCTGCATCCCGGATTCACATTCGTGCCGAACACTCCGACCACTCACTATTATATCATTCTTGTGGGCGCCGCCTTGAGCACCGGCAGCATGTATCTGATGGCCGCGCGCAGCCGGTTGGGCCTGGTGCTGCGCGCATTGGCGGTCGACGATATTCGCGCGCAAGCGCTCGGGGTCGACGTTTTCAGGATGAAGCTGCTGGCGTTTTCGGTCAGTGGCTTTTTTGCCGGCTTCGCGGGTGCGCTTTACGCCCATTTCATCGGGCTCGTGACCCCCAATGAAACCGCTTCAAGCCTCACCATACTGATCGTCGCCATGGCCACGATCGGAGGCGTTGGAACCATCATCGGTCCCGCGATCGCAGCCATTGTCATCCATTTTATCACTGAAATGCTGCAGATAGCCGGCACCGTATACGATCAGATCGCCGTCGGCTTGGTGCTGATGCTGTTCGTTCTTTTTCTGCCCGACGGCATCGCCGGAATTGTGCGCGCAAAGGTCACATGACAGACGGGATGCGCTCAAGCCAGTCCGTCGCCTGCTCATAGGCCCAGCCGATCCGCAGTGCCAATGCTTCATCATGTGCCTTGCATATGATCTGCAATGACGTAGGCAGCCCGGCGGCAGTAAAGCCATTTGGAAGGGAAAGCGCGCAGAGGTCGAGCAAGTTCACGATGCGGGTGAACTGGGCGGGGGTGCTGGACTGGTCGACATCGGCGAGTGGGATGGCCGGCGTGGCGGTGGTCGGCGTCACCAGCGCATCGATATCCGCAAAAGCCAAAGCGAACTGCTGCTTGAGCTTTTCGCGCTCCGAGAGCGCGAGCAGATAGTCACGCGCCGAGAGCGACTTTCCGCTCAAAACCCGCAGCCTGACCGCCGGATCGACCGGCAAATCCGCGCGATCGACGATTTCGCTCAGGATGCTATAGGCTTCAGCGCCGATGATCTGACCAGTTGACGCGGCGAAGTCGGCAAATTTGCACGGCAGATCGACACGGCGCAGCTCTGCGCCCAGGCCGCGCAGGACCTCGACGGAAGCATCGTAAGCGGCAAGCACTTCCCGATCGACGCCGGTTCGCTCCACCTTTGGCATGACGGCAAGTCGCAGTCCGGCAACGCCCCGCCGCAGAGCCGGCATCGGATCGTCGGGCGGATGCTGGCATGTGCGTGGATCCAACGGATCGCAACCTTGAAACAGGTTGTACAGAATCGCCGCGTCCTCGACGCAGCGCGTCATCGGTCCGAGTGTGTCGAGCGTCGGCGCGATCGGCAGCACCCCATGAGTGCTGATCCGCCCGGCGGTCGGCTTGAAGCCGACAATTCCGCACCACGAAGCCGGCAGGCGAACCGAGCCGCCGGTATCGCTTCCGATGGCGCACGGCACCAGCCGAGCCGCGACCGCCACGCCCGAGCCGCTGCTCGAACCTCCAGGCGTTCGCGCGGTCTGTGCATCCCATGGATTCCATGGCGTCCCCAGGTGCTGGTTCGTTCCCCATCCGCCGAATGCGAACTCGACGAGGTGGGTCTTGCCGATCACAATCATGCCGGCCGCCTTGGCCTTGCTCACCAGCGTCGCTGTCCTTTGCGCGATGCGATCGTTCCAAACCCTGGATCCCCCGGTCGTTACGCGCCCGTCGAGCTCGATCAGGTCCTTCAATGCGATGGGGATGCCGTGCAGAGGGCCTGCTGAGTGCCCGGCACGAATTGCCTTCTCGGCACCTTCCGCAGCCAGCCGTGCATCGTCGGAATAGAGCGCCGCGAAAGCATGCAGCTTCCCGTCTAGTCTCCCGATTGTTTCGAGCAAGGTTTCCACCAGCTCGACCGGGGAGAGATGGCGCGCCTGGATGGCGGCGGAAAGCCTATGTACGGCGAGATGCCGAGGATTGTCCGATTGCGCACTCATTCTCTCACCCCTACCATCGACACTTGTCATTCGACCGAGAGCAGGCGTCGATTACAGTGGGGCAGTCTGTCATGTCCGAACGCGTCTGGGACAAATTTCTGACCGAAGAGGACAAGGCCGTTTTTGCCGCTTCCGGCTACGGGGCGCGTGGAGGCTTCGGCAAACGCCCCGCCATTCTGGTGATCGACGTCAGTTATAATTTCTGCGGGGACCGCCCGGAACCGATCCTGAAATCGATCAAGCGATGGCCAAATTCCTGTGGGGAGCGTGCCTGGGCCGGCGTGGCAGCGATCTGCAAGCTCATTGAGGCCGCCCGGCGCAAGGGACTGCCGATCATCTACACAACCAATGCGTACCGCCCCGATCGATGGGACCTCGGAATTTTTCGCGCAAAGAACGCACGCGTCAACGAGTGGTCATCCGGCACCGCGGCGACCAATCTCGACGGCGATGCCATCGTGGCAGAGATTGCGCCCGAGCCACGGGACATTCTCGTGCTCAAACAGATGCCAAGCGCATTCCACGGAACTCGGCTGCAGAGCTATCTGACATTTCTGCGCTGCGATAGCGTCATCGTGACCGGCACGACCACGTCCGGCTGCGTGCGTGCGTCGGTTATCGATGCCTTCAGCCAGAACTTCGGCGTTATCGTTCCCGAGGAGTGCTGCTTTGACCGATCACAGGCGTCGCACGCCATCAATTTGTGCGACATGAACGCGAAGTACGCCGATGTGATCAGCACGGCCGAAGTCATCAAGTACATCGATGCGCTGCCCGAGCGGCTTTTCGAGCTGCCGAGTGGGGTTCCCATCGCCTGAGTTGGTGTGGCGAGCCGTGGCTCGGGGATGTAGGGCCGAGGCGTGAGCGCGTTTACGGGGCACTATGCCTCGCCCCTCATCAATGCATTTGCTGCATCAGCCGGCCGAGTCCCGGCATCGGGGGGACCGTCCCAAGCTTCGGCTTCAGCCTCCGCAGACAGCCCCACAGCACGGCCTGGTTGCTGTTGACCACCGGCTTACCGAGCGCCTGCTCGATGTCGGCAATGGCATCGATCTGCGTGGTGTTGGTGCAGCTCAAAAAGATGCCGTCCGCCTCCTCGCGGTCGTTCTCGCGGGCCAGCGCGCTCCATTGCGCCGGAGTGACGCACGCGAACTCGAGCGGCTCGAGCGCGAGCGCCACGTCATGCACCACGCTGAAGCCGGTCGCCTCCAGGTAGGCGATGACCGCGCTGTTGCTTTTGTAGGGGCTCAAGAGGACGAGCTTGCGCAGCCGCAGTGCCTGCAAGGCTTCGAGCACGAGCCGGCTTGTGGCGACGGCATCGATCCCTGTTGCATCGCGCACGATGTCGAGGATGCGCCCCTCGCCCTGAGGGCCCTGCGTCATCGAGGTATCGGTGCAATGGAAGACGATGAGGTCTGGCGCGACATCGGAAAGAAGCCGCGCCGAATCCGCAATCTCCTGCGCCATGTCGGCCAGCGGACGCTTCCAGTGGCCCGCTACCCGCGCGCGAGCCACATGCACGGCAAGACCCGACGGCGCGAGACGATTGAACTGCGGCTCGGTCATGCTGTTGACCGAGGGAATGATCATGCCGATGCGGGCAGGCGCGGCATGCAGCATGCCCTTCAGGCGCGGTCGTTCGGCGGTCGCGGTCGCGTC
>Ga0306925_10003842_pt1 | contig 13411 bp, 18 predicted proteins | sample flu12Cox44000176_FD_203755 | JGI IMG/M metagenome (GOLD analysis project Ga0306925, IMG submission 203755) | Lab enrichment of tropical soil microbial communities from Luquillo Experimental Forest, Puerto Rico - flux8day.12C.oxic.44.000.176 (v2)... | ecosystem: Environmental > Terrestrial >... | reverse complement strand
TTATCTCCGAAATACGAAATCATCATGACGGAAAGGTTCCCTCGGGTGACGGGGATTACTACGACACCGACCTAACACCATCGGATTTTTGTGAGACGGTGACAAGAAAACCGGTCACGCAATACCGATCTGCGGATAGACGAACTTGCGCCGGAAGCTGTCATAGTGAGCCTTCGTGGAAGCGACGGCCGAAAAAACTTCCCATGGTACTTGAAGCTACTGGTTGACGCAGGCGCCCATATAGCTGCCGCGGTCGCCCCCCTGACCAAAAACGCCCGCCTGGTGTGTGCAGCGCGCGGCGCGATCCTGGAATGTCTCGGCGCCCCCTCGCCCAGATCCTGACACCGTGGGCAAGTTCGGCACTACTCGCCCGGTTTGAGGAACATACAGATCCGGAGGGACCTGCGCGTTCGGCATCGGCACGACGGTCGATTTCGGAAGTTTTACGTGTTTCACGGTTCCGCGCGGCGACTTGTACTTCGGCGCAAGCCAAGGCTCAGGTTGGGAGGGCTTATAACCCTTCTCCGGAACCATGATGTTGTAATTGTCGCCCAGGATGCTGTTTTGCGCATGCGCGGTCGCTGTCGATATCGCCGACAGAACAATCGTTATGGCAAGCAATGGCCGACCCATGATCTCTCCATAGAAACCCCGCGCCACGGAGTCTACTCCTCCGCTGCCTCCTCGATCGGATCGTAACGCTGAGCGTCAAACCCCAACAAATTCCACGACTGCTGCATATGCGGTGGCAGCGGCGCCGATACATCAATCGTCCCACCGCGCGGATGCGGTACCGCGATACGGCGAGCCAGAAGATGAAGCTTGTTCTGAAGTCCGCCAGGCAGCTCCCAGTTTTCCTTGGTGAAATATTTTGGGTCTCCGACAATCGGATTGCCGACATGCGCCATGTGCGCACGAAGCTGGTGGGTGCGGCCGGTGACCGGCTTGAGTGAAAGCCAGGCAAGGCGCTGCGCCGCCGTCTCGACCACCGCGTAATATGTCACTGCGTGGCTGGCACCTTTTTCCCCATGCGCTGCGATGCGCATAAACGAATCCTCTTCGCGCTCCTCCTTGGCAAGAAATGTCGAAATTCGACCTTGACGCGGCTTTGGCACACCCGCGACCAGCGCCCAGTAGATTTTGCGCGCCGAGCGTGAACGAAACGTTTTTGCCAAGGCAGCGGCGGCAAATCGTGTTTTCGCCACCAGCAGGCAGCCGGCCGTATCTTTATCCAGCCTGTGCACGAGACGAGGGCGCTTGCCATCTTGCGAGCGCAAGGCGCCGAGCATGCCATCGACGTGCCGCGTTGTGCCTGAACCACCCTGCACGGCAAGCCCCATCGGCTTGTTGAGCACCAACACGTCAGCGTCTTCGTAGAGCGTGATCGATTTGAGAAAGGCGCGATCCTTGTCCGCTGCTGGCGCGTCATCGCGTGGAGGCTGCGGTGCAATTCTCAGCGGCGGAATCCGTACCGCATCCCCAGACTCAAGTCGCGCTTTGGGTTGGGTGCGCTTCCCGTTTACGCGCACTTCGCCTTTGCGAATGATGCGCTGGATGTGGCTGAACGACAGGCCCGGAAACCGTGCTTCGAAAAACCGGTCCACCCGCATCCCGGATTCGTCGGGACCGACGGTGGCGGTTTCCACCTTGCCTTCGCTCCTGGTCATGTGCGGGGCTGTAGCCGGCAATGTAGCGCTGTGGGGAACGACTGACGGAGGTTTTCCACGAGGACCCTCGCCCGAACCCGTTGCTCGGCGAGACTGAGATCCCTGGCGCCAGCGTCCTTGATCTTTGCCTCGGTTAGGATGGCGTGGTCGGGCCGATTGGCACCCACCACCGGGTTGGCGCGGACCGGAGCGTTCGCGGCTCATGCTCCGCCCCGCTCATTCCGCAGCTTTGCCCAGTACTCCAGACGCTTTCTGATCTCTCGCTCAAAACCGCGCTCGGGAGGGTCGTAGAACTTCTGACGCTCAAGTGCGTCGGGGAAATAGTTCTGACCGGAAAAGGCTTCCACAGCATCGTGATCGTAGGCGTAGCCACGCCCGTAGCCCTGTTCCTGCATCAGCTTAGTAGGCGCGTTCAGAATGTGCTTGGGCGGCAGGAGCGAACCGGCTTCCTTCGCGGTGCGCATCGCCGCGCCAAATGCCGCATAGCCGGCGTTCGATTTCGGTGCCGTGGCGCAGTAGATCACCGCTTGCGCTATGGCGAGTTCACCCTCCGGCGAACCAAGAAAATCGTAGGCATCTTTGGCAGCGTTTGCGATCACCAAAGCCTGCGGATCAGCGAGCCCTATATCTTCGATCGCCATGCGTACGACACGACGCGCGATATAGAGTGGTGGCTCGCCGGCATCCAGCATCCGGCACAGATAGTAGAGCGCCGCGTCAGGATCAGAGCCGCGCACCGACTTGTGCAATGCACTGATCAGATTGTAGTGGCCATCCTGCGATTTGTCGTAGATCGGCGCGCGTCGCTGCACGATAGCCTGCAGTTTGGCCGTACCGAAGATCTCATCCTTGCGTGCGGCTCGCCAGACCTCTTCGACCAAGGTCAGCGCGGCACGACCATCACCGTCGGCCATGCGCTTGAGCGCTTCGCGAGCTTCGGCATCAAGTGGCAAGCTCCTTTTTTCAATACCCTCCGCCCGTCCAAGCAGTTTTTCGGTTGCCCTTGCATCGAGTGAGTGGAAGACGAGTACCCGTGCACGCGACAGCAGCGGTGCATTCAGCTCAAAGGACGGGTTTTCAGTCGTCGCACCGACTAGAATGATCGTTCCGTCTTCCATCACCGGAAGGAACGAGTCTTGCTGTGCACGGTTGAATCGGTGGATCTCGTCGACGAACAGCAGCGTGCCCTGCCCCATTTCCCGGCGCCGACGTGCTTCCTCGAACACTTTCTTTAGGTCAGCGACACCGGTGAAAATCGCGGATATCTGCTCGAAATGTAGATCGGTTGCCTGGGCCAGAAGCCTTGCCACCGTGGTCTTGCCCGTACCCGGTGGCCCCCAGAACACCATTGAGCCCAGCGAGCGCGTCGCCAGCATACGTGTGAGCGCGCCATCGGGTCCGAGCAGGTGGTCCTGGCCGACGACGTCGTCAAGGAGCTGTGGCCTCAGTTTGTCGGCAAGCGGGCGCGGCGCATCCTTGTCAAGGCCCGCAGCTGTAAACAGGCTTGCACCGCTCGCTTTGGCGCGCGAAGTCATCCGCTGAATACCGCGGAAATCTTCTGGCCGCCGCGCAGGATTGTGATGCGCCAGCTGCGGTTCGGAGTGCTGGCCAGACGCTCGAGGTCGCTCGTCTTCCTGATGCGCTCGCCGTTGACTTCCTCGATGACGTCTCCGCGCTGGAAGCCAAGGTTGCTGGCATACGAGCCGGTATCGACGTCGACGATCGCAACCCCCTGATCGGCATTTTGCAGCTGCAGCTCTTCAGCGAGCGCAGGAGAAAGATTTGCAATCTTCACACCGGAAAAAGGCGAACGAGAGCGGATCACGATTTCATCGCGCGGTGTCGCAGGCGCGCTGCGCAGGGACACCGTAGCGTTCTGCTCGCGCCCTCCCCGGAGAATTCCCAGGCGGGCGCTGCCACCCAGAGGCTTCGTACCGAACCGGTAATCGAAGGCGTTGGGATCATCGACGTCCTGCCCGTCCACCGAAAGAATGAGGTCACCGGCCTTGAGGCCCGCGCTGGCGGCAGGACTATTGGCAACGACGTTGCTCACCAATGCGCCGGCCGGACGCTTGAGACCCATGCTGTCCGCGATCTCCGGCGTGACGGCCTGCAATTTTGCGCCCAGCCATGGCCGCACCACCGCGCTGCCGCCGGTCTTGGCCGAGGCCACGACAACCCGCACCATATTGGCAGGAATCGCAAAACCGACGCCTTGCGAACCGCCCGATCGTGAGAAGATTGCGGTGTTGATCCCGATCAATCTTCCGGTGAGATCGACGAGCGCACCGCCGGAATTTCCTGGGTTGATGGCGGCATCGGTCTGAATGAAGAAGCGGTAGTCTGAAATCCCGACCTGCGTCCGCGCGAGCGCGGACACGATGCCATGCGTCACCGTTTGGCCGACGCCAAATGGATTGCCGATGGCCAACACCACATCGCCGACCTGCAACGCGTCGGAATCCGCAAATTCCAGCACCGGGAATTGCTCGTGCCCGTCCTTGATGCGCAGCACGGCAAGATCGGTTCGCGGATCCTTCAGCACAAGCGTTGCCTCAAACTCGCGCTTGTCGGCGAGTGACACTTTAACCTCGTCGGCGCCTTCGATGACGTGATTGTTTGTCACGATCAAGCCGGCAGGGTCGATGATCACGCCCGAGCCGAGGGACCGCTGCAATTGATTGCCCCCTCCGCCCGGGACGCCGAAGAACCGGCGAAAAATCGGGTCGTCCAGAAATGGATTGCGGTTTTGCACCACTTTAGCGGCGTAGACATTGACCACCGCGGGCGCCGCGTGGTGGACCACCGGGGCATAGGACAGGCGCAGTTCAGATTGCGTGGGAAGCCGTCTCTCCTGGGCCGCGGCGGCGGCCGTCAGCGAGACGGAAATCAGGATGGTAATCAGGGTCTTGATCGGCATCGGTTCGAATCCCGGCGAATGCCCGAGATATAGGCCTATAAAGGGCTTAAATGAAGGGCGCGCAGGGTGGTCCTGTCAGACGCGTCGGAGGCCTAAACTGGGCTCCTACTCGACTGCCGGGACCGTTCGCAGATAGGCCACAACGGCATCGAGGTCGTCCGGCGTCAGCGTCGCATAATATTGGTAGCCCATCGGGGGCTTGAGTTTGCTGCCATCCTTGCTGACCCCAGCCGTAATCGCCCGCTTGATTTCGTCATCGCTCCAGGCGCCGATACCTTTGGTCTTGCTAGAGGTGATGTTGCGCGACACCGAGACGCCCCAAGGGCCGGGAAATTCGAAACCACCGGCACCCAGACGGCCCCACTGCCGCTCACCCTTTTCCATGGGTGTGTGGCACTCCATGCAATGCGCGATCGTGACGAGATAAAAGCCTTTCTTGACCTTGTCGCTCATCATGCTTTCGGTGAACGCTTTCTCGCCACCTGGAATCACAATCTCAAGCTGGGGCATCTTGTAGATGGGGTCCGCGACTTTGTTGCTCACCGGCTTCAGGGTGCGCAGGTACGCGACGACCGCATCGAGATCGCGATCGGTCATGACATGATAGAAGCCTGTCGGCATGATCATCGCCACATGCACGTCGTTCGGCCGAATACCGGTGCGCATCAGTGTTTTGATCTGCGCATCGGTCCACGTACCGATACCGCTTTCCTTGTCGGGCGTGATATTAGGCGCGGTCACCTTGAACGGAGGCTCATCCCAAGACAGCCCACCGGAAAAATCCTTGCCAGCGATCGCCGCCGGCGGACCCTTGGGCGAATGGCAATTGCCGCAGGTCAGAATGCCGTTGACCAAATAGTCGCCACGCTTGACCAAATCGGACTGCGCGTTGGCCGTCCCGATCAGCGCTGCGCCCACGGTCAATGCCAAAACTGCTGTACGAACCATCATACTGCCCCCCAGCTGATCGCACTTCGGTTTCGATCATAGCTGTGCGAGACCGTCAGGCAAACAAAAAGGGCGGCGCGAAGGGCCACCCTTTTGACGTGCAAAATCCGATTGGTCAGGCAGCCGCAGTTGCCGCTTCCTCGACCTTGTTCTCTTGGACCGGCCCTGAATCTTTTCCCTTCGCCTCGACGTCGCGGTCGACGAATTCGATCACTGCCTGGGCCGCATTGTCCCCGTAACGGAAACCGGCTTTAAGGACGCGCGTGTAGCCGCCCGCACGTTCCTTGTAGCGCGGGCCCAGCACCTCAAAGAGCTTCTTGACCATGGCGACGTCGCGAAGCTCCGAGATCGCCTGACGGCGCGCGTGCAGACCGCCTTTCTTGGCAAGAGTCACCAATTTTTCCACGACCGGACGAAGCTCTTTCGCCTTCGGCAACGTTGTTACGATCTGCTCGTGCTTGATCAGGGCCGTGGCCATGTTTGCAAACATGGCACGACGATGCGCAGGCTTCTTGTTGAGCTTGCGGTGAACCTTACCGTGACGCATCGCGTACTATCCCTTCATTCCAGTGCGCCGCGCAGCGGCTCAGTAGTGATCCTCGAAACGCTTTGCCAGCTCCTCGATGTTTTCTGGCGGCCAGCCCGGCACTTCCATGCCGAGATGCAGGCCCATCTGTGCGAGCACTTCCTTGATTTCGTTGAGCGACTTGCGCCCGAAATTCGGTGTCCGCAACATCTCGGCTTCGCTCTTCTGCACGAGGTCACCGATGTAGACGATGTTGTCGTTCTTCAGACAGTTGGCGGAGCGCACGGACAGCTCGAGTTCGTCCACCTTCTTGAGGAAGGCTGGATTGAAGGCCAGATCCGGAATTGCCTCGGCGGCGGCTTCCTTGCGGGGCTCCTCGAAGTTCACGAATACGTTGAGCTGGTCCTGCAGGATGCGCGCTGCGTAAGCGAGCGAATCTTCCGGAGAGACTGCGCCATTGGTCTCGATCGTCATGGTCAGCTTATCGTAGTCGAGGATCTGACCTTCGCGGGTGTTTTCGACTTTGTAGGAAACCTTGCGCACGGGCGAATAGAGACTGTCGACCGGAATGAGACCGATCGGTGCATCCTCCGGGCGGTTACGCTCCGCCGGCACATAGCCTTTGCCGGTGTTGACCGTGAACTCCATGCGGATCTCAGCACCCTCATCGAGCGTGCACAGGACAAGGTCGGGATTGAGCACAACCACATCACCGACCGTCTGGATGTCGCCGGCCGTTACGGTTCCAGGACCCTGCTTTTTCACGACCATGCGCTTGGGACCTTCGCCCTGCATCTTGATGGCGATGTCCTTGATGTTGAGCACCATATCAGTGACGTCCTCGCGCACTCCGGCGATGGAAGAAAACTCATGCAGCACACCATCGATGTGCACCGATTGGACCGCCGCACCCTGCAGCGAGGACAACAGAATGCGTCGCAACGCGTTACCAAGCGTCACGCCGAAGCCGCGCTCGAGCGGTTCGGCAACCACCGTCGCAACCCGGGCAGCGTCGCCGCCGACGGACACCTGGAGCTTGTTCGGCCTGATCAGTTCCTGCCAATTCTTCTGGATCACGTCTTCACCTTTTCAGCGGCGCGGCCTTCTCGCGCCTAGCGCACCCCACCCGCCGCGTGGGGAAAATCTCGGCGGTAGCACGCGCGCGGGCCTCACAGTCCGCACGAAGAAAAATCACACGCGTCGACGCTTTCGCGGACGGCAGCCGTTATGCGGAATCGTCGTCACGTCTCGGATTGAGGTAATCGTGAACCCGGCTGCCTGCAGCGAGCGCAGCGCCGACTCTCGGCCCGAACCAGGTCCCGACACTTCGACTTCAAGAGTGCGCATGCCGTGCTCCTGCGCCTTCTTGGCGGCGTCTTCAGCAGCAACCTGCGCGGCATAGGGCGTCGATTTACGTGAGCCCTTGAACCCCATGGTCCCAGCCGACGACCAGGCGATCGTATTACCCTGCGCATCGGTGATCGTGATCATGGTATTATTGAACGAAGCGGCGACATGCGCGACGCCGGACGCGATGTTCTTTCGTTCGCGTCGACGGACGCGTGTGGCTTCCTTACCCATTCTCAATCCTCTCGCGCCTGCGCGCCGTTACGGCGCCGGCCTCATCCTGTTTATCAACTCGGTCCCGGGGTCTTCTTTTTCCCGGCAATTGTCTTGGCGGGGCCTTTACGGGTGCGCGCATTGGTGTGCGTGCGCTGGCCGCGAACCGGAAGCCCCTTGCGGTGGCGCAGGCCACGGTAGCAGCCGAGATCCATCAGTCGTTTGATGTTCAACTGAACTTCGCGCCGCAGATCACCCTCTACCATGTAGTCGCGGTCGACGATTTCGCGGATCTGGAGCACCTCCGCGTCGGTGAGCTGCGAAACCCGCCGCCCGGCCGGCAGATTAACCTTGCCCATGATATCCTGAGCAATCTTCGGCCCGATGCCATGGATGTACTGCAGCGCGATCACCACGCGCTTGTTGGTCGGTAGATTAACGCCCGCGATCCGAGCCACTTAACTTCTCCTATATCAGCCGGCGGCGCTGACAGCGCCGAATTCTCTAGTCCCTGGAAGGGGGTAGCGCAAAGCGTAACACGACGCCCGCCCCCACCTTCTTGGGGTCTGGCATCGCGTCAAACACCTGAATATGCGGCTTATTAAGGGATTCATCGCGCTCTCGTCAACCTCCGCCGGGTACGGTTTTTGACCTTTCCGGGCCTGGTTTTGCGCTTTTTCACAGTTGCCCGCTTGCGCCGTGCACTTGTCTTGGCAGCCGTCCGCCTTGCTGGCTTATGAGATTTGGCCTTGCGCCGGGCAGGCTTGGCCCTACGCGGTTTCAACGGTTCCAAATGGCCTGCGATGGCCGTTGTGACGTCGTCGATCGACGCCATGCCATCCACGGTCTTGAGCATGCCTTTGCCGGCGTAGTAGTCGACCAGCGGTGTCGTTCGCGCCCTATAGGCCGAAAGGCGTCCCTTGAGTACTTCGGGATTGTCGTCTGCGCGGACCTTTTCGCCCCGGGCAGCCATTTCAGCGACACGCCTCTCAATGCGCTGAAGGAGAATGCCTTCATCCACCTTCAGCTCTATGACCGCATCGAGTTCAAGACCCCGTTCAGCCAACAGACGATCGAGCGCCTCCGCTTGCGGCACGGTGCGCGGAAACCCGTCAAGCACGAAGCCGCGCCGTGCATCGGGTTGCCCGATGCGGTCAGCGATGATCGCGACAACGACGGCATCGGGAACGAGCTCGCCGCGTTCCATGGTGCTCTTTGCACGCAGCCCGACGGGCGTACCGGCCGCAACCGCGGCACGCAACATGTCGCCCGTAGAAAGCTGGACAATCCCGTGTTTGGCTATCAGGCGCTGCGCTTGCGTGCCCTTCCCCGCCCCCGGCGGGCCGAGCAGGATCAGTCTCATCGCGTCCGACCTCGCAACTTGGATCGCTTGATCAGCCCTTCATACTGGTGAGCAAGTAGGTAGCCTTGAATCTGCGCCACCGTATCCATAGTCACGCTGACCACGATCAGAAGCGATGTACCGCCGAAGTAGAATGGAACCGCAGCATACGAGATCAGGATTTCGGGAATGAGACAGACAATGGCGAGATAGAGCGCACCAACGACCGTGATGCGCGAGAGAACGTAATCGATGTATTCGGCAGTTCGCTCGCCCGGGCGGATGCCAGGAATAAAGCCGCCGTGCTTCTTCAAATTGTCCGCGGTCTCCGTTGGATTGAAGACGACCGCGGTATAAAAGAAGGCAAAAAACACGATGAGCGCGATGTAGAGAATGAGGAACAACGGCCGGCCGTGACCCAGCAGCGTGGTTACGGTCGTCAGCCAATTGGGCCCCTGACCTGCGTTGAAGTTGGCGACCGTGGTCGGAAGCAAGAGCAGGGACGATGCGAAAATCGGCGGAATCACACCCGACGTATTGAGCTTGAGCGGCAGGTGCGAGGATTGACCTTCGAACATCCGGTTGCCGACCTGACGCTTGGGATACTGGATCAACAGGCGGCGCTGCGCTCGCTCCATGAAAACAATGAAGGCGATGACGGCGACGGCCATCACGATCACTGCGAGGATTAGGCCGGTCGACAATGCGCCCTGTCTGCCCAGTTCGAGTGTCCCGGCAATCGCTGAGGGCAATTGCGCCACGATGCCGGATAAGATGATCAACGAGATGCCGTTGCCGATTCCACGCGAGGTGATCTGCTCACCCAGCCACATAAGAAACATTGTGCCGCCGGTGAGCGTAATCGTCGTCGACATCAGGAAAAAGATTCCCGGGTTGCTGACGACACTGCCGGTGCCCTGCAGACCGACGCCGATGCCATAGGCTTGAAACGCCGCAAGAACCACAGTGAGGTACCGCGTGTACTGGTTCATAATTTTGCGGCCTTGCTCACCCTCCTTTTTGAGAGCCTCGAGCGTTGGCGACACTGTCGTCATCAGCTGAATAATGATGGACGCCGAGATATACGGCATGATGTTCAACGCAAAAATCGCCATCCGGTGAATGCCACCACCGGAAAACATGTTGAACATGCCGAGAATGCCGCCGGCCTGGGTGTTGAAGATCTGTTCCCAGGCGTTGGGATCGATGCCAGGCAGCGGGATATAAGTTCCGAGGCGATAAACCAGCAGCGCGCCGACGGTGAACCAGATCCGCTTCTTCAGTTCTTCCGCTTTGGCAAGCGCCGAGAAATTGAGATTAGCTGCCAGTTGTTCCGCTGCAGAGACCATGGCCGCTCGACCCTTCCGCTGTCATGCCCCCTTGATACCGAGGCATCCCTTCTGCACAGCCCTCTACATAGGGGCGATGGTCCAAAACTGTAGTCCGGGGCAGTCACGGACCGATTATTCGGCGCTCTTCGGCTCACCTTGCGCTTCGGCCTTAGGCTTGCCGCCTTTCGGCTTGTCGCCGCCTTTGGCCGCTTCCAGTGCCTTGCGCTTATTCTTGCCCTTCGGCACCTCATCTTCTTCTTTGGCCGGAGCCAAAATCTTCACCGAGCCGCCGGCCTTCTCCACCGCGGCAATCGCTGACTTGGAGGCGCGCCAGACCGAAAATTCCATCTTGCTCTTGAGTTCGCCGTCGCCGAGGAGCTTGACGCCGCCCTTCTCGCGGCGCATCAGCCCGGCCTTGACCATGGCTGCAGCGTCGACAGGAGCCTTGGCGTCGATCAGGCCGGCGTCGATCGCAGCCTGAATCCTGCCGACATTGATCTCGTTGAGCTTCATAGCGAACGGGGTGTTGCGAAATCCGCGCTTCGGCAGGCGACGATGCAACGGCATCTGGCCGCCTTCAAAGCCCTTGATACGAACACCTGTGCGCGCGGTCTGACCCTTACCGCCACGACCGCCAGTCTTGCCCATGCCCGAGCCAATACCGCGACCAATGCGCATGCGCTTCTTGCGCGAACCCGGCCTGTCAGCGATCTGGTTGAGTTTCATCGTAACACCTTCTTATTTCGCGTCGCCGACGACCCGCACCAGGTGCTGCACCTTGCGGATCATGCCGCGAGTCGCCGGGTTGTCCGGCAGATCGCGCACGCGGCCGATCTTGTTGAGGCCAAGTCCGATCAGCGTCGTGCGCTGATTGCGATGCCGCCGTTGCGGGCTGCCCACCTGCTCAATCTTGATGGTCTTTTGTGCCTGAGCCATACGCTATTCCTCAGTCGGCCGCGGCTTCCGCGTCGCCGTCACGTCGGCGCGACTGCAACGTCGAAACCTTGATGTTGCGACGCGCCGCAACCGAACGCGGCGAGTCCTGGTGCTTGAGCGCATCGAAAGTTGCGCGCACCACGTTGTATGGATTGGAGGAGCCGAGCGATTTCGCAACGACGTCCTGCATGCCGAGAGTCTCGAACACCGCGCGCATCGGACCGCCGGCGATGATGCCAGTGCCGGGAGGCGCGGCACGAAGGAAAACCTTGCCCGCGCCGTGACGTCCGAGCACGTCGTGATGCAATGTGCGGCCTTCGCGTAACGGAACGCGGGTCAAACCCCGCTTTGCCGCATCAGTCGCCTTGCGGATCGCCTCTGGAACCTCGCGCGCCTTGCCATGGCCGAAACCGACCCGGCCTTTCTGGTCGCCGACCACCACCAGCGCGGCGAAGCCGAACCGGCGGCCACCCTTGACCACCTTGGCCACGCGGTTGATGTGCACCAGTTTGTCGATGAACTCGCTGTCGCGTTCTTCACGCTCACCGCGCTCTCGTTCCCGTCGGGCTTCCCGTGCCATGTGCCTTGGTTCCGTTAAAAGTTGAGTCCGCCTTCACGCGCGGCATCCGCCAGCGCCTTAATGCGTCCATGATAAAGATAGCCGCCGCGGTCGAACACGACGTCCTTGATGCCCTTCTCTTTGGCGCGCTCCGCGATCAGCTTACCGACCGCTTTGGCAGCCGCGATGTTGGCGCCGGTCTTGGCGCCATCGCGCATCGTTTTTTCCAGCGACGAAGCCGCGACGACCGTCGTGCCTTTCACATCGTCGATGAGCTGAGCGTAGATGTGTTTCGATGAGCGGAACACCGACAAGCGCGTGCGTCCTCGCGCAGCGAGCTTGATCTTGCGTCGCACCGTCGCCGTCCGTCGTGCGGTCCGGTCAGTAAGTCTCGACATGGCGCGCCTCTACTTCTTCTTTCCTTCCTTGCGGAAGATGTATTCGTTTACGTATTTCACACCCTTGCCCTTGTAGGGCTCGGGCGGGCGATAGCCGCGGATTTCTGCCGCGACGTGTCCGACTTTCTGCTTGTCGACACCGCTCACGACGATTTCGGTCGGCTTCGGCGTTGCGATCGCAATCCCTTCCGGGATCGGATAATTCACGTCGTGGGAAAAGCCGAGCTGCAACTGCAAGGTCTTGCCCTGCACTGCGGCACGGAAGCCGACACCAGTGATTTCCAGCTTCTCTTCGAAGCCCTTGGTCACGCCCGACATGACGTTCGCGACCAGAGTCCGCGAGGTACCCCACATCGAAAGCGCGCGCTTGGATTCGCCGCGTGGTTCGAGCTTGATTGCGCCCTTGTCCATGGCGACGGAAACATCGTCGTGCACGACGACCTGCAAAGCGCCTTTCGGCCCTTTGACCTTCACGGTCTGACCCTCAACGTTCGCTGTAACGCCGGTTGGAACCGCTACCGCTTTTTTGCCGATGCGTGACATTAGAACACCGTGCAGATGATTTCGCCGCCCACATTCGCCTCGCGTGCGTCGTGGTCGGCCATGACGCCCTTCGGCGTCGACAGAATCGCCACGCCGAGACCGTTGTTGATACGCGGCAAATTGCGTACGGCAACGTACACCCGACGACCCGGCTTCGAGACACGTTCGATCTCGCGGATGACCGGCTCGCCATCGAAGTATTTTAGCTCGATCTCAAGTTCGGACCGGCCGCTCGCGTGCGCAACGCTGGCATAGCCGCGGATGAAGCCCTCGGTCTTCAAAACCTCGAGCACGCGCTCGCGCTGCTTGGAGCCGGGCATCGAAACCTTCGACTTGTTGCGCATCTGAGCATTTCGGATGCGCGCAATCATATCGCCGATCGGATCATTCACTGCCATGGCGCCCTCCTCACCAGCTCGACTTCACAAGGCCGGGAATGAGGCCTTTGGAGCCAAGCTCGCGCAAAGCGATACGGCTCAAGCGATGCTTGCGGTAATACGCGCGCGGACGACCGCTGAGTTCGCAGCGATTGCGTACTCGTGTCCTCGACGAATTGCGCGGCAATTCAGCCAGCTTTAGAGTGGCGGCGAAACGCTCCTCCATCGGCAGCTTCTTGTCGTGTGCGATCGCCTTAAGCTTTGCGCGCCGGTTGGCAAACTTCTTTGCCATCTTCCGCCGCCT
>Ga0306925_10003840_pt1 | contig 13412 bp, 9 predicted proteins | sample flu12Cox44000176_FD_203755 | JGI IMG/M metagenome (GOLD analysis project Ga0306925, IMG submission 203755) | Lab enrichment of tropical soil microbial communities from Luquillo Experimental Forest, Puerto Rico - flux8day.12C.oxic.44.000.176 (v2)... | ecosystem: Environmental > Terrestrial > Soil... | reverse complement strand
GAAGTAAGTGCCGTGCTCGGTGCCGGGCGGCAGCGCGCAGCGGTAGACAAGTCGAGCCTCACGCACCATCCGCGCGGCGTGCTGCTCGAGCGCCTCCTTTGCAGCGGCATCGATGACCGGACCGACATCGGTGGCGAGCAACGCCGGATCGCCGATCACCAGCTCCGCCATTGCCCCCGCCAGCATCGCCAATATCCGGTCGGCGATATCGGCCTGCAAATAAAGGAGGCGCGCCGCGGAGCAGCGCTGACCGGCGCTGTCAAAGGCGGAAGCGAGCACATCGGCGACGACCTGCTCGGAAAGCGCCGAGGAATCGACAATCATCGCGTTCTGCCCACCGGTCTCGGCGATGAACGGCACGATCGGACCGGGGCGGCGCGCGAGGTCGAGATTGATCCGTCGCGCCGTTTCGGTCGACCCGGTAAAGGCGATCCCGGCGACGCGCGGGTCGGCAACGAGCGGCGCACCGACCGCTTCGCCGGTCCCCGGCAGCAGATGCAGGATTTCGGCCGGGATGCCCGCCTCGAGCAGCAGGCGCACTGCGGCAGCGGCGATCAGCGGGGTCTGCTCGGCCGGCTTGGCTATGACGGCGTTGCCGGCCGCGAGCGCCGCGGCGATCTGGCCGGTGAAGATCGCCAGCGGAAAATTCCACGGCGAGATGCACGCGAAGACGCCGCGGCCGTGCAATGCGATCTCGTTGCGCTCGCCGGCGGGGCCCGGAAGCAGCGTGGGGCCGGCAAAATCCGCCCGCGCACGCACCCCGTAGTAGCGCAGATAATCGACCGCCTCGCGCAGCTCGGAGAGCGCATTAGGGATGGTACGGCCGCCCTCGCGGATGATCAGAGCCATCAGCTCGGCCATGCGGTTCTCGAAGAGGTCAGCGGCCGCTTCCAGGATCGCAGCGCGCTCCCCAGCCGGCGTGCGGTCCCACGCTGAGGCAGCGCGCACAGCGCTCGCGAGTGCCCGATCGACGTCTTCCCGCCGGGCCGCCACGACTTCTCCTACCCGGCGCCGTCGGTCGCTCGGGTCGAATACCGGCTCGGCAGCGCCCGTCTGTTCGATGCCGGCGATGAGCGGCACCGAGTGCCAGGGCCGCCGGATTGCTGGGGCGAACTCCATACGCAAAGCCGTCAATGCCGTCGGATCGTTCAGGTCGAGCCCTCGCGCATTCTTGCGCTCGGGGCCGTAGAGGTCCCGGGGCAGCGGGATCCGCGGATGCGGCTTCACCGGTAATCGCGCGAGACGTGCGATCGGGTCGGCGATGATCTCGTCGATCGGCTGGCGGTCGTCGACGATGCGGTTGACAAACGAGGTGTTGGCGCCGTTTTCGAGCAGCCGCCGCACCAGGTATGGGAGCAGGTCTTCGTGGCTGCCGACCGGAGCATAGATCCGGCACGGCCGATCGAGATGCTCGGCCCCGATGATCTGCTCGTAGAGCGCCTCCCCCATGCCGTGCAGGCGCTGAAACTCCCAGTCCCGCCGATCACCGGCCATTTCGAGCACGGCGGCGACGGTGTGCGCGTTATGCGTCGCGAATTGCGGATAGAAGGCGGTACCGTGGGCGAGCAGCCGGCGCGCGCAGGCGAGATAAGACACGTCGGTCGCGACCTTGCGCGTGTAGACCGGGTAACCATCGAGGCCGCGCTCCTGCGCGCGCTTGATCTCGCTGTCCCAGTAGGCGCCCTTGACGAGGCGAACCATGATCCGCCGCCTCGCGCGGCTGGCCAGATCGGCGAGCCATTCGATCAGCGGCAATGCCCGCTTTTGGTAAGCCTGGACAGCGAGGCCGAGCCCGTCCCAGTCGGTGAGATCCGGCGCGAGCGCCAATATCTCGAAGAGATCGAGCGACGGTTCGAGGCGATCGGCCTCTTCCGCATCGATCGTGAAGCCGACTCCTACGCGGCGAGCATGGTGCGCCAAGTCGAGCAGGCGCGGCGCGAGTTCGGAAAGCACGCGATCGCGCTGCGCCATCTCGTAGCGCGGGTGCAATGCCGACAGCTTGACGGAAATGCCCGGAGCCGCGGTAACGTCACGGCCCCCGATCGACTCGCCAATGACGGCAATCGCGTAGTCATAAGCGGCGATATAGCGCGCTGCGTCGGCCGCGGTGCGCGCCGCCTCGCCGAGCATGTCGTAGGAATGCCGATAACCGTGCCGCTCGGCTTCACGGGCACGCTCGATCGCCTCCTCGATCGTGCGGCCGATGACGAACTGGCGGCCGAGGATGCGCATCGCGGCGGTCACCGCCTGGCGCACCAGCGGTTCGCCCGAGCGCGCGGCGAGGCGGCGCAAAGCGCTGCGTAAATCGCGCTCCGCCGGCCCGGCATGCAGCAGGCGGCCGGTCAGCATAAGAGCCCAGGTCGAGGCGTTGACAAAGATTGATTCGGACCGGCCGAGATGGCTTTCCCAATCTGCCTCGCCGATCTTGTCACGGATCAGCCGGTCGACCGTTTCCGCATCGGGCACGCGCAACAACGCCTCGGCGAGGCACAACAGCGCCACGCCTTCCCGCGAGGACAGTGCGTATTCGTGCAGAAAGGCGTCGATCCCGCCCTTGCCGAGGCGTTGGCGGCGGACCTCCCGCACCAGGGCGCGTGCCTTATCCGGGATGCGTTCACGCGTGTCCGCCGGGATCTCCGCGGCGGCGAGGATCCGGCGGATCGCCTCCGTTTCGTCGATCCGGCAGCTGTCGCGGATCGCGGCGCGCAACGGCGGCGCCGGGGAAAAGGCGGTGGGAAGAACGAGCTTCATACCGGAAAATATTGGCACGGCGGCAACGGAATGCTCTGTTATCCGAACTCGCCTTTCTTCTTCGTAAGCCGCGGTACGAGAGATTCCCGGATGTCGTCCGTCACTGCCGAACGCGCGCTCGGCGCCGCCGACCCCGCCGCCGACGGCCATTCAACGCCCGAATGGCGCGTACTTGCCTTCCTCGAGAAGACGGCAATCGGCAAACGCGCAGCCGACGGGGTCACGATGGTTCGCCGCAGCGAGCGGCCCGGGTGTGTGCTCTATGGCCCCTATTGGCAACTCCCCGCCGGAGCCTATCGGCTGGATTTTCGCTGCCGTGCCGGCCGACCCCGCACTGCGGGCCAGCCCGTGCTCGGCGTCGAGGTGATCGCGCTAAACCGGATTCAGCTGGCATGGCTCGATTTGACTGCCGAAGAGCTGGAGTGTGAGGCCGGATCGGCCGAATTCTTGGTGCCGCCGACGCTCGGTTTTGGCGCAGGCGACGAAGCGCGGCTCGAATTCCGCTTTTTCCATCTCGGCAACGCCGATCTGGCGATCATGGCGGTGGATCTGCGTGGCCTCGAGACGCACGAAATGCGGCCGCAGACGGCGACAGCATGGAGAATGCTCGGGCGCCTCGACAAAACCCCGATCGGCAAGCGCACCGAGAACGGCGTCACGGTTCGCGGTGCCGAGCGCGCAGGTTGCTTGCTCGATAGCTGCCGGCCGCTCCTGCAGCTGCCCGAAGGGTATTACCGGCTGAGCTTACAATGCGATGCCGGGACCCCGCGGGCGCCAGACCGGCCTGTCCTCGGCGTGGAGGTGACGGCCCGGCAGCGCTGGCAGCAGCACCCGCGCAGCTGGAAGCGGCTGTTCGCCGCGCCGGCCGCGTACGAAATGCAGCTTGCGCGTCGTGAATTCGCCGCTCCGGACCTGGTCTCGGGAGCGGCGGCGATCGAATTCTCTATACCGGCGGAATTGGCCCTGGAGGGCCGCGAGGACGTCGTAATCGACTTTCGCTTGTTTCATCTGGGCAATGCCGATCTCACCCTTCGGGCAGTGGATCTGCACAAGATCACGGCGGCGGAAGCGCCGCCTCGTGTGCGGGCGCTGGTCGCCTGCCGTCCAAGCAGGCGCAATGTCGTTATTATCGGCAATTGCCAAGCGCAAACGGTCTGCGAAGCATTGGTCCGAACCCCGGCCTTCAATCGCCGACTGAACGCTAGATACCACTTCGTTGGTTTGCAGCAGCATCTTCACGAACTCGGCAAGGCGGAGTTGGACAGCAGCGAAGCTTTATTGGTCCAGGACATCAGAGACTGGGAGAACTATCCGCTCCGGCCGCATATTCGTGACGATGTCGAGATCGTTAAATTTCCGCTCCTCCATTTTGCGTCGTTGTGGCCGTTCGATCATTACAACGGCCCGGGCGACAAGGAGGCCTACGAGCGCGAGTGGCCCAACCTGACCTTCCTCTATCATGACGGGCTGTTGGCCCGTCTGCGGAAAGAAATTTCCGATCGCGAGCAGCGTCTGGCTGCCTATCGGTCGTTGGAGATCGACGGCGTCATCAATTTCGCGCGGCTGCACGACTTTGAAAAGCGGCGCCTCGTGGCGATGGACAAGCAGTTCGGCTTCGACGTTGGCCGCTTTATTTTGGACCACTTTCAAAAGAAGAAATTATTTTATACGACAAACCATCCCAATGCCGAGATTTTCGCGATGCTGATGCAATACCTGTTGGGGCGTTTGGGGATCGATCAAGCCTTCCGGCCGGCCGCCATTCTCGACCATTTGCAGCGGCTGCAGGTACCTGTCCATCCGAAGGTGGCAACGACCCTCGGCGTCCGATGGGCGGACGAGAACACCAAATATCTTTATCGCGGCGAACTGATCACCTGGGAAACCTATGTCCGGCGTTACATCGACCACTACGGATAAGCCCGGCGCGCTCGACCTCGAGCGCTTCGCGCTGAGCCTTGTTCGTGACTCGCCCGACGCTGTCGTCTATGCCGACAGCGAGGGCATCATCCGCTTCTGGAATCACGGTGCGGAGCGCATCTTTGGGTTCGCCGAAAGCGAGGCGCTGGGGCAGTCGCTCGACATCATAATTCCCGAGCGTCTGCGCGCCCGCCACTGGGCCGGCTATGCCGCAACGATGCGGAGCGGCGCCACCCGCTATGACGGCGGCGAGATCCTCGCGGTGCCGGCCGTGCACAAGGACGGGCGGCGGATTTCGGTCGAGTTCACGATCCTGCCGTTCCATGATGCGGCCGGCCGGATCGCCGGGATCGCGGCGATCCTCCGTGATGTTACAACTCGCTTCGAGGAGATGCGGGCCCTTCGCGCGCGGCTTGCTCAAGCCGACTCCTCCAGATCTCCGAAAGGTAGGTAAATGAAGCTACGCTTGGCCGTTCCGCTGATCGCGGTGCCGCTGATCGCCGGGACCATAACCACAGTGCCGCCGGCGCACGCCCAGTACTATCCTGCGCCGGGATACGGCTACCCTCCGAGCTCTCTGCCGCCGTGTCAGGCGGTCACGCGCGGGCCGCTTCGCGGCGCGGGCAGAGGGGCGGCGGGCGGAGCCATCATCGGTGCAATCTCGGGTAATGCCGGGCGCGGCGCCGCAATTGGCGCCGCTGTCGGAGGGGTGGCCGGCGCCGTGCGCCGCGGCTCGGCCCGCAGTGCCGGCGCCTGTTACTGACCGTGCCGAAGCCAAAAGGGGGAAAAATGAAAACCAAGCTCGCGGTTCTAACGGCATGCCTTCTCGGCGCCTGCGCGCAAGCCCCAACTGCACCGCAAGAGGCGGCAACCCCCCAGCCGGTTGCCAGCCCCGCACCGGCGACGCCGCCGCCGGCTGCGCCACAGGCGCCTTCCGAGGCGCAGGTCGCGCCGGGAATCTGGAATGTCGACCGGGTGCGGTGCGCCGATCTGCTCGGCGCCTCCGATGACGATCGGTCGGCTGCCGTCATGTTCTATTACGGCTATTTGGCGGCGCGTGCCGGGATCCACATCATCAATGTCGACCAGATCGACGGCAATGTGCACAAGGTTATGGATCAATGCGCCGCCGCACCGAACATGACGGTCCCAATGGCCTTTCGCCAGGCTCTCGGCCGGCACCGGTGAGCGCGGGCGAGGTCTGGCCCTCCTGTTTTTGGAAGGAATCTAGTTTTTTGGAAGGAATCCACAGGCGTTAACTTTTCCTCCGGTGGCCGCGCTCCTCTTCCAGCGCAACCGCCGCGTGACCATACGATATGAATGTGGTAAAATTACGACGTTATTTCGGGCGCAATTGCGATCTGACGGTTCGTCCCGTGGCCGGCGTGCTCACGCCGCCGAACTACTCCGCCGCCGCCGGCTGCGGCCGGGTGAGCTCCAGCCCACGCTGTGCGACGGCAGCGCTCGAGGGTTCGCCTTCCCCGGCGACCTGCACGGTCGGGAACGCGAATTTGATGCCGTTCTCGTCGAAGGCCTTTTTGATCATCGCATAGGCCTGGCGGCGGATCACGAACTGCTCGCCCGGCAAGGTCATCATCTTCGCTCGGATCGTGACCGAGTAATCGCCGAGCTCGTCGACCCCCTGCATCTTGAGCGGCTCGAGGATCAGCGGCCCGAGTTCGGGGTCCTTTTGCAGATCGAGCCCGACCTGCTTGATCAGCTTCTTGGCAAGGTTGATGTCACTGTCATAGGTGATGCCGATCGCGATCTTGTCGATGACCCAGTCGCGGCTCATGTTCTCGACCGCGCCCAACAGGTTGAACGGCACGGTGAAGACTGGGCCGCGATGATGCCGCAGCCTGACCGAACGGATGCTGAAGCTTTCGACGGTGCCCTTATAGCGGCCGGCTTGGATGTATTCGCCGATCCGGAAGGCGTCGTCCATCAGATAGAACATGCCAGCGATGACATCGCGGGCGAAAGTTTGCGCCCCAAAGCCGATTGCGATACCGATGATACCCGCGCCAGCAACGAGCGGACCGATCTGAACCCCTAGCGCCGACAGCGCCATCATCGCGCCGACCGCGACGACGACGACGAACAGGATATTTCGACAAATCGGCAACAATGTGCGTAGGCGGGCCCGCCGGCGGGCTTCATCGGTATTCGGCTGACCGGCATCGGCGGCCTCAGCGAGCTTGCGGTCGATTGCTGTTTTCATCGCCTGCCACAGAAAGTCGGCGATCAGCACGATAACGACGGCACTCAACACGCCGTCAGCAATCCGGCCGACCCATGTCTCCTGGTCGTGGTAGTGGGCGAGGTCGATGCCCCAGCCCCACGCAAGTACCGCAACTGCACCGATGATCAGAACCGCCCGGATTCCGCGTTCGATGCACACGGCGAGGACGCTCGGCGGACCCTCCGCCATCTGCGGCGAACCGGGCGGGCGAAGCAGATTGTCGACCGCGCGCCGGGTGACTATTATCGCGAGCGGCAGCGCCATGGCGACCAGGACGAGCCAGAAGCTCGCTATCGCGTGGATTACCCAAAATACCCAGAGCAGCACGATGCCGACCGTCAGCGCCGCATTGGCCGCGCCCCGCCCGAAGCGCCGCGTTACCGGCGACGTCGCTTCGCTGCCTTCGGGGACCGCGGCTGGCCGCCGCCAAACCGCGTCCAGCGCAATCGCAAGGAGAACGAGCCCGAGCACATAGGCGACCAGTTGGCGCGCCTCCAGCGTGTAGCCGAGATGGACCCCGAACCCGACCATCACCCAACCGAAGGCAAACCACCCGACGAACCAAACGAGCCGCCGCCGCCAGAAACGAGCCGCCGCCGTATCCATCGGAATGATGCGGAACCGCTCGTGATACGGCGCCAGCAGGAAGCGACCGACGACGTTCGCAATCCGCACGACGAGAAAAGCGGCAAGCAGGCCCAACAACCCCTCGCGCAGCATCGGCGGCCAATCGAACGCAAGGAAGGGCCCGATGCTGCCGAGCGCAAACGCCACTACCAGACCGACCGCAAACGCAAAGCGCAGGGCGACGAGATGTAGGCGCTCCCTCACCGTTTCCGAAGGGAGCGCGTCGAGGTGGGAGCGGGCCCGTTGCGTCGCCTTGCGAAACAGCCATTCGACGCCGGCACCCAAACCGACAAAAACCGCGAAAAGCAGCAGAGCCTTTGTCCTCCCATGTTCACCCAGGTCTGCGTTGATGCGGTCATGGGCTTGCCAGTACTGGTTTGGCAGATCGGGGACTGTGCCGGCGAGAGCAACGATGTGTTCGCGGATTGCTGCGAGGCGGGAATCGAGAGCTTGCGAAACCGACTCCTCGCCAGCCCGCTCCGATGCGGCTTCGGCTTTAGCTTGTTGTTCGAGCCAATTGCGCACCTTCGGGTCGGCCAGCAAAGTCGTCAGCTCTTGGATTTGTTTCGGCGACGCCTCTTCGCTCGTCGACGGCTTGGCCCCCTTGGGTGTCGTCGCCGCCATCGCTCCCGACAATAGGCAACCGAAGACCACAATGACGGCAAGGCAACGCCATAAAGCTCGCATCAGCTTCACTCCCACAGCCGGGCTGTCCGCGTCAGCGTATTTGGAAGCAGATCGCTCGGGTACAGCGGCCAGCCATAACTCGACCCACTGACGAGTTTCTTACGCCGCGTCTACCGTCTGACTCAGTGTTGGCGAAAGACGGACCGAACTTTTTCTGGAGAGTAGCACCCTAAAATAAGGGCGTTCAAGGCCCGCAAACCGAAGCTTGCAGCTTCACGATCGACGCTAGCCAGATCGATTTAGTCAGTCGTCACTAGGTAATCCATTGCTGCAGCGAGGCCACCCTTGCCGTGCGGAACGCCGCACAGCTCCAGCGCCATTTCCACGGCGGCCAGCGAACCCAAGATCATCGGCTCGTTGAGATCGCCCATATGCCCGATGCGGAACACATGGCCGCGCAGCCGGTCGAGCCCGCCGCCCAATGACACATTGAACTTGTCGAGACAGAGCTGGCGGACCTTGTCGGCGTCGTAGCCCTCGGGCACTTGCACAGCGGTTATCGAATCGGACTGGGCACGCGGGTCAACCGCGAAGATCTCGGGTCCGTCATTCTGCCGCCACGCGCGCACCGCGCGGCGCGTCGCCTCGGCCAAACGGTGGTGGCGCGCGAAGATGTTGTCGAGGCCTTCTTCTTCGATCATCCGCAGCGCTTCCTGCAGCCCGAAGAAAAAATGCACCGGCGCGGTGCCGTTCCAGTAGCCCTGCGAGGTCTCGTCGAGACCGAGCAGCCGGCGCCAATCCCAATAGACCCGCGGCAGCTTCGCCTCCGCGGTCGCGGCGAGCGCACGGGCGCTGACCGCTGTAAAGGCCATGCCGGTCGGCAACATCAGGCCCTTCTGTGAGCCGGCGACGACGACATCGACGCCCCATTCGTTCATGCAGAAGTCCATCGAGCCGAGCGAAGAAATCACATCGACGAGGAACAGCGCCGGGTGCCGCGCGGCGTCGATTGCTTGCCTCAACGCAGCAACATCGTTGAGCACGCCGGTCGAGGTCTCGTTGTGGACGACGAGCACCGCCTTGATGGCATGCTCGCGATCCTCGCGCAGTCGCGCCTCGAGTTGGGCGGGGCTGGCGGCGCTGCGCCAATCATTGGGCAGCGTCTCGACTTCGAGCCCGAAAGCCTCGCCGCGCATACCCCAGTTGAGCGAGAAAAAGCCGCTCTCGATGACCAGCACTTTGTCGCCCGGGGAGAACAGATTGACCAGCGCCGCCTCCCAGGCACCGTGCCCGGAGGCGGCGTAGGCGAGGATCGTCTGATCAGTCTTGAACACCCGCTTGAGGCCCGCGAAGCATTCCTCGGCAATTTCCTTGAACTTGGCGCCGGTGAAGTCGATCGCGCCGCGATCCATCGCCCGCAGAACACGGTCCGGGATATTGGTAGGCCCGGGATTTTGGTAGAAATGATACCCACGACTGACCGCCATTCTTCGCTCTCCAGTCCTTTAGCTCGCTTTAGTCCTTATATTGGCAGTTTTTATATCGGCGGTGCGTCCTATCCGCGTCTGCCAAACGTGTAAAGGGATATTGGGCCGTCCGAAAGCAAAGAGGCAGGCTCAACGCCTGCCTCTCCTTCGGAGAACCGTGTTTCCGACGCTGCGGTCGATTCCTCCCTAAACTCGGGCCGGCATGCGCGCCAGCACGGCGATGATACTACCCAAACTCGGAGGCCGCCGTCACGCAAATTTTAACAAATTTTTGCGGGCCGATTCCGCCCGCGGGAAGCAATCAACAACGGTCCGGCTTGCGGCGCTTACGATGCGGTTTATGTTTGGGTTTCGGCGTCCGATCGCCGGAGCGAGGTTTGATGCGTCTTTCCGAGTACTTCCTGCCGCTGCTGCGCGAGAACCCAAGCGAGGCGCAGATCGTCTCGCACCGGCTGATGCTGCGCGCCGGCATGATCCGCCAGTCGAGCGCCGGCATCTATTCCTGGCTGCCGCTCGGGTTGCGCGTCCTCAAAAAGGTGGAGCGCATCGTACGCGAAGAACAGGACCACGCCGGCGCGCTCGAGATTCTGATGCCGACGATCCAGCCGGCCGAGCTGTGGCGCGAGAGCGGGCGTTACGAGGATTACGGCAAGGAGATGCTGCGCATCCGCGACCGCCACGACCGCGAGATGCTGTACGGGCCGACCAACGAGGAGCAGGTGACCGAAATCGTCCGGGCCTCGGTCAAGAGCTACCGCGACCTACCGAAGATCCTCTATCACATCCAGTGGAAGTTCCGCGACGAGGTGCGGCCGCGCTTCGGCGTCATGCGCGGCCGTGAGTTCTTGATGAAGGACGCCTACAGCTTCGATCTCGACGCCGCCGGCGCCAAGCGCTCGTACAACAAGATGTTCGTGGCCTATCTGCGGACCTTCGCCCGCATGGGTCTGAAGGCGATCCCGATGCGCGCCGAAACCGGCCCGATCGGCGGGGATCTCAGCCATGAATTCATTATCCTGGCCGAGACCGGCGAGAGCGCGGTTTATTGCGACCGCCAATGGCTGGACACCGACATCCTCGCCGAAGGGGCCGATTACGACAGCGATCTCGAACCGTTCTTTCGTCACTGGACCAGCTTCTATGCGGCCACCGACGAGAAGCACGACCACGCCGCCTGCCCCATCCCGCCGGAGGAGCTGGTGACGGCGCGCGGCATCGAGGTCGGCCACATCTTCCATTTCGGCGACAAGTATTCGCAGCCGATGGGCGCGATGACCGCCGGCCCCGACGGTGAGCCGGTGGCGCTCGAAATGGGGTCCTACGGCATCGGCGTCTCGCGCCTTGTCGGCGCGCTGATCGAAGCCAATCACGACGATGCCGGCATCGTCTGGCCGGAGAGCGTCGCACCGTTTCGCCTCGGCCTCATCAATCTGCGCGCCGCCGACGCGCGTTGCCGCGAGGCCGCCGACAATCTTTACTCAAAGCTGCTCAGCGCTGGCGTCGAGGTGCTCTACGACGACCGCGACGAGTCGCCGGGCGCCAAATTTGCGACGATGGACCTCATCGGTCTTCCGGAGCAGCTGATCATCGGCCCGCGCGGGCTTGCCGCCGGCACCGTCGAGCTCAAGGATCGCCGCTCTGGCGAACGCCGCGATGTTTCGGCCGAGGCGGCGCTCGCTCAGCTTACTGAAAATGCTCTCAAGCCCTAGTCGTCATTCCCGCGGAAGCGGGAACCCAGGGATCTCAGGGCATACCGCTTGCCCTGGGCCCCCGCTTCCGCGGGGGCGACGGAAAGAACCATGATCTTCAGCGGGTTCGAGCGGATGGTGGCGTTCCGCTATTTGCGGGCGCGGCGCCAGGAGGGGTTTGTCTCGGTCATTGCGATCTTTTCGTTGCTCGGTATCGCGCTCGGTGTCGCCACGTTGATCATCGTGATGTCGGTGATGAACGGGTTTCGCGCTGACCTGCTTGCCCGCATCCTCGGCCTCAATGGCGATCTCGGTGTCTATGCGGCGAGCGGCGGGCTCGCTGATTTCGACGCGGCGGCGGAAAAAATCCGTGAAGTCCCCGGCGTCCTGCGTGTGACGCCGCTGGTCGAGGGCCAGGTCATGGCGACCTCGGAGGGTGGTGCTTCCGGCGCGCTGATCCGCGGCATACGACAGGAGGACCTGCGTTCGCTGCCATTGCTCGCAGACCACATCATCCAGGGCTCGCTCGCCGATTTCAGCGGCGACGGCGTCGCCGTCGGCGATCGGCTGGCGCGCCGTCTCGGTGTCACGGTCGGCAGCCCGATTACGGTGATCTCACCTCAGGGGACCGCCACCGCGTTCGGCACGATGCCGCGGATCAAGACTTACGAAGTCGTTGCGCTGTTCAATGTCGGCATGTACGAATATGACAACAGCTTTATCTACGCGCCGCTCGCGGCGGCGCAGCTGTTTTTCCGCCTCCCCGATCAGGTTTCCAGTCTCGAAGTCTTTGTCGCCGACCCGGACCGGGTGCGTGAGGAGGGCCGGCAGATTGCCGCTGCCCTCGGCGGCCATGCGCGGATCGTCAGTTGGCAGCAGGCCAATTCGAGCCTGTTCAACGCCGTCGAGATCGAGCGCAACGTCATGTTCCTGATCCTGACGCTGATCATTCTCGTCGCCGCTTTCAACATCATCTCGAGCATGATCATGATGGTGAAGGACAAGGGACGGGACATCGCGATCCTGCGCACAATGGGCGCCTCGCGCGCGATGATACTGCGGATCTTCATGCTGAGCGGCGCCAGCATCGGCGTCGTCGGCACCCTCGCGGGGTTTGTCCTCGGTGTCGTCTTTACCAACAACATCGAGGCGATAAGGCAGTTTATTCAAAAGATAATCGGTACCGACCTGTTCGCCGCCGAGATCTATTTCTTCACCCGCATCCCGGCGCGGATCGACAGCAGCGAGGTCGCCGCCGTCGTCATCATGGCGCTCATGCTTTCCTTCCTTGCCACGCTTTATCCTTCCTGGCGCGCCGCCCGGCTCGACCCGGTCGAAGCCCTGCGCTACGAGTGACGCGGGGATGGCAGCCGCGGCGCTCGAGCTGCGGGAGGTCCGCCGCATCTTCAAGCAGGCCGGAACCGAGCTCAGGGTCTTGAACGGCGTCGACTTGGTACTGGACCGAGGCAAAGTCACAGCATTGGTCGGTCCGTCCGGCGCTGGCAAATCAACATTGCTGCATATTGCAGGCCTGCTCGAGCGCCCCGACGGCGGCATGGTGCTGATCGGCGGCGAGGATTGCAGCAGGTTGTCAGAGGAGCGGCGGACATTGCTGCGGCGCTCGCATATCGGGTTCGTCTACCAGTTTCATCACCTGCTGCCGGAATTTTCAGCGCTCGAGAACGTCATGCTGCCGCAGATGGTCGCGGGTGTCGCGCGCCGCAGGGCGCGCGGTAAGGCGGCGGAGCTGCTCAATCGCGTCGGCCTCGGCCCGCGCGCCGGGCACCGGCCAGCGCGGCTGTCGGGGGGCGAACAGCAGCGCGTCGCGATCGTCCGCGCGCTCGCCAACGATCCCGAGATCCTGCTCGCCGACGAGCCGACCGGCAATCTCGACCACACCACCGGCGAAAGCGTGTTGGACACGCTGCTCTACCTTGTCCGCCGTACCGGTCTCGCGGCGCTGATCGCCACCCACAATCTCGATCTTGCGTGCCGCCTCGATCGCATCGTCGCCCTCGAAGACGGCCGGCTGCGGCCGCGCGATTAATGGACGCAGTCAAAACGCCAACC
>Ga0306925_10003839_pt1 | contig 13412 bp, 13 predicted proteins | sample flu12Cox44000176_FD_203755 | JGI IMG/M metagenome (GOLD analysis project Ga0306925, IMG submission 203755) | Lab enrichment of tropical soil microbial communities from Luquillo Experimental Forest, Puerto Rico - flux8day.12C.oxic.44.000.176 (v2)... | ecosystem: Environmental > Terrestrial >... | reverse complement strand
GCATTTCGCGCACTGTTTTTCGTCAGACGTCCACGCTGGCACGGACTGAACGAAGACGGCCGGCGATAGCATCGCGATATAGTCGATCAGATGGTGGCAGCAAGCCTTGTCGAGAGGGTTCACGCTCGCGAGCGCTGTTTCATCAGTGATCGTGTAGACGTATGGGAGCGGGCGGTACAGGTCGAAGTGGGTGATATCGAAGGGAGGAACCAGCGGCACCACGTCGTGCTCAAAGTTGATGACGATGTAATTCGTTGCTCGAGAATCGAAGGCGGCCACGAAATCATGATCGCCGAGTTTCGGAGAGGCGTACATGATCGCACCGACGCGCGCCGCTCCAAGCGAATTGGCGTCGGCAAGCTGATATGTTAAGCATTCGGCTAACGTCGAACCGAGGCTGTGACCTAAGACCAGCACATCCGCCCCTCCTACCGCGGCCCTGATGCCATTAGCGAGGGATACGGTTGACCCACCGGCGAGCGGGCGGTACTCCATCGAAAGGTAGATATCGGTAAAGCCGGCTTCGACGCGACCGGGAAATTGTGCTCGCCGCTCGGCAATGAACACGACATTGTCGATCCACTCCTCGGCACCGTCAGTGCCGCGGATGACCGCCGCATAGGTATCACCAGCAGCGTTCACCGCGAGGTACCCGTATCGCCGGATGTCAGCACCGGGCCGAACCATGGATTGCCTGAGGCCTGCATTCTGCGGAGGTATTCCTTGCCGGGCACTGGGTGCCGTCGCGAGGACATCATCTCTTCCACTGATAATGCCGACAGGTCTCCAGCCGTCCGCCAAGATGCGGGGGTCCAGGTCATTGGACGCGGGATCTTGATTGAGATCGCACATGTCCCACGCGTAAATGACCAACAAAGCGTACTTTGCCCAATCATCCTTACTCATAGTGCGCACGCTGATCATTCGCATTGACCCCCTTCAGAGAAACATCAGAATGCCACTGACCACGGAAGTGATCTGGAGGATTTTCAATCAGACATCGCGTTGGGTACCCGATCCGCCACTGATTATCAATGGTTCGATTTGGCGACCGGAAGAACGGCGGCTCGCGGCGCAACCTCGCCGTCCAGGCGTTCCGGCGAAGGACGGTAGTTCACCCGGCCCGGTAGTTCAGCTTCGCCCCGCGAAGGGCCGGTTTGGGATCAAGACGACCTACTCCTGGAGCGAGGCTAATCAGCCGTTTCGGGTGGACCTAGGCTTTTGGTCAGGTTCTGACTTGCCAACCGAGCGGGCTGCCCACCCCGGACCAGAATTCCCAGCCTTTGGTGGCCAGGAGGCCCTCGAAGTCGGGTCCGATACTGCACGCACCGGAGGTGTTGTCCGTGAACCCTTTGGGAGCTTCGCCGAATAAGGATGCGCTTGCATAGATTTGGACGAACTCCGCTGCCGTGGAGTTGTTGAACCGACCCGCCGCGTTGACGATGCCCGCCCATACCGGAGTGGAAACGCTGGTCCCATCGATGACGAGCCAACCCGAAAGGTTCGTGTCGTCGATCCACACCCCGGTAAATGGGTCGGCGACGGCCGAGACGTTGGGAGTGCCCCGCGAGCTTCCGACGATGTTCTTGACCAGGACTGATTTTCGCATTGCTCCCGAGTGTGGCGACCTTGAACGCTCAGCCAGGTCATCCGGGGCAAGCAGCCCCAGAGGTTCTGTCGCGGGTGACCAAGGTCCATGGACTGATGCTCGCCGCTAACCAAGCCCCGATGGACGCTGACTGCCGCACCTTCATCAACATTCCCTGCTACAGCCCGCAGGAAATTCAAAATGCATACGGCCTGGCGTCCATCTTGAATGCGGGCTATACCGGCGTCGGCGAGACGATTATCATCATAGTTTCGTTTGGCAGCCCGACCATCGCCCAAGATTTGCAGATCTTTGATGCGGATTATGGTCTGCCTGATCCGCCTTCGTTCACTGTGTTAGCACCTCTTGGCACCGTGCCCTTCGACCCCACCAACAGCGACCAGGTCGGCTGGGCGTTCGAGACCACCTTGGATGTTGAGTGGGCGCACGCGATAGCCCCTGGCGCTGACATCGTGTTGCTCACCATTCCGGTCTCCGAAACTGAAGGTATGCAAGGGATGCCCGAATTTCTATTGCTCGAGCAGTATGCCTTGGATCACCACCTTGGCAAAATAATCTCTCAAAGCTGGGGCGCGACAGAGAACACGTTGTTCACCCCGGCAGGACAGCAGGTATTCGAAGATTTTGAGCGCTTCTACCAAGACGCGGCGCAACAAAACGTTACAGTACTGGCTTCAGCGGGTGATGTTGGTAGCGACAACCCGGATATCAATGGGACGATTTATCCGTTTCCAGTGGGATTTTCCCGGCATCGTCACCACTCGTGACGGCGGTTGGCGGCACGAGTTTGTATGCCAATACGAGCGGTAAATACCAGTCGGAGACAGTTTGGAGTAACAGTATTGGCGCAGGTGGCGGCGGCGTGAGCCAGCAGTTCCGGGAGCCGCTCTACCAAAAACTGCTGGCGAATTCGGTTCAGAAAGCACTTCGGAACTATCGCGGCATTCCCGACGTAGCTTACAACGCTGACCCCAACACGGCGATTTTGGTTTACGCCGGTTTCCTCCCAGGTGCCGCTGCCTACTATTTTATTGGTGGGACCAGCGAGGGTTCGCCACAGTGGGCCGGCATTATCGCCGACGCCAATCAGCTGGCCGGCCACCCGCTGGGCTTTTTGAATCTTAAGCTGTATTCGCTCGTTGCGCTCGTTGGGCAGTCTCAGTTTTTCCACGACATCACACTCGGCAACAACGGCTTCAACGGAATCCCTGGCTACGGCGCAACTACTGGATGGGATCTTGCCAGTGGGTGGGGGACACCCAATCTCGGCAAACTCGTCTGGGAACTGGCCCATCAGTAAGTTGACGGAGATCAGTTCATGGGATTTTCGTAACGCCGAACGGAAGAGAAAATAACCTGCAACTCCGTCAGCGCGCGCACGATGCCGTGTCCGAACTGAGAACTGGCTCAACTCAGTCTTTACACAAGCAAGCGAAGCCGGTGCATTCGCTTAATAAGCGGCGGAGGTCAGGGTAGCTCTTAGGTCTCGGCGGTATTCGAGGGCGAGGGGCTACTGATCGGCGAACTGACCGCGTGCTGCCCGCGCGGTGGCGTTATCGTGACCCTCCCAAACCGAGGTGGCCCCGGCCGAAGAAAAAGTCGGCCGGCTGCCTGAGGCCAAGAGCTGATCGGAATGCGACGCAGCGGACATAAGGCGAGGACGCTTCCCTGGACCTTTTCTGTTAGGCGGCTTGCCATCCCTGTTGAGCGGATTTAATTCCCTGTTCGGTCGGTTAGGGAATTGCCCTTGAGTTGGCAAATTTTCAAGGACTTAGCGCCATCTGTCTGGTCCGGGAAGGGGTTATGACTGGTTTTTGCCAGTTTCTTCCCGTCGACCAGGGAAGGGCGGCTGAGCTTAGGTGCAGGCACTGGACCGCTTCGCCTCGACGTACGATATGATCCACCGGCAGTCTTCTGGTTATCAACAGCGGAGAGCAGCATGCGGCCTTCAGGGCGCGCCACCGATGCGATGCGGCCGATCAGCCTCGATCCCGGGGTCGCGAAATATGCCGAGGGCTCGTGCTTGGCGAAGTTCGGCGACACGCAGGTGCTGTGCACCGCTTCGGTCGAGGAGCGGGTACCGCCGTTTCTGCGCAACACGGGAAAGGGCTGGGTGACGGCCGAGTACGGCATGCTGCCGCGCTCAACGGCGACCCGCACCGACCGCGAAGCGACCCGCGGCCGGCAGAGCGGACGCACCCAGGAGATCCAGCGGCTGATCGGGCGCAGCCTGCGGGCCGTCATCGATCTGGCCCGGCTCGGCGAACGTCAGATCCGGATCGATTGCGACGTTTTGCAGGCTGACGGCGGCACCCGGACCGCGGCGGTCACCGGCAGCTATGTGGCGTTGCACCAGGCCTGCCAGCGGTTGGTATCGGCCGGGCTTTTGGCGGGCCTCCCGTTGCGCGACTCTGTTGCCGCGATCTCCTGCGGGGTCGTCGCCGGGTCGCCGGTGCTCGACCTCGACTATGCCGAGGATTCGCAGGCCGAAACTGACGCCAATTTCGTGCTGACCGGCGCGGGCGGGATCGTCGAGATCCAAGCGACGGCCGAGGGGGCGCCATTCGACGATAGCCTCTTCGCCGAGATGATGCAGCTCGCCCGGGCCGGCATCGCCGAGCTCACCCGGCGCCAACGCGCAACGCTCGGCCTTAGCTGACGCCATGGCCCGACTCTTCATCGGCGATCGGCTGGTCATCGCCAGCCACAACCAGGGCAAGGTCGATGAGATAACGGCACTCCTGGCGCCCTTTGCCATCAACACGGTTTCCGCGGCCGCGCTCGGCATTGCGGAACCCGAAGAAACCGGCGACAGCTTCGAAGCGAACGCCGCGTTGAAGGCAGAGGCCGCCGTCGCCGCGAGCGGGCTGCCGGCGATTGCCGATGATTCGGGCCTGGTAGTCTGTGAGCTTAGGGGCGCGCCGGGCATCTACTCCGCCCGTTGGGCGGGTCCCGCCAAGGATTTCCGCGTTGCCATGCAACGCGTGCACCGCGAGCTCGGCGACCGGGACAGGAGTGCCCAGTTCGTCGCGGTTCTGGCACTCGCTTGGCCCGATGGCGATCTCGAGCTCTTCCGCGGCGAGGTCGCGGGCAAGCTCGTCTGGCCGCCGCGCGGCGAACGCGGCTTTGGCTATGACCCGATTTTCGTGCCGGAAGGCGGTGTCGCAACTTTCGGCGAGATCGACCCCGCTCAGAAGCATCGCATCAGCCACCGCGCCCGCGCCTTCGCCAAGCTCGTCGACGGCTGCCTCCGGAACCGCTGAGGTGAGCGCCGCCGAGTCGCTCGCGGTCTATATCCACTGGCCGTTCTGCCGCTCCAAATGCCCGTATTGCGACTTCAACAGCCATGTTCGCGAACAGGTCGATACCGCACGCTGGACGCGGGCATTGCTCGCCGATCTCGAGCATCACGCCGAACTCCTGCCGGGACGCGAGGTCGGCTCGGTCTTTTTTGGCGGCGGCACACCCTCACTGATGCCGCCCGAGACGGTCGCGGCATTGCTCGACCGGGTGCGGGCATGTTGGACCGAGACCCCCGACATCGAAGTGACCCTGGAGGGCAACCCGAACTCTGCCGAAGCCGCTCGCTTCCGCGCCTTTGCCGCGGCCGGGGTCAATCGGCTGTCGCTTGGCGTCCAGGCGCTCGACCCGGCAGCACTACGCAGGCTTGGCCGAGCTCACGACCGCAGCGAGGCGATCGCGGCGATCGAGCATGCCCGCAACAGCTTTGTCCGGTTCTCGTTCGATTTGATCTATGCTCGGCCGGGCCAGAGCCGCGCCGCCTGGCGGCAAGAGCTCGACGAAGCGCTGACTCTCGCGGGGGATCACCTCTCTCTCTACCAGCTGACGATCGAGGCCGGCACTGCCTTTGCCACGATGGAGAGACGCGGCGAGCTCCTCATGCTCGCCGAGGAGGAAGCGGCAGCACTGTTCGAGATGACGCAGGATCGGCTGGCCGCGCGGGGCTTGCCGGCCTACGAGATTTCCAATCATTCCCGGCCGGGGGCCGAGTGCCAGCACAACCTCGCTTATTGGCGCTATCAGGACTATGTCGGGGTCGGGCCGGGGGCGCATGGACGCCTGACCATAGGCGACATGAAACACGCGACAAGACAGGCGCGCATGCCCGAGCGCTGGCTGGCTGCGGTCGAGAAACGGGGCACCGGGACTGAAGAGATGACGCCTATCGACCGCGACAGCGCGGTCGAAGAGATGCTGATGATGGGGCTGCGCCTCACCGAAGGTGTTGCGCGAGTGCCACTCGAGCGCGCGGCGGGCCGGAGCGTCGACGTTCTCTTCGGTAACAACCTCGCGCCGCTTCTCGAAGGCGGCTTTTTAACGCTCGATAGAGATCGTTTGGCAGCGACCACCGCCGGTCGGCAGCGCCTCAATGCGGTGCTGGCCGCTCTGCTGTGCTGACCCGACCCTGAAACGCGCCTCAGGCGGCGGCTCTTGTGGATTCGGAATAGACCGCCACCGCATCGAGAACAGATTGCAGGTCGTCAATCCGGAAGGGCTTGTCGATGAGCGGTGGCGAACGGTCTTGCGCAGCCTGATCGAAGTGAAATTCGTGGCCGGTCAGGGTGATCGTCGGGATCCCGCGCGCCGCGCAATGCCTGCTCAACGTCGAGCCCTCGCCGTCGCGCAACACCAGATCCGTTATCAGGACATCGATCGGCCCGATCGCCAAGAGCGCGGCTGCTTCCGCCCCATCTTGGCAGACGGTCACATCATGACCAAAATCCGTCAGGATTCCCGCCATGAATTGACGAATTGGCCTATCCGATTCCGCCAGAAGGATCTGCACCATTGGCTGCCCTGCTGTGACATGCCCCGGCCGATATCGGAGCGCATATGCTTTAAGAAGACGTGAAGACGGAGCTTGGAGCGGGAGGGGCAATGAAGCCGATGGTTACGAAAAGCGGTGCCGCTTGCGGTGCCGAGATTGCCTGCGATCTAGCACAGGACATCGATGAGGCGACATTCCGGGAGATCGAGCGCGCTTTTCACGACAACATTGTCGTCGTCTTTCGCCGACAAAACTTGTCTAACGAGCGGCATATCGAATTCAGCCGCCGGTTTGGCGAGTTCGAAATTCACATCGTCGAGAAATACCTGCTTCCGGGCTTTCCCGAGATCCTATTGATTTCGAACATCCGCGACGACGGCGGCGAGCACATTGGCCTGGCCGATGCCGGCTTCACTTGGCATTCGGACACCTCCTACCGGCGCCGCCCGAGCCGCTGCTCGCTGCTTTATGCGGAGGAGGTGCCGCAGCGCGACGGCCGGCCTCTTGGGGATACCGTCTTCGCGAACGCGATCGCTGCCTACGAAGCACTGCCCGAAAAAATGAAAGAGCGCCTTGCCGGCCTGAAGGCGATCCACCGCTATTCCGCGCGCCGGCGGGTGGTTGACAGCCCGCGTCCGAAGCTAACCCAAGAGCAACTCGACGAAACTCCCGACATCGCGCATCCGATCGTGCGCACGCACCCATACACCGGTCGCAGATCGCTTTACGTCACCGCCGGCGAATGTATCGGCATCGAGGGAATCCCGGAGGACGAGGCGGTGGACCTGATCGCCGAGCTCGACGCTCACTGCGTGCGGCCTGAGTTTCTCTACCGGCACAAATGGCAGGTCGGCGATTTGCTGATGTGGGACAATACGAGCTCGATGCACCTGGCGATATGCGATTACGCCCTGCCGGAGCGGCGCCTGATGCACCGTACGACGGTTATCGGAACGGTGCCGTTTTAGCTGGGCTTGTCGCCGATATGCCCGCGAGCCAGGGCGGTGCCGGCGGTCAGCGCAGCGAGCTTGCCGATCGCGGGCGGCCGACCCATCGGCGCCATGCCGCAATTGGTGCACGGGAATAGCCGCTCCGCCGGGACGAAGGTGAGTGCGCGCTCGATCGTCGCGGCTACCTCCTCCGGCTTCTCGATCCGCTCGTTCGCGACATCAATCGCGCCGAGTAGAACATCCTTGCCGGCGAGGAGGCCGAGCAGCTCGATCGGCACCTTGGCGCCGGCGCACTCGACCGAGATCTGATCGATCCGGCTCTCCGCGAGGGCCGGGAAGATCGCCTCGTACTGTCGCCACTCGGGGCCGAGGCTCGCCTTCCAATCGGTGTTCGCCTTGATGCCGTAGCCGTAGCAGATGTGGACCGCAGTCTTGCAGGCGAGACCTTCGGCGGCGCGATGCAACGCCGCGATCCCCCATTCCGTCACCGCTTCCATGTAGACATTGAAGGCGGGTTCGTCGAACTGGATCACGTCGACCCCGATGGCTTCCAACTCGCGGGCCTCATCGTTGAGCAGCCCAGCGAATGCCATCGCCAGCTCAACCCTGTCGCCGTAATAAGCGTCCGCGATCGTGTCGACGATCGTCATCGGCCCGGGCAGGGTGAATTTCAGCCGCCGTTTTGTATGCGCCCGAGCAATGCCGGCCTCGACGGCGTGCACGCTCCGAATACGTCGCAGCGGTCCGGTGACGGTCGGCACTTGGGCCTGATAGCGGTTATTGCGAATGCCCATCGCGACCCGGCGGGCGAAATCGACACACTCGATATGTTCGAGGAAGCCGTGCACGAAATGCTGCCGCGATTGCTCGCCATCCGTCACGATGTCGATCCCAGCGTCTTCCTGCTCCTTCAGCGCCAGCAACGTGGCGTCGCGCTTCGCTTCGGCCAGCTCTTCTCCGGCGAGTTGCCACGGCGCCCACAACATCCGGGGCTTGGCGAGCCAAGCCGGCTTCGGCAGCGAGCCGGCGATGGTGGTCTCGAACATCGCGACGCCTCAGAAATACGCCGCCAAGTTGGCGCGGATGCGTGTGAGAGGTGGGATGTCCGGTTCCAGCACGACAAAGCTCTGACCGGTGATGGTCTCGAACACGCCGATATAGATCCGCGCAGCTTCGAGTATGACGTCGCGCGCGATCTCCGGGATCGGCTCGCGGTAGGGGTCACAGCGCTCAGTCACCCAACGCCGCACAAAATCCTTGTCGAGGCTCTCGGGGGGCTGGCCGGCGGCGAAGCGGTACGCATAGCTCTCACCGATCCAATACCGGCTGCTGTCCGGCGTATGGATCTCGTCGGCGAGCACGATCCGGCCCGCCGCGTCGAAGCCGAACTCGTATTTGGTATCGACCAGGATCAGCCCGCGTTTCTCCGCGATCGCACGGCCGCGTGCGAATAGCGCGAGCGCCAAGTCCGTGGCGGTGCGCCATTGCTGGTGTGTCAGCAGGCGCCGTCCCGTGATTTCGTCCGGCGTCAACGGCTCGTCGTGTCCGCCGGCGGACGCCTTGGTCGTCGGCGTGACGATCGTCGCAGGGAGCTTCTGGTTCTCACGCAACCCGTCGGGAAGGCGGTGGCCGTAGATTTCCCTTCGACCCGCCTTGTACATCGGCCAGATCGATGTCGCCGTCGTCCCGGTTAAATAGTCTCGAACCACGATCTCGACCGGCATCATCGCAAGCCGGCGGCAAACCAGAACATTGGGGTCGGGGTAGTCGATGACGTGGTTCGGACACAACTCGCGCGTCGCATCGAACCAGAAGCAGGCAATCTGCGTCAGCACCTGCCCCTTGAACGGAATCGCCGTGATGATCCGGTCGAAGGCGCTCAGGCGGTCGGTTGCGATGATGATCCGGCGGCCATCCGGCAGGTCGTAATTGTCTCGAACCTTGCCGCGGTAGTGGTTCGGCAGTTCGGGAATCGTCGCGTCTGCAAGGACATTGCCGAGATGCGCCGCGAGCGAGACCGGCTCGGGCATCCGTCCGGCGCGGCGTCAGCTAACGATGGCCGCCACCGCCACCGCCGTGAAAGCCACCCCCGAACCCTCCGCCATGGAAACCGGCATGAGCAAATCCGCCGCGAAACCCGCAATTCCAACACCCGCGACCGCCCCACCAGCCGCCCCAGCCCCAGCCAACCGTGATCCCAGGCCAACCCCAACCCCATCCCCAGCCCCACGGATAACCCCAACCAGCCCAACCCCAGTAGGGGTATGGATAATAGGGGTAGGCTCCGGAATAACCGTAGCCAGGGTAAGCGCCGGAATAACCATAGTCGGGGTAAGCGCCAGAATAACCATAGCCGGGATAGCTTTGCGTCGGGCCTGCCGTCGCCGGAGAAGAATATCCAGGAGAAGAGTACCCAGGAGCCGAATACCCAGGAGCCGAATACCCAGGAGCCGAATACCCAGGGTAGCTCTGCGATGGCGCCGATGAGTAGCCGGGATAACCCTGTGCCGAAGTTGGCTGCGCAAGCGTTCCGATGCACAAGGCAACCGTGGCAAGAGCGGCTACAGCAACAGCAGCTCGCCGGAACCAGCTCCGCTTGTCACAAATGGACATAACTCTCTCCGCCCGGAAACAAATGGACAACGTGCTATATGTATATGCCATTCCGATTGTCATCCTCCCCGTCGTTGCTGCCGTTCGGAAGCTGTCAAATGTCACAGATCGCCACACCTCGAGCCGCTGCTGCGAGGGGTCGGACGTGGAATTCCCGCGGATGCTCCCGCTGGTGCGCGTGATCGCGATGCCGGCCGACGCGAACCCGAACGGCGATATCTTCGGCGGATGGCTCCTCGCCCAGATGGATCTCGCCGGGGGCAGTCTGGCAACGCAGCGCGCACGGGGGCGGTGTGCCACGGTGGCCGTCGATGGCATGGTGTTTCACGAGCCGGTCTTCGTTGGCGACGAGGTCAGCTGCTATGGCGAGCTTGTCCGAACGGGCCGTACCTCGATGACCGTTCGCATCGAAGCCTGGCGACGGCACCTACCGTCCGACGAAGCGCGAAAGGTGACCGAGGCGACATTCACCTATGTGGCGATCGGCGAAGACCGCCGTCCGCGTCCGCTCCCGCCGGCGATCTGACGCAAGTCTCACCCGGTGGCTGCAGCTGGCTCGATCAGCGCGGGATCTTTGTTTTTGACGTTACCGACCCGCCTGTCGACCGGCCATCTGACCATGTCGTCGGCCGGATAAGGTTTGAGCAGCGTCTTCAGCTGGTCGAGGTCGGCCGACCTGTCGCCGAGCCATAGGGGCCAGGTTTCCGGGGCAAGAATTACCGGCATGCGGTCATGCAGCTCGGCAACGAGAGCGTTCGGGGCGGTCGTGACAATCGCGAAGGTGCGCACACGCTCTCCCGCCGGCGAGCGCCAGGTTTCCCACAGGCCGGCCAGCGCCATAAGGCGCCGATCGGCCAGCGCCACGGCATAGGGTTGCCGTTCTTTGCCGAGCTTTTTCCATTCGTAAAAGCAGTCGAACGGCACAAGGCAACGCCGCCGGGTGAAGGCTTCGCGGAACGCCGGCTTGGTGTCGATGGTCTCGGCCTTGGCGTTAATGTTGGAGAAACCGACCTTGATGTCCTTCGCCCAGAACGGCACGAGCCCCCAGCGCATCACGTCGAGACTGCGCTGCGCGGCCCTCGGGTCGTAGCGGACGACGGGCAGGTCTTCGGTGGGTGCCGCGTTCCAATTCGCCGGGATGTTCGGGGTCGGCCGCTCGGGCGGGATTGAAAAGACCAGCTTGATCTCGCTGACGTCGGAAGAGAGACGGGCGCGGCCGCACATGAGCGGTAAAGTGGCGCGCCGGTTCGATGCCGGCAATCCTTATATGGGTTAACCCCACGCTTCACGATGCGCGTCGGCTTCGCTATCGTTTCCTGAGCATCCCGGGGGAACATAGGAAATGAAGACCGTGGACGACACTTACGACTTCATCGTTACTGGCGCGGGATCGGCAGGCTGTGCGGTGGCCGGAAGGCTCAGCGAATCCGGCCGCTATCGCGTGCTGTTGCTCGAAGCCGGCGGGCGCGACAGCAACCCGTGGATCCACATCCCGCTCGGTTATACGAAGACCTTCGCCAACCCGCGTTACAACTGGATGTTCGAGAGCGAGCCTGAGAGGGAACTCAACAACCGCACCCTCTACCAGCCGCGCGGCAAGGTCTTGGGCGGCACCAGCTCGATCAACGGCATGGTCTATATGCGCGGCACCTCGACCGATTACGACGGTTGGCGCCAGCGCGGCTGTGAGGGCTGGGACTGGGATTCGGTGCTGCCCTTCTTCAAGAAGGCGGAGGACCAGGAGCGCGGCGCCGACGAGTTCCACGGCGCGGGCGGGCCGCTGCACGTATCGAATCCGGTGCGTTCTCCACTCGGCGACGCCATGGTCGCCGCCTCGATCGAGGCTGGCGTCCCGGCCAACCCGGATTTCAACGGCGCCCGGCAAGAGGGTGTCGGCTATTACCAGACAACCACCACCAATCGCCGGCGCTGGAGCTCGGCGCGAGCCTATTTGGGCCCGGCACGCGGCCGCCAGAACCTGACGGTTGCGACCAACGCACACGCCACCCGCATTTTTTTCGAGAGCGGGCGCGCTATCGGGATCGAATATCAAACATCGGGCGGGCGCCAGACCGCGCGGGTGCGAGGCGAAATTATCGTCTCCGGCGGTGTCTATGGCTCGCCGCAGCTGCTGCAGCTTTCCGGGCTCGGCCCTGCCGATCTGTTGGGCGAGTTCGGTATCCCGGTCATCCGCGACATGCCCGGGGTGGGTGCCCAGCTGCACGACCACTTCAACACTTACATAGTGTGGCGCTGCCCGCAGAAGATCACGGTCAACGACATGGCGATGAGCCCGGCGCTCAAGCTCAAGGCGGCGGTGCAGTACGCGGTCAATCGCTCTGGCCACCTGTCGAATGCCGGGATCTATGCCGGGGCGCTTGTCCGCACCGACCCGCGCCTGGAGCAGCCCGACCTGCAGATCAACATGTCGGGCTGGAGCGCCATGGAGCGGCTGCGCACCGGCCTCAAGCCGCACCCGTTTTCAGCGTTTACTTTTAGCCCGGTGCATCTGCGCCCCGACGGCCGCGGTTGGGTGCGGATCAAGAGCCCCGACCCGCTCGCTTCGCCGGCGATCCAGTTCAATTTTTTGGCCAGCGACTACGACTTTCAGGCGCTGATCTACGGCATGAAGCTCAGCCGCAAGATCGCAGCCCAACCGGCGCTAAAGCCCTTTGTCGCTGAGGAGGTCCTGCCCGGCCCTGAGGTGCAGAGCGAAGCCGCGATGATTGAGGAGATCCGCGAGCGCGGTGTGTCCAACCTGCACCCGGTCGGCACCTGCCGGATGGGACGGGAGGTGGACGCAGTTGTCGATCCGCGGCTGCGCGTCTATGGCGTCGAGCGGCTGCGGGTCGCCGACGCCTCGATCATGCCGCAGGTCCCCGGCGGCAACACCAACGCCCCCTCGATCATGATCGGCGAGAAATGCGCCGCGATGGTCATGGAAGATGCCGTGGCAGCCTAATCCCGGGCTGCCAGGTTGGCGGTTTGAACAGGAGGAAATAACTGATGAAATTTATGCTTTTGATGCTGCCGACGGTGCCGGGCACGCTCGAAGACCGCAGGCGGCTGCGGCCGATCGGACGGAACAACGAGCGTTACCAGCAAATGCTGGAGGAGCTGCGCAAGCTCGTGGTCTTTGCCGACGAGGTCGGCTTCGACGTCTTTGCGACAACCGAACACCACTTCCATTCGGAAGGCTACGAGACATCGGTGGCACCGCTGATGCTCTACACTGACCTCGCCGCCCGCACCAAGCGCATCAAGTTCTCGCCGTTGGGGCTGGTATTGCCAGCCTGGGATCCGATCCGCGCTGCTGAGGAATTGGCCGTGCTCGACCACCTGACCAAGGGGCGGGTGTACGCCGGTTTCGCGCGCGGCTACCAGGACCGGTGGGTCAACGTGCTCGGACAGCAATACCACGCCACCGGCGCGCCGATGGACGGTTCGGCGA
>Ga0306925_10003829_pt1 | contig 13432 bp, 13 predicted proteins | sample flu12Cox44000176_FD_203755 | JGI IMG/M metagenome (GOLD analysis project Ga0306925, IMG submission 203755) | Lab enrichment of tropical soil microbial communities from Luquillo Experimental Forest, Puerto Rico - flux8day.12C.oxic.44.000.176 (v2)... | ecosystem: Environmental > Terrestrial >... | reverse complement strand
AGATTATCCCATAGCCGGTGAAAGAATTTTCCGTTAAGGAGCACACGAGGCTCAACCGAATCAGGATGGTTCGGCCGCAAATACTCTCCAAGCGCGGTCAGGCGAAACCGGCTGCCCTCGATCTCGTCGCACACATTCATACTGACGAGGCCGCGCAAGACACGCTCGAGGACGGCCGCGTGGATACCGAGCTTGGGCGCAAGCTCGCTCGCGGTCACGGGACCATCCTGCGAAAGGCGCTCAGCGATCCCCAACTCGGCGGCGACGCAAAGGATCTGGGCGCGAAGAGCCCCGTACGCCGTTTCGAGCAATGGGGCATAGGATGGAGACGCATCAAAAGGTTCGGATCGCTGCATTGTCCGGATCCCTGTCGCTTGCGCTGCGTAAACCTATGCCGCCGGAGCCCGCCCGACGACCGCGAACATCGGGTCGCTGAGATCCTCGACCCATTCGGCGAGCCGGTGGGTCTCGATCCGCGCGAACCCGGCACCTCGCAGATAGCGCTCGACGAGGTGCGCATGCCCCTCGTCGTCGAGCGCCCGCCAGATTGCCACGGCCTTTGTCCAGAAACAGCGGTTCGAGAAGCTGACGACGAGTGGCGCGCCGGGCCGCAGAGCGCGCGCGATCTCGCGCAATACCGCCAGCGGCCGCTGCAGGTATTGGATAGACACGCAAATCATCGCCGCGTCGAGGCTCGCATCGCCGAGCGGCAGGCTCGTCTCGCGGTTGAGGTTTTGGACGAACCACCTACTCAGCCGCGGGTTAGCGGCGAGCTCGGCGGTGTTCATGCCGTGCCCGATCACCACGGCATATTCGATTTCGGGCGGCAGGTGGCTGACCCAGCTGCTCATCAAGTCGAGCAGGATCCCGCCGCGAGGCAGCACGTCGCGATAGAAACCGGTCAGCGCCGCGATCGCACCCTCGTCGATGTGGCAGACGAGCCGCGGCGGCTCGTAGAAGACCTCATCATCCTCGTCATCGAGCTTGGTAAAGGCGCCGCGCGGCAGCCCGAGCTCATCCTCCATCTTTGGACGGCCTTCTCGACGACTTGGTTTGGCGAGCCGGGCACCCTACAACGGTGGACTAAATCGAAGCAATTGCTTAATCCAAGAAGCTCGACCAGCGGCGCAAAGCGCTCGAAATGGTATCCCGTCTATATCGGAGACGTCCGTGGTTGCGGTTATCGAAGAGAAGGAATATGCCGGCACCGCCCAGTATATCGAGTTCAAGGTCTACCACAGCCCGACCGATCCCAATCGTATTCTGGGAAGCTGGCGGTTGACGGCTGCCGGACCGGTCGAAACAGTCATCGATCAGAGCAGGCCCGACTCGCCCGTGGAGGTCGAGTTTAGCCAAGTGCTCGACTGCGCCGACCAGCACGGCATAGCGTTTGTCTGGGTCAACGACCCCGACGAATTGTTCGCGCCTTTTATTCGTCGATGAACATCCCCCTGGCCCTGCACGCGACAGGTCGGGAGTCATCAGCTAAATTTGTTACATGGCGGAGGCACTGCTTTCGGCACGGGGTTCGCCCGGTGCGACCGCGGAGATCTGGCTGACGTGTGGGCTGCGCGCGGCGGGCCCCCCGCTGCTATTCGGCTTGCGGCTGTGGGCCTCGGTCTGCCTCGCCCTCTACGTTGCATTTTGGCTCGAGCTCGACAACGCATTCTGGGCCGCCAACACGGCGGCGATCGTCTGTCAGCCCCATCTCGGTGCTTCGCTGCGCAAGGGTTGGTACCGGATGATCGGCACCGTAATAGGCGCTGTGGGAATCGTGGTGATGACCGCGTTCTTTCCGCAAGACCGCGCCCTGTTTCTCGTGAGCCTCGCGCTGTGGGGTGCCGGATGTGCGCTCGTCGCTACTCTATTGCGCAATTTCGCGGCCTACGCGGCAGCGCTGGCCGGATACACGGCCGCGATCATCGCGAGCGACCAGCTCGGCGCCACCGGCGGCCTAAACGGGCAGGCCTTCATGCTCGCCGTGGACCGTGCCAGCGAAATCTGCATCGGCATTGTCTGTGCCGGCATCGTCCTCGCAGGAACGGATCTCGGGGGCGCCAGACGCCGGTTGGCGATGCTGTTTGCCCGTCTTTCAGCCGAGATCGCGAGGCGCTTCACGGGCACATTAGTCATCGCCGGGGCAAACTTCGAGGATATCCAGACGATCCGCCGCGAGCTCCTTCGCCGGGTCATTGCGCTCGACCCGATCATGGATGAAGCGCTCGGCGAATCCTCCCAACTCCGGTACCACTCCTCGGTCTTGCAAAATGCTATAGACGGTTTGTTCGCTGCCATTGCCAGCTGGCGCATCGCAGCAGTTTTCTTGGCGCGATCGCCCGAAGCGCGCGCCCGGCGAGAAGCGGACGCTGTGCTGGCCGAGGTGCCCGAGCCACTTCATGCGGGTCCTGAGCAGGATGAGGCGACACGCTGGATGGCCGATCCGACGCGCCTGCTCCAAGCGTGTGACGCAGCGGCACGACGGCTGGCCGCGCTGCAAGCGAGCGCGCCGTCGCTACGGTTGCTCGCTGATCAGACGGGTGAAGCGATAGCCGGCATTTCGCAAGCCCTAAACGGGCTGGCTTTGCTCATTGCCGATCCTGCCCGGCCGGTTGCTCGGGATCGCGGCACCCGCCGCCTCCGCATCCCCGATTGGCTTCCTCCGCTGGTCAATGCCGGGCGCGCATTTGTTGTGATCGGCGCCGTCGCGATTTTCTGGATCGTCACGGAGTGGCCGAACGGCGCGGTGGCGATGACCTTCGCCGCAATCATTGTCACCCTTTTCGCACCTCGGGCCGACCAAGCTTACACCACTGCGATCGGCTTTATGATCGGCAGCCTGCTTACCGTGGCTATTTGCGCCACTCTTAAATTCGCGATTCTTCCAAACGTAGAGACTTTCGCGACCTTCGCTTTGATAATTGGTTTCGTATTGGTGCCGGTGGGCACTTTTCTCGCCTTGCAGTGGCGACCGGCGATTTTCACCGGGATTGTGACACCTTTTATTCCGGTGCTTGCGCCTGCCAACCCGATGATCTACGACACACAACAATTCTACAACGCCGCATTGGCGATCCTTGCCGGGGTGGGTGCCGGCGCCTTCTCATTTCGCTTGCTCCCGCCGCTGTCGCCTGCATTTCGCGCGCGCCGGCTGTTGGCGCTGACCTTGCGCGATCTGCGTCGCCTCGCGACTGGTCGGATCCCGGATACGCTCACGGATTGGCAGGGCCGCATGTATGGCAGATTTGCGGTCCTGCCCGATCAGGCCCAACCGTTGCAGCGGTCGCAGCTGATGGCCGCGTTCTCGGTAGGCGCCGCGATCATCCAGCTTCGCCATACCTGCCGCCGGCTGGATCTGAGCGGCGGCCTCGATGCGGCGCTCGAGGCCGTCGGGCGAGGTAACTGCGCAATGGCGACCGCAGAGATTGCCGCTCTCGACACTGCGCTCGTCTCTAGTCCGGGCGCCGCAGCTCTCCGGGCGCGCGGCCTTCTTCTTGCGCTATCGCAGGCGCTCACCCAACATTCATCCTACTTCGAAGCGGGAGCGCCCGGGTGAGGTTTACCGAGATCAACCTGTTCGGCGTCTATGTCGCGCCGATGTCGGTCATGATGGTCGCCGCCTGGTTCGTCACTATTTGGTTGCGTTGGAGCGCCGCCCGCTTCGATCTGTTGCGTTACGTCTGGCACCCCTCGCTGTTCGTGTTCGCAGTCTACATGATCGTGCTCTCCTCAATGGTTCTCGTCGCCGCCCGCTGAGTCCGCCATGTCCGATGTCGAAACCAAGCTGAAGCGTGAAGTGGCGGCAGAAGATCGCGCAGCGGTCTCGCCGCCCGAGCCGGTTTCTCGCCCGCTATCCAGACGGCGGCTCCGCATAGTTCCACTGCTGATCACTCTGGTCGCGATCGCGGTCGCCGGCGTGCTCGGTCGGGCGAGTTGGAACATTTATATGGGTGCGCCCTGGACGCGCGACGGCACGGTACGCGTCTATGTCGTCACGATCGCCCCGCAGGTCGCCGGACAGATAGTCCAATTGCCGGTCGCCGACAATCAATTCGTGCACAAGGACGATTTGTTGATGGTGATCGACCCGACCAACTACAAAATCGCCGTCAGCCTGGCGCAAGCGGCCGTGCAGCAGGCCCAGGTGAATGCGCAGAACGTCGAGAGGGAGGCCAAGCGCCGGGAACAACTGACCAGCTTGGCGGTCACGAAAGAAGAAAAGCAGACCTATGAGAGCAACGCGGTCGCCGCGCAAGCCCAGTATCAGCAGGCCCAGGCCAATCTCGACCAGGCGAAAGTCAACCTGCAGCGCACCGAGATCCGCTCTCCGGTCAACGGCTGGGTGACCAACCTGTTGGCGCAGCTCGGCGACTACGCCACGGTCGGGCAGAACAAGATCTCCGTCGTCGACGCCGATTCATTCTGGGTCGACGGCTACTTCGAGGAGACCAATCTCGACCGGATCCGAGTGGGCGACCCGGCGAGCGTCAAGCTGATGGGCTACAGCGAGATCGTTCGCGGCCATGTCCACAGCATCGCCCGCGGCATCAACGTTGCGAACGCGCAGCCAAACGGCGAAGGCTTGGCCCAGGTCAACCCGATATTCACCTGGGTGCGCTTGGCGCAGCGCATCCCGGTGCGCATCCACATCGATCAGGTGCCGGACGGTGTGGTCCTCGCCGCCGGCATGACCGCGACCGTGCAGATCGACCCGCGGCCGCAACAGCCGGTCAAGTGAGACCGGCACAGCGCCATTCGACGATGCGGCGGCTACCAGTCCTCCCGGTCCACCCCATCCACTGCGTGGCTCTCCAGATAGCTGCTGACGGCGGCGCCGATAGTCGGAAAGAAGGAGCTTTCGCCAAACTGGGAGAAGAGCCCGAACCGCTTGAGCTTGTCTTTGACGGGATCTTTGAGCTCGGCGAAGCACAATTCGGTCCCTGCCTCATGCAAAGTCTCGTCCAATTCGGCGAGGGTATCGGCCGCGGTGACATCCACGCTGGTGACCGGCTCCGCGGCAACGACCAGCCAGCGTACCGGAACAGGCGATTTCGCCGCTGCCTCCAGGACACGCTGTCTGAACAGCTCGGCATTGGCGAAGAACAAGGGTGCATCCCAGCGGAAGAGGACCAGGCCGGGTATCTGGCGGGCATCGGGATAGCGCGTGATGTCATGGTAGCCCCTGACTCCGTCAGCGCGACCCAGCACCGCCGAGTGCGGACGCCAGCCATCCCATAGGAACTCTATGACAGCGATTACAACCGCCAAGCCTATACCCGGAATAGCGCCAAAGACGGCAACGCCGACGAAACAGACTATCGACAGCCAGAACTCCCAGCGCTGGATGCGAAAAATCCGGACCAGGTCAGCAACTTCGATCAGGCCGATCGCTGATGCAATGACGACTGCCGCCAATGCCGATGCGGGCAGGTTCTGGAGCAGATTCGGCGCCGCCAACAGCAGCAGTGCAACGACGAATGCACCGACAACCCCGGTCAACTGCGTGCAGGCACCGGCAGCCTCGGCCACCGGAGTGCGCGACGCACTGCTGCTGATCGGAAAACCCTGAAAAAACCCGGCGGTGAGATTGGCGACTCCCAGACCCACCATCTCCTGGTTTGGATCCACATTTCTACCGGTTCGCGCAGCGTATACGCGGGAGAGAACGCTGGTGTCGGCGAACGACACCAGCGCGACGGCGCAGCCTCCGATCAGCACCGGGACGATATCGGCGTAGGCGACCCACGGGATCGCGAACCCAGGCAGGCCACGCGGCAGGGGACCCAGGACCGATACATTGGCGCGCGCGGCCAAATCCAGCGCAGCGACGATTGCCGTGGCGCCAACCACGGCAATCAGTATCCCAGGCACGCGCTTGTTGTTCCTTAGCAGGAAGATCGCCACCAGTGTGCCCGCGCCGACCGCGGTCGCCACCCAGTTCACTTTACCGCTCGGCACTGCCTCGGCAATGGCCCACAGCTTCCGCAATGGTCCGCCGCCCTCGATCGAGAAGCCGAACAGCTTGGGCAGTTGGCTGATCAGGACAGTCAACGCTATTCCGTTCATGTAGCCATAGCGGATCGGCTTGGAGAGAAGCTCGGTTATGAAGCCGAGCCGCGCTAGGCCGGCCAGAATGCACACGATCCCCGAGACGACCGCCATCATCCCGGCCAAGGCAACAGCGCGAAGGGGGTTGCCGCCGGACAGCGGAGCGACGACACCGAGTATGACCGCAGCGAGCGACGAGTCCGGTCCGAGAACCAGAATGCGACTGGGGCCGAACAGAGCGTACGCCAGCAGCGGAACGATCGTCGCATAAAGACCGTAGATGCCCGGTACACCGGAGGCCGCGGCATAGGCGATGCCGACAGGCACCAGCATTGTCGCCAACACGATGCCTGCGACGATGTCACGCGGCAGCCAGCTTCCCTGATACCGCCGCAGAGTAAGCAGCCCCGGCAACCATCTTATCCAACCAGTCTGATTTGGCATTTCCGAAATGGGTTCAAGATTGCCGAGATCGACGATGTGCTTCGTAGGGCGGTTCGTCAACGACCGGGGCCTCTAACGCAACCTTTCGGGACTAGGTGGCCCTACTACCCGTGCCGGCGCGGGCAAGATCCCACCCCAGTCGCGCACCACCGCCGCCAGCGCGCCCCCCAGGGGATTTCGAGGGGATTCGGTGCCCGGGCCTATCTCGTCTTTCGAGTGTTTAGCTGGTGCTGCGCACCATGTCATGGATGCGGAAAGGAGTAGCTACAGAAACGTCACCGTCCAGACCGAAGCAAAACAAAATGAGTCAAAACAAAGAAAATGTCTGCCCGTTTGACTGTGGAGCGGGTGAAGGGAATCGAACCCTCGTCGTAAGCTTGGGAGTTGTACGGTTTTCGTTATTTATCAAGGCTTGGTTGTCACGCCAAGCCGGTATCGACCCGTAGGGCACCGGTTGGGCACCGGGGGATGTGGAAACCGGGAGAGGCGCGAGGCGGGTAGAAAGGGTCGCCTCTCGATGCGGGCTGATAGGCCTGCCAGCACAAGTGAAACGCTTTGGTACCCGGTCCGGAATCGCGACTGCTCCCAACCCGGCGTACAGTGGCCACAAAGCGCATCGGTGCTCAAGCCCGTTGCCCATGTGTACCGCGGGCAAAAAGGGGGGCCGGCTCGATTCAGTTGGGTTATCCTGCCTTACCTTTGTGTCTTATAGAGGACAGAAGGAGGCACCATCGGCTGGGTGCGTGCGTACGCTACAATATCTTGAACATCTGCGCGCGGACATCCACATAATCTGGAATCGACCGAACCGGGATCACTTTTCAGCTTGAATGCGCATGCATGTGTCACGATGGACGACGTGAAAGCGAACAATGACCGAGAAAAGCGGGGCAACGGGAGAGCAAACATTGCGTTGCTTATATCCCTCGGTTCTCTGGTCGTGTCCTTCGCTTCAGGAGGCGCGGCATGGTTGTCCGCTTATAACGCCTACCAACAAGCAGAAGTTGCGAAGAAGACACTCGCGCGAGCGGAGGAAAATCTCTCTCTGTCGGTAATGATAGATTTGTCATCGCCCCTCACGCTGGACCCGCCTCGCCGATTTGCGGACATTAGTCCCCCGCGATACAGCGCGCCTTGTATGACGTCACGCTGGAAGGTTCTCTTGTCGAACACCAGCCAGACGTTCGTGACGATCAAGTGGTACCAGTTGGGTACCGTGGTAGATGGCTTGCGCTCAGTGTACACAGGCACATACCTCGAAACCCCAGACGGCAAGCAAGTGACGCTTCCAGTCGGGATAGAACCGGGCCACTCGATCAGCCTCGTTGGAACCTTCAAATACGAAATTGGAACGGATGCCTATAAACTATTCAAATCGTCAAAAGTCCGCGCGTTGAAGGAAGCATTCGAGGTTATCTCGGCCCATGATAGCTCGTTCTTCGGTGGCCGGGACTGGCCTATTTTGAGCATTCGGGCTGAGACTTCGAGAGGCAAGTCCTTTTCATGGCATAGCCTATTTAATGGCAATGACCTGTTGTAACAGACGCAGCCCCAGATCCGCCCCCCAAAACCGCATAGAAGGCCGAAGCCCAACTGTGCGGTTTTTAGCACGGCATGGGGCCGTGCTCTGCGTTCTGGCCTGCCGCAGCATTACACCGAGGCAACGGCTCCCGGAGGGGCCGTAACGGGCGACGATAGGCGCACAACTTCAATGTACCAAATTTTACTGCAAAAGGAAAGCGTCTACTCCGCCGCATCCTCGAACAGCGGCCCGTGCATTTGCGCTCATACTCGATAGCCCGAAGGACGGCGTGGAGTTCAGCCAATGCGGACCGATGCGAAGCGGGGCCGCCAACCTCTTGCGTGTGAGGCGGTGCTGAAAGAATAGTCGTGGCGGGCTGAAGAGGAACCTCTTATGTCGATCCGTTTTGAGGTCATTCTTACCTTGATCTTCGTGTGCCTCGCGCCCGAGATGAGTCTCGCAGCCGTGGACTGTACGCCGCTCAAACCTAACACGGGAACGGATAAGACGATTGAGGACAACCTCAAAGGGCACGCGCAGATCATTCTCAAGTCTCTAGGATCAGGCGACATAGAGAATGGTGACCTGAGCCCGTGAAACTCATCCAGATTTGAGTAGAGTCCGACCCGAGTAGAGGGACGGATGATGAAGCGTAGCCGGTTCAGTGAGGAGCAGATTATCGCGCTCCTGAGGGAGCAGGAGGCAGGGGCGAAGACGGTTGAGGTGTGCCGCAAGCACGGCATCAGCGACGCCACCTTCTATAAATGGAAGGCTAAATACGGCGGAATGGAGGTCTCCGACGCCCGGCGGCTGAGGAGGCTCGAGGAGGAGAACACCAAGCTGAAGAAGCTGTTGGCCGAGGCGATGCTCGACAACGCCATGTTGCGGGACGTCGCCGCGAGAAAATGGTGACGCCCGCCGCCAGACGAGAGGCCGCCGCTCACCTCGGGCAAATCTACCAGGTGAGCCAGCGGCGGGCATGCCAGGTAATCGGCGCCGATCGCAGTTCGATCCGCTATTGCCGCCGGCGGCTTGACGATGGTCCTCTGCGATCCCGTTTGCGCGAGCTCGCCGCTCTGCGGCGACGCTTTGGCTATCGTCGGCTGCACATCCTGCTGCGGCGCGAGGGGATCACTCTGAACCACAAGAAACTGCGCCGGCTCTATACCGAGGAACGGCTTCAGGTTCGCCGTCGTGGTGGTCGCAAGCGGGCGCTCGGCACCAGGGCGCCGCTGACCCTGCCGCACGGCCCAAACCAGCGCTGGTCGATGGATTTTGTGCATGACCAGCTCGGTGACGGAAGGCGCTTCCGCATTCTCGCCATCGTCGACGATTTTACCCGCGAATGTCTGGCGCTGGTGGCCGATACCTCGCTGTCCGGGCTGCGGGTCGGGCGCGAGCTCGATGCGATTATCGCGGAGCGCGGGAAACCTGCGGCCTGTGTTTCCGACAACGGCACCGAGCTGACCAGCACGGCGATCCTGCGCTGGTCGCAGGACAGCGGTGTCGAATGGCACTACATCGCGCCTGGCAGACCGCAGCAGAACGCGTTCATCGAGAGCTTCAACAGCCGTCTGCGCGACGAGCTGCTCAACGAGACGCTATTCAGCTCGCTCGCCCATGCCCGGGTGGCCCTGGCCGAATGGCAGCTCGACTACAACACCGTTCGGCCGCACAGCAGCCTAAACAATATGCCGCCAGCCCATTACGCCAACCTCAGCGCCCCGGCGTCGCAACGGGACGGGACGCTGCGCGCAATCGGGGGCTACGCGCCCCGCCCCGTTGCCGCACCGAGCCAAGCAGGCTCAAATGACTAACCGACTCTACTCATCACTGGATGAGAACCGGGGCTCAGGTCACCGCCTACACGCCGGAATTTCCGGAAGTCCTGATCGGAACTCCCAAGGCGCGCGAGCGCGATTAAGGGCACCCGACGATCTGTGCCGCCCCGGCGACGCCGAAGATCTCGATGAGACAGGCCACTTGGTCAGAGCAAGTCTCGGCCTCGGTGGTCCTTCCCTCGTTCAGCCAAGATGATCATGGCGATAAAGCCAGGAGCGATCTCCTCAATCCAGCGGGCGTATTCCAAGACGCCATCTGTTGTGGCATCAGACGACACACCCGTCAAAATGACAGTCAACGCCGCGTCCTGGACAGGCTGCGGCCCGAAGCCTTAATGAAAGGTTAAAGACCCTCAGCGGGGCTTTCGCGAGTGCGCAACGTCAAGTACAACGGCCCGGGCCTGATCGAGCCGATTTTTTTTGTGAGTGAGCGGCGATGCGGATTCCGCCGGCCCGTGATAGGCTGAATTCGTTGCCCGGATCGGGAGCGGTCAAAGCAATGCGCGAAACTGAAATCGCACAAGCGGTGCAGCTGCTCGATCTCATGCTCGCGTTTTTTGCCGACGACGGACGCTGGACGCGCGGAAGTTATGATGACGGAAACGGCGGCCACTGCCTTGTGGGCGCCCTCCTGCATCTAGGCCGCAAGCATCGTTTGCCGACGGCACCGGCGATCGTGCTCCTGCAGGATGCGATGCCCCGACCGGGCCTTGCGCTTGTGCATTTCAACGACACTCGTTGCGGCAGCGTAAGCGAGTTGCGCTCGGTCATCCTCAAGGCCCGCCGTCTTGCCGACGATCAGGCGGAGCAAGAGCGGGCCGGTGCTGCGGTCAAGACCTGGCTGCTCGCCCAGATCGCGAAAAAACGCGCCGCGCCGCCGGCGGATACCGGGGGACCGCCACAGAACAAGCCATTCGCCCCCGAACGCCTCGCCGCCTAATCGATGAAAATCTGACGCTTTGAACCTGCCCCCGCGGTCGGCTTAGTGGTAGGGAGCGGTCGGTCCTCAGCCCGCGCTCGAACGACCAGGATGCGCCGAAAGCAGGCCTTCCTGTCGTCGCCCCGGAACGAGGAGGTTCGACCCAAAGCGGCTCCTTCAAGACGACTGAGGTGAACAGACGGATCGGGAGGAGAGAGGCAGATCCGTCCATCTAAGCCCTCACTAGGCGGCCGCCTAGTGAGAAGGACGGCCACCTATGAGCCGAACACGCCCTGAGATTTTAGCGAGGTCAGTTCCGCTGTCAGGAGAGAACGGAGGTTTGCAATCGAAGTGTATTGGATGCACTTTTGGCCCAGCACATCGAACGGAAGCGAAATGCCCTTTTTGGCAATTAAGACAGTTGGCTTCCCCGTTCCCCACGCAAAACCGATCTCAAGGAAGACGTTGGGGTTGGCATCATTGAGAAGCGCCAACACGCCGCTAGCATTTCGAAGTCGAGACATGATTTGGGTAAGTATGTCGCCCGTATAGGCTTGCTCGTCCACACGCTCGCAAACAATCCCTGCGGTCTGGCAGGACTCCTGGATTGCGATTTCCCACACATCGCTATGTTCAGGTGCGAAGGGCATGGCGACGAAAAGCTTTGTTTTCCGTTCGCTCTGAACTCCAAACGACGAAAGACCTTCGTGTGACGCTGCAGCGAGGCTGAAGGTTTGCGTGTCCTGAAATGGGACTCGCTTGTCTTTAGACCGCGACGACGGCACGATAAATTCGGATAGGATATTGTTGAGTCGCTCCGCTCTCCTCGGATTCAACTCCACAATTTCGACGCGCTCCAAGTCCGCGGGAAATGCGCCTCTTTCAATTCCATCCAAAAATCCACCGACAAGCGAAAGGAACGCCTCCCGTTCGTCCAAGCCATAGCCTGGGCCGTGAAGGGGTGTGCAGAGTATTTGAGTGCGCCCCGAACCGCGAGCCGCAAGCTCTAGTGCCCTACGCCCGAAGGTTCGAATCTGGGGGTAGCGAAATTCGCCTAGAGGACCGACTCCGATGTAGAGGACTTCGCGCGCACCTATGTTCCGCCCGGCCACGAAAGCCGCCTCTCCTTCGGGCACTTCCGCTCCGAAACCGAGACGCTTCGATACAATGCGATCGACGCCGTGGAAGCCATTCGCGTGCTTCAGAAGGAGGAGATCGCAGGGTCTTTTTGTGATGTCAGCGGCCACGACAACCAGTTCGACCATGCTTCCCCCAAGCGACAACGTCTGGAAGTCTACGCCAAAGCGCAGAGAGCTCAAGTGCTCACAAAGCGGCCCATCTAGCAGATCAGCCGACATTGGCACCCTCAGGCCTTTTGCAACGGAAAGAGGCCACTCATCCGATAGGGTTTTATCATTGTACAAGATAGGTACAAAAGCACCGCGGTGTTACCACCCCTGTTGTAAAGCGGAGGGCCTTCGCTTGTGTTACGGCAACACGAAGGGCTTGTTTGGCCCCATAGAACCTGGAATATAGTAGTCTAGCAGCAAGCTACCCTGCTATTTATGCGTTTCGGTGGAAAATCTTTGCGAATACCTCGATGGGCCAAGGCTTATCCCATTGTCCCAGGTTGGCCGCACATTTGATGAAGAAGAAGAATCTGAGCCGGTGAGATCTGCGCCGTTGCGCATCCAATTCGAGGCGCCGTGGCAGCCGGCGCAGGCACCGCCTAGGACTTCACTCTGTGACGGGGAACACCACAATCCAAGCGTCCGGCTGGGCGGGTGTTGGTGCGCCGCTCTGCCAAGCCCAAGAATATCCGATGGTCTTGGTGACATTGAAGAGCGGGCTAGAGACTTCTCCAGCCGGAATCGGATCGCACAGGAAAACACCCTCTGGTCGGATCGATTTCAGCATGATCTCTCTTGATTAGCCCTGTTGTTCTACGTCACGTTGTCTCCGGAATGCACCGCGAGCGGTTGACCAGCCGTTGCGACCCGGACGTCAGCCCAGAAGATGATCGCGCGGCCGTGCTGGTCGATAGCAATTGACCAGGACAATCCCACCTGGTCGCAAGACATCACGGTCAGCTGGCGACGCTCGGCGTCCGGTGCCGCGGCGGTCGCGGCCGTTGCGACAGGCGCAGACGCAGCCGGCGCCAGGGTGATCGACGAATCGACACCGGTGACGGCGAGCTCCTGCTCGAAATTTTCGAGGACGGGGTGCTGCCGCGGTTTCGCATGCGGTTCGAGGGTCGCGACGATCCGCGGACCGTCTTCGGTGGCCACAGGGTGGCCTTGGAGACCGCACGGCCGGACGGGGCCGGCCAGGTTTTCGGTTTTCACCTTCGCCGATCGAGGTGCGTACCTGGAATCGGTCGAGGAAATACCGGAGCCGCATGAGTTCATCGCCCGTGTGCACCTTGCACATGCCGGTCATTCTCTCGACTACACGGTGGCATTCACCGAGCACGTCCACGCTGCCGACGCGGCCGGAGGATCCAGCACCGCGGCGCATCGCGACAACAATATGCGTGCGGCTTTCGTGCACGTCATGGCCGATGCCGCCGTCTCGGTCCTCGCCATTCTCGGGCTGGCAGCCGGCAAGTTACTTGGCTGGGTGTTCATGGACCCGGTCATGGGCATCATCGGCGCGCTTGTG
>Ga0306925_10003826_pt1 | contig 13435 bp, 14 predicted proteins | sample flu12Cox44000176_FD_203755 | JGI IMG/M metagenome (GOLD analysis project Ga0306925, IMG submission 203755) | Lab enrichment of tropical soil microbial communities from Luquillo Experimental Forest, Puerto Rico - flux8day.12C.oxic.44.000.176 (v2)... | ecosystem: Environmental > Terrestrial >... | reverse complement strand
CCGCTGCGCGCGTGAGGTATAGTGCAGGCAGCAGCTAAAGGCGGCCGCTGGCGGTCGCGCTTCGGCGAGGGAGCGCTGGAATGCCGAGCCTTAGAAAGGCGTTTTGATCCGTCCATAGCCGTGTCTGGCTATGTGTACGCAATCACAGAACCCTCGATAGATCCGGCATAACTTGTGCATATGTGTGCATTGGCAGTTTTTGGCCTGCATACACATGTTAGGGACACTAAGGGGACACTAACGGAACCCGAGGAGAACAGCATGCCCCGCCATACCCGCGCGACGTCGCTTGAGACTCGCACCAGCCGGCTGAAACTTACTCCACGCAAGAAGCCGTATTTCACCGGCATCGCCCTCGGCATCGCGCTCGGCTATCGCCGGCTTCAAGATGCCGGCACTTGGACCGTGCGGGCGAATAACGGCAACGGTAGCCGCTGGACCAAAGTCTTCGCCATTGCCGATGACAACGAGGATGCGAACGGCAATACCGTTCTCAATTTCTGGCAGGCTCAAGACCGAGCTCGGAGCATTGCTCGCGCCGATCATGTCACCACCACCGGCGATCGTCCGATTACCGTTGCCGAAGCCCTCACCAACTACGAAGTCGAACTCACGGCCCGAGGCGGCGATAGCCAGAACATTAGCCGGGTGCGCCATCACTTGCCGGCAGGGCTTGGTGAGACCGTCGTCGGCCTGCTGAATGCCAAGGCGCTGCGCCAATGGCGCGACAGTCTGCTCAAGAAGGGATTGGCCGCGGCTTCGGCCGGCCGAACGGCGCGCATACTCAAAGCAGCGCTAACACTCGCTGCGCGTGAAGATCACCGGATTGTCAATAATGCTGCATGGCGCGACGGCCTTCGTTCCCTGCCCGATGCCGAGAGCGCCCGCAATGTAATCCTGTCGGATGACGAAGTACGCAGGGTTGTTGCCGCCGCTTACGAGCTCGACCCGAGTTTCGGCTTGTGGGTGGAAGTGCACGCCACCGTCGGGTGCCGTTCCTGTCAGCTCAGAAGTCTGGAGGTGCGAGATTTGCAGAGCGGCACGGCGCCGCGTTTGATGCTGCCGTCATCCAAGAAAGGTCGGCGCCGGCGCATCGAGCGTCGCCCAGTTCCGATTCCGCCGTCGCTGGCTCGATCTTTGCGCTTGGCCGCCGGCGATCGTGCGCCGCACGAGCCATTGTTTCAGCTCGCCAGCTGTACACGAACACACTTCGAATGGTTCCGACGCGCGGCTGCTGCGGCCAAACTCGATCCGAAAGTCTCGATTTATGCTTTACGGCATTCAAGCATCGTCAGGATGCTGATGAGTGGGGTGCCGATCCGGATCTGCGCCACGCATCACGACACCAGCACGGCAATGATCGAGCGAAGCTATAGCCGTTTTATCGGCGATCATGCCGACACGATGGTGCGCCGCGGACTCCTCGATATTGCCGCCCCCGCCGGCAGCAACGTCGTTCCCCTGGCGGCACGGCCATGACCGGCGACGAGACCGAGCGGGAAAAGCGGAAGCAATATCTCAAGGACCTGTTGCGGACGCAGCGGGCCATGCGCCAACACCTCGAAGCCGTCCGCCAACCCGAATGGGTTCGGGATTTTTACCGGGATGCGGACCTGAGGTGGGAAGCGGAGCAGGAATTAGATCGAGAGGAGGCGGAGGCGGCAGCGCAGCGCCGGCAGCAGGAGGTGGAGGCGCCGGTAGATCCGCTCTCCCCAAAGCTAGAATTGAGGGAGGCGAAGGATGAAGAGATTCGGAACGCTGTCCGTACTGTCTATGGGCGCTATGCTAGAGGCGCTGGGCCAAATCTCGCCGATATCTATCCTCTTGTCAGAGACGAATTAGAGAAGCTCGGGCTAACAGCGACCAAGCAGCGTATTCAAGACATCGCCGCTGAAAAGGAATTTGACGGAGTGCGCGGCCAATCGGGAAAACGCCGCACCTAATCCTGCGCTCCTTTCCTGAGTTGGTCTGGCCTCCTTTCCCAAACACTAGCTCCTTTCCTGATTTAGCCCGGCCTCCTTTCCCAGGAAATTATTTCTCCTTTCCTGCGCTGTGGCGGGAAAGCAGTCCAGGAAATCTGGCACATCCAGCCTCGCATTAATTAGTAATGCTCAAACGCGCCCACACACGCGGATGAGCAATCATGCAAGTCCTCGAGGCACAAATCCTCGACCTTTTGCGCAAACTTCTGCGCAAGCTCGGCTGTGGCATCGATGAGGATGCATCACCGCAAGATGTATTCGAAGCGCTCGTAAAAATTATTTCAAGCGGCAGGACATCGTGGCGCCCCGAGGGGTTCGCTTGGAAGCACTCACTTAGTCCGAGTTTTATTTACGAAGAGCTTCGCGCCGGACGCTTACGCGCACGCAAGCCCGCTGCGGGTGTGACCATCATCACTGATGCGGATGAAGCTGAGTGGCTTGCCGGCATGCCACCGTTCGAGGCCAAGCCCGAGACCGCGGCTAAGCCCAAGATCGAGGCCAAGCCCAAGATCGACGAAGCAACTGTAAGCGGTTGTGATTCAAAGAGTGCCCCGGAGATTCCGAAGTAATTCGGACTCCGGGGCATTTTGTTCCTGTCACCTGCCAAAGCGAACGAGGAACTGATGGTGGATATTGCGACCAACATCGATATCGTCAAGGCGCGTGATCTCACCGCTGATCCCCTTCTTGCTCAGTACGCCACGGAGATTCATCGCTTAGGCAAGCGCGTCAAGAAAGACGTCATTGCGATCGGGCACTATCTCGACCAGGCGCAGAAGCACGCAGGACGCGGTGCTTGGCACTTATGGGTCAATACCGAATTCGGCTGGAGCGACCAGACTGCTCGCCGATTCATCCACGTCTATGAACTCAGCCGGGATTCCAAATTCAACAACTTGTTGAATTCGGATTTGCCGCTGAGCGCCCTTTATCAGCTAGCCGCGCCCAAGACGCCCGGGCGAGCTCGTGACGAAGTCGCCGAGCGCGTCGAAGCCGGCGAGAAGGTTTCTTGCGCCGCGGTCACCGCAGCCATTGCGCAGGCGCAGGGCAAATCGCCATCCGAAGCCGAGATTAAAACCGTCGGCGCCGGCACGGCGGCGGACGTGGCCAAAGATCCCGCCCAAGCTGATGAAGACGAGGGGACGGCGAAGCACCGTGCGGCGATGGCTGCGCTGGCTGTCGAGCCCGAATTGAACTCGGCGATCGACATGCCCGAGCCGGTCGGTGAGGTGAATTGTAATGGAGGTGGTACTGACGGCGACCATCATCATGATCGTCGAGACCATGATTCCGCGAAATCGTTGAAGCGGAAGAACCTGCTTGCCGCCTGGGATGGGACGCCCGAGGAGCAGCAGCTCATCCGCGATTTGGTGCTGAACGAATTTTTCGCTGAAGCCGCCGGCGCCGACCTCTTCGAGCGCATTCCGGGCCACCGACTCGCCGAGGTGGTCGCCGCTTTCCTGGACCGCCTTGGACTCAACGGCTTGCGCCAAATGATGTCGCCCGAATTCGGCGCGCAGCTGCGCAGCGCCAAGCCGCACCTCAAAGGATTCAAAACCCTGCACGCGGTCGAGAGTGGTCGCGATGCTTCCGGAAAACCGATCTTCACGCCGCAGGGGCGTGGCGGTCGATCGAAAGCACGCGCGCCTCAGCGCGGCACCCATTCCCGGCACTGAAGCCGGGGAGGCGGTCTGGCCTGTTCGCGCAGGCCAGCCCGTCAATCGCAACGCCATCATGAAAGGTATTCCGATGGCCCTTCCATACCATCCAGCCCTACCCGCCTCAACGGCGATTATTCCAACCCTGTCCGGGCAGTATCTTGCCCGCAACGGGGAATCCCGTGTCGTCCGCGCGTTTTTCGCAGCCGACATGCATCTTGGCGCCAAGCGGCTCGATAAGCCGACGATATCGAAGCGGGTCTTATCCCGCTCGTGCCCACCACGCCGGCGCGCGTGAACGGTAACGGCGCCGCGCTGTCGATCATGCCCAATGGCGGCGGCATCGACGATGCCGAGCTCATGAACATCGCTCACCTGGTCGGCGCCGAGCGCATGCTCGCCGCTGCGGTGGCGGTGGAGAACCGTCAGTAAGAAGTTCGAACCGGCGCCGAGGCACAAGTGCCCCGGCGCCGCTTTCCAAAGGAGAAGGCAATGACTGAGACACCTAAAACACCATGGCGCGAAGTTATGCTGGCCGAGAGCGGCAACTGGAACTGGGACGTAGTAATCAAGAGGTTCGCCGGCGAACCGGCGACTGAGCGGGCTTACGCGGCCTCGCGCCTGTGCGGTCTGTGGGACGCCGACGACCCGGTGGCGAATGCGATCCTTGCTTTAGTTGAAGCGCAAAACGAGCTTGCGCAAGCGATCTCAGCCGAACAGTACGCCGACGTTGCTGCCGCTCCTGAAATCGGTCCGGCACTGACGAAGCGTGTCGAGGCCGCGGTGGACCTTATGCGCGCGCTCTTGCTCGAGGCTGAAAGCATCTGGACGCCGCAAGGCTGGTTCGCGCCGCGCGCTCCAGCGCAAGCGGCGCAGTAGCCGGACAGGTGGTCGATGCCCTGGACCGGTCCCGCTCACGGTCATGTTCCCATCTAGGCATCGCGTAAGTCGCCGGGACGAGCCACCAACTACCAACAAGGAGCAAGTAAACGATGAAGACCAATACCAATACCGAAGTAACCCGCGCGGTTCGCGCCGTACTGAAGAAGGCCTTGCCGGATGTAAAATTCTCGGTGAGCACCAGCTACGATGTGCAGATTAGCTGGGACGATGGCCCGGAGCGCACGCAAATCGAAACCGTGCTTATCGAGGCCGGTCTCGCTGAGCCCGAGCCACAATGGAATCGGTTCATACGAATAGGCGAGCGAACAGTTGCGTTATGGCGCTACGATTCGGTACAGCGCGCAGAAGACAAACAGCGCCGCGAGGAACGGCGCCGGCAATATGAGCGCGAGAACGAGCTCGTCCGTGAAGCGCAGCAGGCGAGGGCTACCGCACTTGCGGCTCCGCCTGAGTTGCAAAGGCCGCTCAATAGAGATGATGTCGGGCAAGCGGCACAAGACGCTTTTGAGGGTTTGCGACAGCGCGTTGAGGCCGATGTCGCGCGTGGTTCTAAGCACGAGCGCCGTCCGAGCTGGGCGCCGCCTCTCATGCTCGAGGGCGAGCTACTCAAGCTTTGCCTCGCGCTCGGCCATTTGACGCCGGAAGACAAGCCGATCGCGCGCCTATGGGCGACGTTCGCCGATCCGAAACAGGTCGGCAGTTATTTTCGTGAGCACGTCAGCAAGCACACCCTAAGCGGAATTACCTGCCGCGGCTTTCAGCTGTTCGCCGGCGCCGAGCGGCAGAACTCGTCCTTGATTTTGTTTGAGGCGCAGAAGGACACGAAAGGCTGGCGCTTCGGCCCGTGGACTCGGCTGGCCGGCTATTCGGAATCGCGCCGGCCCAATGACCGGAAATGGGAGGAGCTCACCCGCTCGCGGATTCAGGTGCAGAAGTTCGATCCGATCCGGGCGAACAAGCTGGCGCAGGAAATCGCCGCGCTCGAGGCCGAGGATCTCAAATCGGCCGGCGTCTTTCATGCGCGGCAAAAACAACGCGCACGGGTTCGCGAACTAGCACGGTTGCGCGTTCTCGACTTCGTCGGCGCCCCCGACGCGCAGATGCAACTAGCTGGTCAGCTGTGCGGGCACTGCTGCGTCTGCTTCAAGGAATTGACCGACCCGATCTCGCTCGAGCGCGGTATCGGCCCGGACTGCTATCAGAACGAAATCAATTCCGCACATGATGCGATCGTCTATTTGCACGAGCAGCACTGCGATATCACCCCTGAAAGCGTCGCCCGATTAACGCGGCAACCGCTCGCCTTCGTGACGGCGGTGTTGCAGCAGCGCGCGGCACAGGCGACGGAGTGAGTGTCATGCCGCGTCCGACAATTGACTATCTGAACGCGCGCCGTGCGCTTAAGCCCGCCAGTGGCGGAACGAATTATCGTGTTCGCGAGCGCGCGATCTACGACCCCGAGATCGAAGATGAGCGAAGAAGGCGATACGCCGAAGAAGAGCGATGGCAACATCTGTTGAAATCCGAAAGGAGTCGACAAGTCGAACTTCTAAAAGAACTCCTACTCAGAACAGGAACCGCCGTCGAACGTATCCGGCAAATTGATGAGCTCCAACGATCTCTTATGACGAGGATTGGCTCCGATGAGCAACAGTGACTTCGCTTCACAGCAAAAGGGCAAATACTGGGCCATCACCATGAATGATCTATGCGGAAACACGCAGAGAGTTTTTCGCGCCGCCACCAAACATGCATATCGAAAACTGCACGAACTGCAGCGCATCGACGCAAAAGCAGCGTTGAAGAAACTCACCAAAACAGAATTCGAAAATCTGATCGGACCACAACAATGAGCGGCGGACGAGCTTCAAGTCAAAAAGGCGAAGCGGCGGAAAAGAAACTCGCTGACGGTGCGCATCAATTGCGCGCTTGGCGATGCTGGCGTCGTGAGCGTCTCGAGGCATTGCTCGCCGGTCCCTATGCCAAAGCGGTACAGGCGTTGTTCGACTTTCTGAAGACAATGACCGGGCCCAGTGCGTTGATCGACTTTGTCGAACAAGGGCCGTGGCGCGACGCCGATGCCGATGTGCGTGCCGAAATTCTCGCACTTGTTGATGCAGTGATCATCCGACGGCGCGAGCGCATAGGTCTCGCACCGTTTGATGATGCTTTGCCCGACCGGCCGCTCAACGTCTTTCTCGTTCTTCGCGAGCACCTATTCCCGCCTGATGGCGGCGCCACCCGGGGCGTAGCCCGGTTTGATCAAACAGACCCCCTCACAGAAAGATTAAACCATGCCAAACGACGAACTCACGCCTCATGAACCTGGAGCCATCGATGATGATGGTTTTCATGGCTCACTGAATTCGAGCCGCAGCAACAACTATCTGAAGTGGACCGCTGCCGCGCATTGGATTGACCGCGACGGAATCGCACCGCCTTCGCCGCTGTTGGTCTTTGCCGTCGATGAAGCGCTGCGGATGTGGAAGGACAACAAGCCCACCACCATCCACGACAAACCGTTGCCTAGCGTTGACGAGCTGAACAACTCGATCCCAGAGAGCGAGTGGGAGCTCGGCATCGACGGCAAAAAGCGGAAGCCCTGGGAGCACATTGTCATTGTGCGCCTGGTGAACTTCGCCACCGGCGAACTCTATAAGTACGAAGCGGCAACCACCGGCGCCCACATCGCCTTTGACGCGGTCAAAGAGCAAGTCATCACGATGCGGGCGTTACGCGGCGAACGGGTGATGCCGGTGGTCAACCTGACGGAACGGCCGATGAAAACCAACTTTGGAGTGGGGCGCAGGCCCCATTTCGAAATCATCGGCTGGCAGACTCCAGGCGATGGCAACAAAGCGGTTCCAGCAAAGCCTGCACCACAGCTCTCGGGTCCGACTGTTGTTCCAAAAGAGACGCCGGCGGCTCCTCTGACGACGCCGTCACCAACAAGCAATCCGGCCTCCTATCAAGCAAAGCCAAAGCCGCCGGTAAACCTCGCCGGCGAGACAATTGCCGCCATGGGTGACGTCAAACCCGTGACGATGAGCGAAGTCCTCGATGACGAAGTGCCCTGGTGAACAGCAGCACTGACCTGAAGCAAGGCGGAGGGCACATGCGATGCCCTCCGCAGTCGCGGCCAGGGGAAACGAACATGCGAACCGTATTTTGGGACAACGAGACACGCAGTGCCATCAATCTGCGCGATAGCGGCGCCTACATCTACGCCATCGACCCGACGACGCAGCCGTTGTGCCTGGTCTTTATAATCGAGGACGGAGAGCCACAACTTTGGTTGCCGTTCAATCCAGTACCGCTGGTATTTCTCGAGATCGCCGCTAACCCAACAAAGTGGCAGCTGGTCGCGCACAACTATGAATTCGATCGTGCAATCCTCGACAATATTTTAGTGCCGAAGTATGGCTTCCAGCCCATTCCGTTAGAAGTGCAGCATTGCACGCAGCGGCTGGCGCTGGCCAACGCCTATCCGGCCGAGCTCGATCTCTTGGCGCAAGCGCTTGGCTTGCCGTACCGCAAGGATCCGGCTGCGCGCAGAGCGATGCTGGCGGTGTCTCGGCCAAAGGCACAACGCAAACGCAAAACGACCACTATCCCGACCTGGGACGAGGATCCGGCCAAGCTGCAGCTGACCTATGAGCGTTGCAAGCTTGACACCATCACCGCCCGAGCGGTGTGGCAGTCGTCGAAGCTGAAACATCTCAGCAATACCGAGCGGGGCTATCAGATCCAAGATGCGGGCATTAATAGCCGCGGCATCCGTTGCGACCGCGTCTTCACCACTGCCGGCCAAGATCTCGCCATCCGCGAACGTATAGCCATCAATCTGAAGCTCCAGGAACTCACCGACGGCAACATCACCTCGGTCGATCAGACCGCACGCTTCCTTGCCGCGATCAATGCCCGCGGCCACAGCATGACCAGCCTGACCAAGCGTTCTGTCGCCCAGGTGCTGGCGCATAAACCTGACGATTATGTGCGGCAGCTGCTCGAACTGCGCCGCACCGGAGCGCGCGCTGCCGTCAACAAATTCAAGCGCATGCTCGCCTACGCGTCGCCGGTCGATGACCGCATGCGCGGCACATTGCGCATGTATGGCGCCGGTCCCGGCCGGTGGGCCGGGCTTGGGCCGCAGCTGCAGAACCTGAAGAAGAACGAAAGCAAGTTGCCCTTGACCGTGGTCGATTCCATCCGCGCCGGCGACCGCAGCAACATTGCCCAATACGGTAATCCGTTGGCGCTGCTGGGCGACGTCTCACGCGCAGCGCTGTGCGCCGGCGCCGGCATGGAGCTCAAATCCGGCGACTTCTCCGCGGTCGAAAGCGTGGTGCTGTCATGGCTCGCCGGCGAACGCTGGAAGCTGCTGGCCTATCAGGAATTCAAGCGAACCGGTGACACTACGCTCGAACCTTATCGCGTCATCGCCCGTAGAATGCTGAACAAGTCGGCGAATGCCGAGATTGATAGCGCAGAACGGCAACTCGGTAAGGCCGCCGAGCTCGCTTCCGGATTTGGCGGCTCGGTTGGCGCCTGGCGCCGCATCGTGGCACACGATCCGCGCAGCGACGACGAAATCAAGGCCATTATCAAGCAGTGGCGCGATGCTCATCCCGCCATCTGCAAATTCTGGAAAGAGCTCGCCCGCGCTATCCGGGTTGCCATCCGCACCGGACAGCCCATTCTGGTCGCACCACCGCCGCAGCCGCCCATCGTCGCCGCTTTCGCCGATGGCAATCTTACGCTGATCTTGCCGAGCGGCCGCGCCATCACTTACCCGGAAGCGCGATTGGTTCCGGCCAAGTTCGAGGATGCACCCTCGGATGTCCAATTCATGGACAACGCCCGCGGCCAGTGGAAACCCTATCGCGGCTGGTTTGGCACCTTTGTCGAGAATGTCGTTCAAGGCAGCGCTAGAGATTTGCTTGCCGCAGCAATCGCGCGCTTTGAGACTAGCGGCATCGCTGTGGTTTTTCATTGCCACGACGAAGTGACGGTCGAGGTTCCGATTGGATCGCTATCCGATCAAGAATTCTTAGCGATCTTGCTGAAGCTGCCCGATTGGGCAACCGGATTGCCGCTCAGCGGCAAAGTGCATTCGGGTCCGCACTATCTCCCCGCCCCGGAGGAGCCCGCCGTACCTTTGGTCGCGGCGGATGCCGACGCGGCGACCCTCGACGCGGCGATCGACAGCTATATCGATGATACCCGCGAGGACATTGGCCCGATCGACGATCCGGCTCAAGTCGAGCGCGACGACGACGAAGACTTTGTCGCCAACCTAGCGGACAACATCGCGCCGTTGACTGAGCTCGTCAGCTTGCCGCTGACTCCCGATCACAAGGTCGCATGCCCGTTCCACAACGACGTCGAGCCGTGGTGCGCGATCTATCCCGACCATTTTCACTGCTTTGGTTGTGGTGAGCGTGGCAGCCGGCTTGATTGGCTGACGCGAGTTGAAGGCATGACCGTAGCGGAAGCCATCACCACCATCAAAGACTGGTCCGGGGTGCCAAATATTGTGCCCCAGAATGGCGACGCCCAGACGGAGAAACTGGCGTTCATCAAGTCAATCTGGACTTCGGCGCAGCCACTGCGTGGATCGATGGCTGAGCGCTATCTCGACCAGACCCGGCACATCGATATCACCAAATTGCCGGAGGACATCCATCGCAGTCTGCGCTTCCATCCGCATTGCGTGTTTGGTCCGGGCACGCATTTGCCCTGCCTGATTGCGCTGATGCGCGATCCGCTCAGCGATGCGCCGGTGGGGATTCAGCGCATCGCGCTCGAACACCGAAACGGCAAGGTTGAGAAGATTGACCGCTGCATGCTCGGCCGCGCCGGCGTGGTCAAGCTTTGGCCGATCGGACCGCAGCTTGTCGTCGGCGAAGGCCTCGAAACAGTGCTCGCCGCTGCCACCCGCATTCCCTACTGCAGTGCTTCGCTGCAGCCAGCCTGGTCGCTGCTATCCAGCGACGCCCTGCGCCGATTGCCGGTCGTCTCCGGTGTCGCGCGCCTGATCATCCTCGTCGACCATGACGACGCCGGCGTGCGGGCAGCCAGCACCTGCGCAGCGCGCTGGACCGGCGCCGGACGTACCGTCACCGAGCTCACCCCCGAGCCGAAGGGTGCTGATTTCAACGATCTTGTATTGAAGGAAGACGCCAATGTCCTTGCTTAAACCGCCGCCGAACATTCGTTCGGCCGACAATCATATCGGGCTGGAAGATTTCTACGCCGTGCCGGAATTGCACCAGTTCATATACATGCCGACTCGCGGGCACTGGCCGAAAGAGAGCGTCGACAGCATCCTGCCGCCGATCCAGATGCCGTACAAACGCAACGGCAATTTTGTGAAGCTCAAACCCTCAGCTTGGCTCAAGCAATATCGCCGCGTCGAACAAATCACCTGGATTCCGGGATTACCGGAAATTATCGAGGACAAGCTGATCTCCGATGGCGGCTGGAAAAAACGTCCGGGTGCCCATGGTCTCAATCTCTACCAACCGCCGACGATCATCTATGGCGATGCCGCACAAGCAGAACCATGGGTCAAGCATCTCGATACACTCTATCCGGAAGACGCCAAAGACATCACCAACTGGTGCGCCCATCGGGTGCAACACCCCAGCGTAAAGATCAACCATGCGCTGGTGATGGGCGGCGGGCAGGGCATTGGTAAAGACTGGCTGCTGCAGGCGCTGAAGATGACGGTCGGCGCCTGGAATTTTCACGAAATTTCACCGACCGATTTACTGGCACAGTACACCCCGTTCGTAAAAGCCGTGGTGCTGCGCATGAACGAGGCACACGATCTTGGTGAAAGTGGCCGCGCCGACCGGTATGCACTTTATGAACGCACAAAGATCTACGCAGCGGCACCGCCTGACGTGTTGACCTGCGTCGATAAATATATCCGCCGCTTTTACGTCCCGAACGTGCTCGGCCTGATCATCACCACCAACCACAAGACCGATGGCGTCTATCTGCCGAGCGACGATCGGCGCCATCTGGTGGCCTGGTCCGAGTGCACCAAGGAGCAATTCGACAAGGGGTTCTGGAACGAGCGCTGGCGCTGGCTGCTATCCGAGGGTGGAGCGGGACATGTCGCCGCCTACCTGGCGCAGCGCGATCTTAAGGCCTTCAATCCCGGGGCCGTACCGCGGCAGACAACGGCTTTCTTCGAAATCGTCAATGTCAGCCAGGCGCCGGAGGACGCCGAGCTTGCCGATATTCTCGACGATATGGAACGCGACGAACGGGAGCAGCCAAAACGACCGGACGTATGTTGCTTGCTGGCAATCCTGGCATCGCCGCGTGGCGCGGCCTTGGAATGGCTGCTTGACAGGCGTCATCGCCGCTCAATCCCACATCGAATGGAACGCTGTGGCTATATCGCCTACCGCAACCCCAACGCCGACGACGGTCTTTGGAAAATCAACGACCGCCGGCAGACGCTCTATGTAAAAACCAGCTTGTCGCCACAGCAACGCGTTCAAGCAGTGCAGGACTATATGCTGCGCGGCTGGAAGGCAGCCGGCAACAGCTGAACCTGAGAGAATGGCGGTTTCATCGAGGAAGGCCGAACCCCCACGAGGAGACTGGCGATCAGTGAGGTAAGTGAAGTCAGTGATCCTCTTTGGCCTTTTATTATCTCTCTCCTCTTTTTTGCGAAAAAGGGGGTGGCGATTGGATTCACTGACGTGGAACTGAGCAAACACCATAAAAGGCCAAAGAGGACCACTGACTTCACTTACTTCACCTACCGGCCGGGCTGTTCCACCGATCGGCCTTACAGGGAAAAAGTCCTATCTTATGAGGCATGTGGTTTGATCTACCTCTCTATGCGGTTCAGCGCCTTGCCCACGGTCGCTGGCTGGTGCGGGCGCCCGACGATGATCCCTGCGCACCGCCGGCGCGCGTTATTGCCGTCCTCGAAGAACCGGACTATTGCGGTGCTGAGAAACGCCGAGGCGGTGCTGTGATTCGCTCCTTTCGTTCCTGGCAGTCACGCGTTCCGAAGACTCGCGCCGAAATCGGCGACATCGGCTGGCCGCGCGAGGAGCTCCTCGAGGTCGCTCGCCTGCTCGACCATCTCGATTTCCGCGATATCGAGCATTTGTGTCACTATCTTCGTTAGCACGTGGCATGTTCCGCACTACAAACTTAATCCTGGGGGCGTGGGGGGAGGTCTTCGTTTCCGGGGGCCCGACCTTTGCGGAGCGCCGTCGATATATTTGGCCGGCCGAATGATCGCGATCATCCCTGGAATAAACAGGGTGATACCAAGATCAAATGAAGTTCGCGAGGATGACGATGGACTCAAATGCATTGCGAAAATTAATTGCAAGCCGAGTTAGCATGGCGATACGCTGGCGCCATCTAGCCAAGAGAGAAGCTATCATGTCCGCTTTACCCCCAAAAGCGGACATTACCGAGAGTGATTGGCATGTCCGCAAAAGCGGAGATGGCCTTTACGCTTTGAGTCAAAAGCGGACATTCAGCCATCTCTGAGCAATGTCCGCTTTACCCCCAAAGGCGGACATTCATCCGATCTTGCTTTATGCCCCAACGTTCGAGATGCCCTGTCGATGACAAGCTAACGCCTTGCCGATCTCGTCGAGGATCATCGGATCGTCGATCGTTGCCGGCATGGTCCAGGACTCGCCATCAGCGATCTTCTTCATTGTGCCGCGGAGGATCTTGCCAGAGCGCGTTTTAGGCAACCTTGCCACCGTAATCGCAATCTTGAACGCCGCAACCGGACCGATCTTATCGCGGACCAGCGCGACGATCTCCTTCTCGATCTCCTCTGGCGGGCGGCTGACGCCAGTTTTCAACACGATGAAGCCGCAGGGCACCTCTCCCTTCAAA
>Ga0306925_10003819_pt1 | contig 13439 bp, 9 predicted proteins | sample flu12Cox44000176_FD_203755 | JGI IMG/M metagenome (GOLD analysis project Ga0306925, IMG submission 203755) | Lab enrichment of tropical soil microbial communities from Luquillo Experimental Forest, Puerto Rico - flux8day.12C.oxic.44.000.176 (v2)... | ecosystem: Environmental > Terrestrial > Soil... | reverse complement strand
CCCTGCGTAGGATTGGTGGATCCACGGCGGATGATACCCGGGGCGATAAGTCGTCAACATCAATAAACGGGCGTCCGTCAGATTTTCTGCCAAGAATCCAAGGAACTCTTCCGAAACCTTGTCAATCCAATGCAAATCTTCGAGTACAAGGATCAGTGGCCGTTTTTCATTCAGTTTTATACAGATTTGACGAAAAACTTCAAAGGTCTTGGCCTTTAAGGTCTCAGGGCTCGACAGCATCGGGCGCGCGCCGACATCCTTGATGCCCAACAGATGGAGAAGGACGGGGCTGTCTTGCTCGGGATCCAGCCCAACCCGCTGCAGACCGGAGCGGACCTTTTCGGTCATCTCCTCGGGAGTGTCGGTCTCGACAATGCCGCAATTGTTGCGCAGCAGATCGAGCATGAGCAAGTACGGCATGCCGGTGCCGTAGGAAACACACCGGCCCTCGAGCCAGGTTACGCGTCCGTCACCGAGTTGCTGCCGGAATTCATTGAGAAGGCGAGACTTTCCGATACCGGGCTCGCCAACAATGCCGACAGCTTGTCGGCGGCCTCCTTCAACCTGCAGCAAGAAATTGTTCAGGATCGCCAAGTCGCTGTGGCGATCGACGAAGGTCGTCGTGCCCGTCGCTGTCGAGGCGCGCAATGCCGCGCGCGCTTGCGAGATCGCCAGCAAGCGATAGGCCGGGATTGGGTCGGCCTTGCCCTTGAGCATGAGGGGTCCGACCGGCTCGACCCTCGCGTAGCTTTGCGCGAGCTGGTACGTAGCTTCGCTCAACAGGATCGTCGCCGGCTCGGCCGCCTGTTGAAGTCGCGCGGCGAGATTAGCGGTATCACCGATGGCGGTAGGATCCATCGGCAGATTGCCGGTAAGCGGGCCGAACACAACCGAACCGGTATGGATGCCCATGCGCACAGGCAAGTTTAATTTTTCGCCCTCGCCCTCAACCCTCGGGCCGCTGAGCGCGCGCTGGATCGCGAGCGCGGCCAACAGCGCGCGCTGCACGTGGTCTTCCTGGGCCGCCGGCGCGCCGAACAACGCCATGAAGCCGTCGCCCGCGAATTGCGGCGCCGTTCCGCCAAATCGGTGCAGCTCTGCTAGGCTCGTCTCCAGAAATGAGCTGACGAGATCGCGCATCGCTTCGGATCCCAACTGCTCGCTCAGCGGCGTCGATCCCACAATGTCGCAAAACAGGACGGTGACCTGTTTCATTTCGGGCGGGGCTCGCGCCTCGACCAGCTTCGGCATCAAGGGAACGGACGAAGCAATGTGCGGTGGCACGGAGTCGTCAAGCGGCGTACCGCATTGACCGCAAAACCGGTGTCTGGGAGGATTGCTGGATCCGCACGACGGGCAAGCGGCCCCCAGGGGCGCGCCGCATTGACCACAGAAGTTCATCCCGGCGGGGTTGTCGGCGCTGCATCGTGGGCACCTCATGGGGGCCCCCCGGGAACCTCTTCGGACCGTCCCTCCCAAAGCGATCATACCGTAAATAGCGGAGGCACTACGTGGGTTCTCGGTTCAGTTGAAATGGTGGAGTGGTCAGCCACGGAGTTCTCCCGGCGCTGTTTGTTGAGCCAACAGGCTGATTTTTTTGTATTTGGGTTCAGGACCAGAGGCTTAATCGGCGGGTGAGGGCTACGACGATCCCTAGTTTTGGGAGTATTTCTGGAGCAGGCCTTTGGATCGCAACCAAGTGTGGGACTGCGTCCTACGAAGCGACAATGGCCGCCATTGACGGAGCGATGTGTGAACTACGTCACACATGTTCAAAGAAATCTGTGACACCCGAACAGGGCCGGTCAACATCGGAAGGCGAGCAGGTCCTGCTCCGCTGGGGGCGTCATCCCTTGTCGCTTTTGGGGACGGCTACGGAGCTGCTGGGCTTACGTCAGCTCTCTGGGGCTGGCGGGTTGGCTGGTTGGCTCCGCCAATCTAGCCAGCGCGGGGATCGTCCTTATTGGAGCCGCAAGATTGGCAGGGCGAGCTTGCTGTTCACCGTGCGCCCTCGACACTTTTAACAAGATAATCGAAGCGACTTCCCATTGAATGTCTCTTATGTCAGTTACGGGAATCGGCACTACCCCGAGGTAAGCGCGTCGATGAACGAAGGACCGGACCCATATCCAGCAGCAGACATTGGCGGGGTTCACTCCGCGCAGCGCGCTTGATGAGTACGACCTCGATTGGCGTTAGTGGCTTACCGCAGGCGGCGGCGACGGCCCATAGTAGTAGCCCGGTGGTGTGTAGTAGCCCGGTGGTGTGTAGTAGCCCGGCGGGACATAATAGGCGGGCGGCGGTACATAATATGGCGGCCCGACGATTGCCCGCACCGGCGCGGTCGCGACCGCGGCAGCACCGGCGACGACCGCACCGGCGGCAACGAATGGCAAAGCAAGAAGGCCCGGACCACAGCGCCATCCCCATCCGTTGTACCAGCACCGTGCCGATGCCTCAGACGTCTGCAGGAGTGTCACGCTTGCCACTAAAAGGCCCACGGCCGTAATGCGACGATAATTAGCAGTTGGTACTCCCATATTCGCGGCTTCCGGAACACTGCACCACTTGCGCATATACGGGACGAACCGGAAAAACATACCCGACGACGTCGAATGCTCACTGCCATTTCCGGTTCGGGGTTCCGGGCGGTAAAACTCTTGTTTTCCGAATTGCCCTAGGGTTGTAGTCGACGCCGTCGCGCTGTGCGGTCGACTATATCCGCAGCACATCATTATAACCGCTATAATATATCATTGTCGCAATCGCCCGCCCGGTAATCGACAGAGGTCGTCCACAGCGAATAACGTAGGCGTGACGCCATGCGCCATGGGACCCTAGGCCAACGAAGCGGTGGGGCAAGGCGAACGACCAACGAGTGGAGCAGAGAAACCGGACCACGATGATATACCGGTGTCGACGGTCAGTCTGCGTGACGGTGGCGATGCAGTCATTGGAGCCTTGTTGCACGAGATCCGGACACGCATGGAGCCGATCAGTGTCTCCCTCGCCTACTCGTCGGAGATAGCGGGCGCGATGCTTCGCAAGCAGGCGGCCAGCGCAGTGGTTGCCGCCCGACGCATGGTCGTGAAAGGCGCCGTGAGCATCGTAGAAGACGCTCTTAGCGAGCTCGACAGGAAAAAACTCGCTGATGCCCTCGATCCGGAACGTAAAGCTGCCATAATCTCTAATCTTCTCGTTGTCCTGGTTGGCGACCGGGAAGTCACCCCCGTGATCAATACTGGTACCTTGTATTCGTAACCGATTATGGCTCAACGAGGTCGGCCGCCCGGACCGGAACGCATCGCCTTCCCGCTCCGGGCGGAGAAAGCCATTCTCGATGCAGTAAAGCGATGCGCGGTGGCGGACTTACGGAGCGTCTTCGGGAGGCACTGGCACGCCGCGGCATTCGAATCTGACCCGCTAACAAAGATGGCAAGGATAATTTCAATAAGTGACAACCCAGCCGCTTCCTCCACTACAGCTAGCCATCATAGAACGCTGCTTCACGAAGTAACACGTCGTCCACTTCGGACATATACAGACTTCGTGAAAATGATACATTTAAAATGATCGATGAGTTGGATAAACCCGACGTAAACGGGAGGTGACAGAGCTTTCCTTCTAAATCGCCGCCTCGCCGCATGGTTTCTTGCAGTAGGCTCCATGACGAGCATGTCTGCGAACACAGGACTGTTGCCCCGAGCGCGTGGACAACGCTGCGCAGGAACGCATTGGTGCTGGCACACACCGCAACTATCGAACAGCGTGTCTGCGGTTCACCCTGAAGCCGCTAGTGGTTCGGTTGCCGTCTGCCGAATGGTCGGATTCGGCGCGAGGGCGGTGTTCGGCCGTGAGCGGGGCTTGGTGCACGGCTCCGCCGTCGGTTAAGGTACCCTTAGCGTAAATTGCGAGAAATTGCGGGAGGTCGAGAATGTTGCTGCGCAATGCTTGGTATATCGGTGCGTGGGCCGACGAGCTCGGCGACAAGCCGCTCGCTCGCCGTATCTGCGGCGATCCGGTCGTGCTATTCCGCGACGGCTCGGGCAAGGCGGCGGCGCTTGCCGATCGCTGCTGCCATCGCGCCGCGCCGCTGCATCTCGGCAGCATCGTCGAGGCCGGCATCCAGTGCGGCTATCACGGCCTCGTTTTCAATGCCGCCGGACGATGCGTGACGATCCCAGGGCAAAAGCTGATCCCGCGGGACGCGCAGGTGCGCAGCTATCAGACCATCGAGAAGGATCAGCTGGTGTGGCTGTGGATGGGTGATACCGCGCTGGCTGACTCGGCCAAGATCGTTGATTTCCCGTACCATAACGATCCGGCGCGCTGGCCGAACAAGCACGCCGTCTACCCGATCAAAGGCAATTACATGCTGATGGTCGACAATCTGATGGACCTGACGCATCTCGGGTATCTGCATGCCCGCACCGTCGGCGGGAACCCCGGCGCCCATGTCGAAGCCGACATGAAAACGGTGCGGACCGCGACCGGCCTCAAGTTCACGCGGTGGATGCGCAACTCGCTGCCGCCGCCGAGTTACGTGAAGGCCGCTGGCTTCCAGGGCCGCGTCGACCGCTGCCAAGAATTCGAATTCGTCGCGCCGAACACGGTCTTGCAATGGACCGGTGCGACCGACGCCGGCACCGCAACGGAGAACCCGCAGCGCGATTTCCGCTTTCAGTTCCGGCTCTTCCACGGTCTGACACCGGAAACCGAGACCAGCTGCTTCTATTTCTGGTCAGCGGCGAATGGCTACCGGCAGAACGATCCCGAGGTGACCGAGCAGCTCTATCGCGAGATCGCCCCGACCTTTCTCGAGGATAAGGAAATGGTCGAAGCGCAGCAGAAGCGCCTCGACGAGTTCGGCGATCAGGGGCTCGTAGACATCGCCTCTGACGCCAACCGAATGCATATGCGACGCATTATCGAGCGGTTGATTGCCGCCGAGCAATCCGCGATGGCTGCGGAATAATGCCAGCAAGCTTGTTTAGATCAGGTGCAAAAGACGATGCCTGGCCCTGACCCCATTGGCTCTGCCGTAGCGGGGGGCATAAGCCGCGAGGGAGCCGCAATCATGGCAGTGAACGGTCAAGACGCCGGAAGGGGTGCCAGCCGCGGGGATTACACTTTCCGGCGACGCGGCCGGGCCGTCGCGGCCATCGCAGGAGCGCGTGCGGCATCCTCCTTTTTTCCAGATACCGGCAGCAGCAGGCTGGCTTGCCGGCGATCGCCTGCGGCTTTGCGCGCTGTCCTCGCGGCCGCGCCGGTTTCCTGCGCCAGGCTGCGCTTCAGCGCTGCCATCAAATTGACCACCGGTCGCGGCGGTGCGATCTCCCTCGGCCTGACCGGAAGGCCTTTCATCTTCGCCTCGATCAGCTCGCGCAGCGCCTCCAGATAGCGGTCGCGGAACGTCGCCGGGTCGAAATGCCCGCTGCGCCGCTTGATGATCATCGCGGCGATCGCCACCATGTCGGCGTCGATCTCCGCGTCAGCCGCTGCGAAAGACGGCGCTCTGACCTCCCCTGACGCCCGCAGCGTGATCAGCACCAGGCCGGCATCGCGCGGTTCGATCATGACGGGCCGCTCGCGCCGGCTCAGCGTGACCCGGCCAATGCCGACCGTGCCGGCTTCTCTCATGGCCGCCCCAATCACCCCGAAGGTCTGATCCGCAATCCGGCCGTCCGGATAGACGTAGTAAGGCGTGCTGAAATAAACCGGATCGACCTCGGCGCGCGGGACGAAGGTTTCGAGGTCGATGATTTTCGAGCTTTCGACAGCGAGCGCCTTCAGCTCCTCCGGGGTAAAAGTCACAAACTGGCCGCGCTCGTATTCGTAGCCTTTGACGACCTCTTCGCGCTCGATCTCCTCGCCCGTGTGCGGGTCGTGCGGGCGAAGGGCGACGCGGGCCGGCGAGGGCGGTTCGGGCTGCGCCTCACCACGACTATCCTCGTCTGCGAAAGAACGCCTCGCTGGCAGGGCGGGCTGATCGTCTTGTTCTTCTTCGTCCTCGATCGGGGCGCCGCGCGCGGGTTTTGGCTGCCAGACCTGATGCAGGCGGATCGACTGTGTGCGTGTTGTCGCTGGCGAGAGATAGATCGGACAGGATACCAGGGAGAGCCGCAAGAACCCCTTCCAGCTTGCCCGCGGCATGACGGCCTCCACAGCCGTGGTGACATGCGGTGTCAACAATCGCCCAATACCCACGATCCGGCAAGCTGCCGCCCAAATAATCCGGATTTAGGGAAATTACGAAGCCGCTGCCCCGTTTCGGGCGATGGAGGCGCAACCACAGGACTAACGCCGACAACAGTACGCGCCGTAGCCTCTTGCCGTGTGCGGTAGGCGCGCCCGGCCTAGGGTTAGGGTAGATAGTGACAGTATCGTTAGGTCACGCGTCCAATGCAGGTACGGGGCTCGCGGTAAACCCCCTAAATTGGGCTCGTTGCAGCGTACACGCTGCCGTAGCACCATTTCTGAGATCGACGACCGTCAGCACGCCGGCCGCGATCGCGCGCTCGCCCCATCGGCGCAGGGCGGACCAGAACGCGGTCCTGTCCCGGGCTCGGCAGAATCGTTGAGGCGAGCCGCCGCGCCGAGCACGGAAGGGGTGCCCGCACCACGTCCCGCCGCTGCGTGGATCCGGCAGGTCGACCCCGATTTACCGGCCCTCCACGCCGCCTGCGTCGGCCTGCCGCGCTCTCTCGGAGAGCGCCCGATCCAATCCCTCCAGCAACGCGTGGGCCTCCTCGCGCCGCGCGCTCATGTCAGCGAATTTAAGGCCAGCTCGCATAAAGATTTCGAACACTCGAACTTGCAGCGCGCGCTCGTGGAGATCGGCTTCGGCAAACGGGATTGAGATCAGCGCGTAAATGTTGTCGAGGTTATCGCTGAAGATGGCGCCGATGCGCTCGGTATCGGACATGCGTTTCCATTGCTCTGCGGGGATGCGCGGTGTGATGTTCTTGATGTCGTGAGTGCGGGCTCGAGATCGAGCGATCGGGTTGCCGGGCATGATCAGAGTGTCACATTACGGAGCGTGGTGATCTCGCCCATTCTACTGCGGTGTGCCGCCGATATCTTGTGAAGCATCGTGTGGGTGTCATAGCGAAAGACCTCCTTCCTGCTCCGCATAGGGCGGCTCCGCCCCCACTCGTGCGGGCGCGCGGGAGACCGGGTCGCCGAAGGGCGGGGGCCGTCGCCGAAACGGCCTGTTGAACGCGATCACCACTTCGTGACGATCGAGCCTTTGCAACCTTGTCATCGATAAGCCAACCAACGCCAGCACCGCTATCCTTGCTCGGGCTGGTGATGCGCATCCGCACTTGGATCAGCATTTGCCCTGGCGGCGAGCGCGGTAGGCCTTTTGTGCGCATGCCGGCGAGCAGTATCTCGACCAGCTCCGGGCGGCTCGATACGGATGACCGCAGCTTTCGCATGCGCGCCGCCCCGGAGCCGGCATCTTCGCTCGCCGGCGCAAGCGTTCTCGCTCGGCGCGCTCTCGCTCAATCGGCCGGCAGGTCGCGCACCATCGCGATCTCGGCCCGCGCGGCAATCGGAACCGTTCGCCGCGCATCTTGCGCAGGCGGCGTGCACATGGGATCGAGCGGGGATAGACGCCTCGACGAAGGCGCGAAGGCCGGGCCCAAGCTCGTCCAGCTCTTCATGTAGCCAGTGAGCCATTTGCCGCAAACTCTGCTACCGGGGTACCCGTCGTGACGTTTCGCGCATCAGCGCCCAGAACATCACGCCCCTCCGGCGATTTTTTGCGGGCATTGCTCCCATCATGATCTCGCCCTCGCTACGGCCTCGATCGTCCCTTTTCGCATGCCAGAAGTGGGGCACGGTATGGAACAGTTCCGCTGCTCATCGTCTATCTCATTGCTAAGAATAGAATATTTCCTCATCTTGGGCGGAGAAACCCTCCGCCACGGGTCGAGCCGGCCACCGACAAGGCCCGCGTCGCCGCGGTTCTCAGAGACCAAGAACGCAGCCAGGAAAGCAAGGTGCCGGGACGCGACCGCCCACCAGCAGCTTGAGTCTCTATCGCGAGAGCGCGGCAGCGGGGCCTTTGCCGGCCGACGGCCGATTTGGCCGACACCCCCCAACAGACGGTACGGGGAAAATCCGAGCAGGATAGGGAGGGCGCGAAATTTGCCCCCGGCCTCGAAAACAGCAGCAAAATTTGGATTTTCGGTCATGACGCGTTGTCCTCGGTGGCACCGCAAACCTTGTCAAAGATCTCCTGCAGGACGGCGCGCTGCCTAAGCGAGAGCTCGCGGCGCGATCGACGGATCGAGATGACGAACTGTTCTTCCCAGGGTGTGAGGATTTCGCGGTGAGCGAAGCAAATCGCAATCGCCTCGTGCATCGGCACTTCCGGCGACGCGTGCGCGGCGGACGAGGCTTTAGCGGAGCGGTATTCGGCAAGATTAATAATATCAGCGGTCATTTGCATCTCGTCACGGCAGGCTCCCGCCCACCCATTTGGAGGGCATGCGCCGTCGCGCACCGGGCTCGGCCGTTTGGATTACGTGGATGAAGGCCTGCCGTTTGCCTCGCCAGAACCGTTTGGGCGCGATAGTGAGCTCGTCCAGGTCAACCGGAGCATCGATGGTCCAGTCGGCGGAGACCGAGGGGCACACACACGCAGCTACATCGGCAGGGGCGTCGTTTACCTGCGTCCCCCTTATCCTACCCCGTAGTGTATAAAGGAGTTCCCTACGGGGGTACGAGCGATATGGCTAGTTCTCATCGCGCTCGGTTCCCTACGTGGGAACTGGCTCGGTTCCCTACGGGGGTACTGAGAAAACTAATTTTTCTCGGTTCCCTACGGGGGTACTGAGCGGTGGCACCATTGGTGTGCCCGGGCGGTTTGGTATCGAACTTTTCCCAATCGTTTGACGGCTCGATGAAGTAGGGCGAGCCGGAAATTGGCACGTATTTCGACTTGAGATAGGTGAGACGATAAAGGCTTGGCTGGCCGTCGCCGCCGCGCGCCCGGCCCTTATGCTCCACGACGAGCAGTCGCGCGTTTACAAGTTCCATAATCGTGGGGTTGACCAACTTGCGCGGGATTCCCCACTCGACGAATTGATCATATGTCACAACGAGGTAGCCGTTTTCCTTTCCGGCGTGTCGGCAATGTTCGACCTCAAATCTGAGCAACATCAAATGGGCGTGTCGGGAGAGTGTGCGCATTGCTCGCGACTCGAGCAATTTGACGGCTTTTTGCACGAAGGGTTGCCCCGGAGGGACGTCGCGCACCTTGCTGGGCTTAAAATTGGAGCCGTCTCCAAATTTCTTCATTTGTGCCGTGTCCCGACGAGCGCGTCGAGCCAGTCGGTATCGGCGACGGGCGGGACATGAACTTTAACCTTCAGACCATTGCGACTGAGCCGGCGTGCTAGCCCAGATTTCTCATACCGGTTTCTAATTGGAAGCGGTCGTGCGGGCAGTGCACGGAATGGTGGCGAGCGCGCCGGCGCGCAACCTGTGCGAGTCGTGGCGGACGCAATGCGGGCCCGCGGACCGGGGTGATATATCGCGGCGCCGCTTCCGGGTCAGTGTGCCGTGGCGGTCAAGCGCAGATGGGCGAGGGCGAACTCGTTTTGGTAGGGACAGGCGGAGGCCATCGCGATCTTGATGCGGCGGACGCTGACCCGCACCAGCGCGCCAATCTTGAACAGCTTGAGGCGGATCGTACCGCAGGTCGCCTGTGCAAACTGCGTGTGCCGCAGGGCAATCTGGCGCAAGGCGCAGACCAGCACATAAGCCATCGCCGCGAACCATAGCCGCAACTGGTTGGCGCGCATGGTCTTGGCCGAGGTGCGGTCGGCGAACAGGTCGAGCTGGCATTCCTTGATGCGGTTTTCCATGTCGCCGCGGGCGCAATAAACCTTCTCGTAGAGGTGACGGGCCTCATGCTCGCTGCGAGCCAACGAGGTGACGACAAAGCGCGGGTTGGCCTCGCCGCCAGTCCACTCGGCCTTGCCGACGACGCGGCGCGTCCGGCTCCAGCTATCCAGCGTCGACCAGGTAAAGTCCTTGAAGCGCCGTGCCGGCTTGCCGGTTTGCTCGCTGTGCTGGCGCGCGGCGGCCAATTCGGCAGCGATCGCCGCCGTGAGGCGCGCATTCTTGGCCAGGCCGAAGAGGAAGTCGACGCTATTGTGCTCGCACCAATGCATCAGCTCCTCGCGGGCAAACCCGGCATCGGCGCGCAACAGGATGCGCACCCGCGGCCAGCGGGCGCGGAGGTGGCCGACGATGCGCGCCACCTCCTCGACCGCCCCGGCGCTGGCGTCGATGTTGGAACGGCGCAGTTTGGCCGCCAAGAGGTGCCGGTCGCAGAAGATGTAAAGCGGCAGGTAGCAGTAGCAATCGTAATAGCCGTGGAAGAAGCGCCCCTCCTGGTTCCCGTGCAGCGGGTCGTCGGTGGCATCGAGATCGAGGATGATCTGCCGCGGCGGACGCGCGTGGGCCTCGATAAACAGATCGATCGGTAGATTTTCGATCGCCTGCGGGTCGTGCCCGATCTTGTGATAGGGCGTCGGCTCCGGCTTGCCCAATTCGAGCCGGTTGAGGGTCGATTTGCCGGCCACCGGCGCGCAGTTCTTGCGCCGCGCCTCAAGCTTGCCGGCCAGCACCGCCATCATTGGGTCATGGCGCAGATCGTCATGGTCGAGCACGTCCTCATAACCCAGTGCAATGCCGAAGGTGCGTTGGCCGACCAGCGTTGCCACCGTGTGCTCGACCAGCTCCGGCGACCGGCTGTCGGTGAAACAGCCAGCAAAGCGATCGATCAGCCCGACCGCACGGTCCGTCGCCGCCAACAGCAGGGCACCGGCATCCGAGGTGATCTTACCGCCATCAAACGCGCCCACCACCAAGCGCCCTTCGACGGGTGCAAATTCGAATAGCGTTGCGCTACACTCTGTCGGCATCGGGACTCCCCTTGACCCTGAGACAAACCGTTGAGCCAACACGATTTTCTCAGAAATGGAGCCCCGATGCACCTGCCCCTATGAGAAATCCGGGCTAGGGCCGAGAGTTCCGAACCGGGGTGGGTCCCGCCGCCTGCCGCGCGCCGCCTCGCGTGCTGAGTTTCGGCATAATTCGTTGAAGCGACAATCGGCCCCTATCCGTTTCGCTCCCGGGGCGCGACGCTCACGGGCTCCCAAGCCGACGCGGCCGAACCGAAACTTTCCCTCGTCAATTCTTGGAAGTGCCTAGAGATTAGGGTACATGCGAGCCTTGATCGCTTCCAGTTTAGCAATGACGTCTGGGGCAATGATTCTCGTGAACCGCGGTACCTTGTTTCCCTTCCACTCAGCCGGTTTAAAAAACATGTGCAAAGGGCGCAGGTCGAAGAGGCCGCCGTTTCGGTAAGCATAGGACTCCTCGTATAATGGCCGGTAGACTTGCATGAAAGCATCTTCGGCACGGCAATCATCTTCGGTGTGGTGGCCGACCCCATAAATATAATAGGCGTAGTTATTGAGTGGCCCATTCGGATCATGTTTGAAGTGGTAATAATATCCGGGCTCCGGCAGCTTGCCGGGAGGTGGTACGTCATACACCATATCGTCACCCTTGCTGTCCTTGGCGCGCACCATATCAGCCTCCGTGACCAATCCGTGCGCCAAAGCGCGCGGCTGATGCCCAAAATTGAGCCATCGGCCGGTGGGCATCTTCGGGTATCTCCCTCCTATGCAGGGCGCGCGTGCAACGACAGCCGATGGAAGTGTCGCCAAGGGCTCGTGGAGCGAGATTTTTCGCAATGGGCTCGGGCTTTATTCGGCGCTGGTGATCGGCGGCATCGCGATGAACGCCACGCAGATGCTGGTCATCGCCATTATCATGCCGACCATCGTTCGCGACATCGGCGGCGCGAGCTTCTACACCTGGGCGGCGATGCTCTATACCATCGGCGCGATCGTCGGCGGCGCCTCGACCGGCATGGTATGGGGGCGCCTGGGCGCCCGGCGCGCCTATACGCTTGGTGCGGGTGTTTTTGCGCTGGGCACGGTGTGCTGCGCGCTGGCGCCAAACATCGGCTCGCTGATCGCGGCGCGCGGAGTACAGGGGTGGGCCGGTGGGCTCGTCTCTGGCAGCGGCATGGCGCTGATCACCAGTGTGTTCGACGCGCGCCTGCGCACCCGCATCATCGCGATCTCGCAAGGCACCTTCACCGCCTGTCATCTGAGCGGGCCGATCGTCGGCGGCATGTTCGCGGCGATGCAATGGTGGCGCGGCTCGTTCTGGATGATGGCGCCGCTGATGCTGGTCTTTGCCGCGCTCGCCTATTGGAAGATCCCGGATCGTCTGAGCCGCGAGGCCGAACGCAGCCGCTTTGCCGGAGTGCCGTTGCTCCGGTTCGGAACGTTGGGCGCCGGCGTGATGTGCGTCGCAGCCAGCGGATCGGTTTCGGGGATCGTACCCCGCGTCCTGTTGATTGCTGCGGCGGTGGCGCTTGTTGGCCTGACCTTTTGGGTCGACCGGCGAGCCTCTGATAACCTCTTTCCGCGGGGCGCGCTGTCGTTGGGCGCACCGATCGGGCTGGCGCTGTGGATACTGGCACTGCACGGGATGACGCAGACCTCGGTGACTTTGTTCCTGCCGTTGTTGCTGCAGGTCGTTCATCAGGTCTCCCCGGTGGTGATCAACTTCCTCAGCATCGTCATTTCGATGGGCTGGACCACCGCCACCTTCACCGTTTCCGGCTGGTCGGGGAGGCGTGAGCGCTGGGCGCTCCTGGCGGGGCCGGTCATCGCCACTACCGGGCTCGCCTGTCTGACCGCGGTGGCGCTGCTGCCAGGGCTCGCGCTGATGACCATGAGCGCCTTTGTGATGGGAATCGGCATCGGCTTATACAATGTGCACCTCGTAGCCCAGGCGATGGACAGCGTCGGCTCCGACGAGCATCGCAGCACTGCGTCGGCGTTGACCTCGGTACGCTCGATCGGCACCGCGTTCGGCGCGGCAATTGCCGGCGTGGTGGCGAACGTCGCCGGGCTCGGCGACGCTACCGAACCGGGAGCGGTAGGCCATGCCGTTACCGCGGTGTATATGTTCTGCTGCATACCGTTCGGGCTTGCGGCACTGCTTATGTTCCGCTTTGTCCACCTTACGCTCGGCAAGCCGGCCCTAGCAGGATAATGACGCGATGTCTCTTCCGCGAGCCCTCGAGAACATTCGTGTAGTGGATTTCAGCTGGGTGCGGGCTGGTCCATGGGCCACTCGCTGGCTCGGAGCTTTTGGGGCCGAGGTCATAAAAATCGAATGGCCCGAGAATGAGCGCGGCAGGCTACCGAGCACCACCACACCGCAGAATCTCGAGGTCAATCTGAACACCTCGGGAAACTTCAATGACACGAACGTCAACAAAAAGAGCCTCAGCCTGAACGTCCAAAGTGCCAAGCGCCTGGAGATCGCAAAGC
>Ga0306925_10003815_pt1 | contig 13460 bp, 10 predicted proteins | sample flu12Cox44000176_FD_203755 | JGI IMG/M metagenome (GOLD analysis project Ga0306925, IMG submission 203755) | Lab enrichment of tropical soil microbial communities from Luquillo Experimental Forest, Puerto Rico - flux8day.12C.oxic.44.000.176 (v2)... | ecosystem: Environmental > Terrestrial >... | reverse complement strand
CGAAAGCTCGGCGTTGGCCGGCAAGCTACAGACAATCGTCGAACTCGACCTTGCGGAGTTGGCGGCAGTCGATCCACCACGTGGTTACGGCCGCGACTGACCGATGGCCTTTTGACAGCCACAGCCCCATACAAGCCTGACCCAAAACCCAAAAGCCTGCGTGGCCTGATCGTCAACCGCAAAGGACCGTTTCGAAACCGTCAGCGGCCGCTGAGGCTTGCGGCGGAAACCGCTCTTCATGCCCCACATCGGACCTTGGTCAGGTGGGGGGCAGATCGACCCCCAACCGTTTGTTTGGGCAGCCCGACTACTTCGGGCGCCTGGTGGCCCCTCCAGCAGTCGTTCGACTTACTGCACGGGGAAGGTCGTCATCTGCAGCAGCTAACGCAGCGAGCGTCGGCCCCGAGGTCGCCCCAGCGGCTCGCGTTCCGCCACCGGCTGCCGCCCCGGATCGAGGTGCGGCCAGATCTCGGCGTCGCGGTTGTATACATCGGGGCGAAATTGCATCGTGCCGTCGCTATCTACATACGCGGTCTGGTAGACCACGAATACCGGCACGGGCGCCGGCAGATTGCTTCAGTTGGTGCCGCCCGTCGCGATCGATTGATTGATCGTGTCGATCGGTTGCTGCATCACCAGGGCGGCCAATTCGCGCGGATTCTGCACTCGTATGCATCCATGGCTGATGCGGCGGTTATCGCGGCTGAACAGATTTTTTGATGGGGTATCGTGCAGGCAAACGCCGAACCGGTTCTCCATCTCGAACTTTAGTTGCCCGAGCCCTGCGTTTGGTCCTGGGAGCTGCTGCAGCCCGCCATTGGGCAGCATAACCATGTTATGCTTCGCCAGATAATTCGGGTCGGAACCGGTCTTCGGCAGGATTTCCTCGGTGGCGATGTCCTCCGGGATGTTCCATGGCGGGTTGAACAAAATTCCATCCATCGTGACGCGGAACTCCGGGGTCTGATTGCGCCTGTCATCTTGGCCGACAATGACCCGCGTCGAGAAAACCGGCCGATCGGCGCGATAAAATACCAGCTGGGCGTCGGCAGCGTTGACCCAAACGCGTTCCGCCGGCGCCTGCCGCGGCAACCAGCGTTGGCGTTCAAGGTTTACCTCAATCTCGCGCAAGCGGTTCGTCGTGGCCTTGTCGCCGGCCGGGGTGCCCGAGCGATATCTCTGCAAAACCCGCCGCAGCGCCCGGTAGGTCGGTGTCGTCGGCGCCAGCGCCTCGATCACCGCCGCCGGATCGGAGCTGCTGATAGCGGCGTCGAGCGCAGCAGCCACATCGATCGGCTCGGGCGTCAGAACCTCGTCATCTGTTCGGCGTTCAACCGGCATGGCGCCGCGGGCCAGCGCGTCGGCATACGATAGAAAGGCGTCCGACAGCAACAGTTCGCGGTCAAGCGGCGGCAACGTCGCTGTCTGCCGCAGCAGGTTCGCGTGAAACAGCTCAGGGGCGAGACCGTGACCGCCGGCGCGCAACACGGCGTCCACCAGTGAATCCGCCTGCGCCTGCCGGGTCGTCCATATTGGCTCGAAGCCATGGCCCGCGTAGAAGCGTCGTAGCAACCCGACGTTCAACCGTTCACCGGCGACGACTAACTCGGGTGCGCTGTCGATCAGCTTGCCGAGCTCAGTGTTGGCATGCGGCGCCAGCGCGAAGACGGCCTCGGACTTCGGCCCCCCTGCCAGGACTACCCGCGGGGCAGGCGCACATGCGGCAAGGGCGATCATCCCGCCTGCAACCAGTCCGACGGATGCCAGGCGGCCTCTCATCGAGAAGCTGCATGATGAGAACAAGGTAGCCTCACCTAAAGGGTGATCCCGGCGCGACTTGCGCTTCAGCCGGTGGAAAACGGCATCGCGAATTCGCGGCTCGGAGCCGAGGTCGGGGGAAACCTATACGCGATAGTGTCCAGCAATGTTGATACAACACGATTGTGCCCACCAGGACGAGGTTTCTTCAAGCAGCAACATGCTCACTGATCGACCCTGGTGGTGGCTCGCGCGTCGGGACGCTCGAGCTCGAGGGGCGTAAGTCATTGGTTTTGGCGACCAAAGCCGACCTTGTGTCGCGGCGCGCGATCTAGTGCCACCCTTCGACCTTTGCCGACCCACTCAACACATTTGCCCTGTTGACTTTTTACCCGCCATCGCTGTTAGATTTAACTGTTTCCGAGCGTCTCAACCGTGGAGGAACGGATGATCGACGTCACCAAGAAAGTGGCCCGCCACAGGCTGTTGCGTAGTGCGGCGATGGTTGCCCTCGTAGTTCCCGCGGCGCTCCTCGCGGGGTGCCCGCAGCCGCAACCGGTCGCCTATCAGGCCCCACCGCCGCAACCGGCCACCTATCAGCCCCCGCCGCCGCCTCCGGCCACCTATCAGCCCCCGCCGCCGCCTCCAGCTCGGTACGGCGAACGGGGCTAGTCAGCTGGGCGCGGTGAGGCGCAAGAACCCGAACCCCGAACCGTCGCCCAATACTGACCGCCATCGAGAGGGCCTCCAGGCGGTCGCCAAAACAGGCGCGTGAGCTGAGAACGCCCGCGCTGCCCCACCTGTGCGCCCCAGCGGCGGCAACGTAGGTCGCTATAACCCGCCCGAGTGCTCCCGAGGGCAAGCTGGCGGCGGCTCGCGTGCATACATCGCTACTGGGGCCAGGTGCGCCGCTGACCGGCGACGACAACCCAATGAGCGGGTTGCTGGCGGAGACCCTGGTGTCGGTGCCGGCCAGCTCGATCGCCGGCGGTACGGACGAGACCCAGCGCAACATCATCAGCGAACGCGTATTGAAGATGCCGCGCGAGCGGACCGGCGACACAGACTAGCCGTTCAAGGATGTACCGCGAAGTACTGTGGCCCAGGGTGGGGCGCGGGCCTCGGGCCCAAGTCCGGTCCGGACGTGTCGAGCAAAAGCGATTCTCCCGCTTCACTCAGGTCCCACGAACGCCAGCTTATGCCCCATAGCTGCCGTTATAAGGCTACTGGCAAACGACTCGGGGGAGCAGGAAAGCTGCCATTCGTTCCCCGCCATCGCCTCGCCGAGATGTGCTAACGACCAGACGTTGCACCGGGCACCCCACTGCAACTGACGCACGGACAGCGTCAAATCGCGCCTGACATCAGCTCCCAGCACGCTCGCGGCCTCGGTTTCGGCCTCTCAACTCCAGGCGAGGCCTCACGCTGGAGTGAGTTCAGCGGGTTCGCTCTCCGGAGTATTTGGACCAAGATGATTTTTTGGTTTAGGATCAACGCCACGGTACCGCCGGGAGCGGCGGTGACCGTCCGAGGTAATGGGAACCGGCGAGGCCTGTACCGCACCCCCTTTCGCTTCTTTCCGCCCCTCAGCGGCGTGCCTCGCGAGCGGAGGATGGACGCCTATGACCGACAAATCGAATTTTACACCCGAGGAATGGAAGCTCCTTCTGGAGAGTGTGATGATGGCGGGCGTCGCGGTTACAGCGGCTGAGCCCGGCGGTCTTTGGGGATTGCTAAAGGAAAGTTTGGCTAGCGGCAGCGCGCTGGCGCAAGCACAGGTAGACCCCCGGTCTGGTCCGCTCGTCAAGGCAGTGGTCGCCGACCTCGAGACCCCTCAAGGGCAGAGCATCGCCCGAGATGGCTTGAGGGAAAAGCTCGCAAGCAGGAACCCCGCCGAACTCAAGGCCCAATGCATCGAGACCTTGCGGCAAGCTGGGGCGCTGATTGACAGCAAGACGCCAGATGATGCGGCCGCGTTCAAGGGCTGGCTACGCGAGATCAGCCAACATGTCGCCGAAGCAGCTAAGGAAGGTGGATTTCTCGGCATTGGCGGGGTGCTTGTAAGCGATGCAGAAAAAGCGACGCTCGCGGAGATCTCGAGCGTGCTTGGACTGGGGGATTGATTCGATACACACGCTAACGCGATCGCGGGCTGTCAGGGTGGACGCATCGGGTCGTGAAGGACATGCAGCACAACAGCGGTTTTCAGCAGAGGGTGGGCCATGCCGACACCGTGGAGGCACTGCAGGCCAGCTTCATCTCGAGCAAGAGCGCGCAAAGGCGAAAGCACGTATCGAGCTTCTTAGCGCTGAGTTCGGCCGCCTTCCGGGGAGGCAACCCCGGCTTCGAGCAGCTCATCCAACACGGCGCCGAGCTGTTTAGCTGGCTCCCTTGTCGCCCTTCGCCATCAACGCCGCATATACACATGCGTGGTCAATAACTGGGGCAGCTAATATTCGCTTGCTCCCACCGAGCGCAGCATGACGAGCACAGCTGCGCCGCGAGTTCTGGCGTTGCGTACGATCCTGCTAGCAACCTCGCTGTTTCTCTGCGCCATCAAGGCTCTGGCGCAGACCCCGTCCCCAGCCCTGCCTGGGGTAAACTTTGAGCGGGTGCTCGTGATCGGAACCAAAGATGCCCCACCGTTTGCAATGAAAGACGATCGAGGCGAGTGGACAGGGCTCAGCATCGATCTCTGGAAGCACATCGCTGAGGAGCTGCATCTCCGTTACCGATTCAAGGAGACGACGCTCCAGGGGCTTATCGATGAGACCGCGGCTGGGGAGTTGGACGGTGCCATTACCGCACTCACGGTCACGGACAAGCGCGAGGAAGTTGTCGACTTTACTCAACCGTACTATGCCACCGGGCTCGGGATCGCCGTTGCGAAGCATAGCATCTTCGACTGGTGGCGCCTGCTTCGCAGCCTGATCTCGCCGGGCTTCTGGGTGGCGTTGCTAGGATTGCTCGGCATCACGGTATTGGTAGGCGTGATCGTCTGGCTATTGGAACGTCGCGCAAACGAGGTATTCGGTCGCGACCCGAAGGCGGGCATCGCCGGAGGTGTCTGGTGGTCGGCCTCAACTATGGCGCAGGCGAGCACCGAGCCCAAGCCGGCGACCGTCGGTGGCCGGATTGTCGCGCTGCTCTGGATGGGCGCATCGGTGATCACGATCGCGGTATTCACCGCCGGCGTCACGTCGCAGCTGACCACGAAGCAACTGCAAGGCACCATACATAACTTCACCGATCTGAAGTCGGTCCGGGTGAGCGCAGTCGCCGCCAGCGCGACGTTGCCTTATCTGGACACCCATAAGGTCGCCTACAGCGCCTATGCGAGCGTAAGAGATGGGCTTGACGCAGTCAAAACAGGCCAGATCGACGCATTCGTCCACGATCACCCGATCCTCGCTTGGCTCGCCAAAAAAGAATTCGGCAGCAGCATCGAAGTGCTTGAGACCGTATTCGATAAGCAGAACTATGCGATCGCCCTCCCGAATGGCAGCCCATTGCGCGCTAAGATCAATCTCGTTCTGGTTCCGGCCACGCGGAGCGTGTGGTGGGAGGAACTGAACGAGAAGTATTTCGGGAAGCGCGAGTAATCGCTTGAGCTCGTCCATTTGTCTGGCCGCGGATCCGTAAGACCAATGGAGCGGGCCGCCGCGACCGCAGATAAGGGCCGCCCCCTCAATCTCGGACAAACGCGAGTCGCTGCATGACCCGACCCGCGACTTTCTCAGTCCGTTCGGCCGTAGCGTTGTTTAAATAACAACCGACGCTATGCCCTCATCAGGGTCGGACCTCTGGGTTTATTGAGATGCTGAAAGGGCCGCTATCGGCTGAGTTCGTCTTTCGATCTCGGCCCCGCGAACGGCCGGAATCGGCGCAAAGGTGTCAACTGACGCGAAGCCGACGATAGCCGGCTCGCCACCAAGAGATGTGAGCAGTCTCCCTGGGGCGATCTCACCGTTGCAGCGCTCCACGGCCCGCGCGTTCTCCTGCGACTGGGTATCGGTGAACGTTCCGAAAAAGGGTCCCTTGACGAGAACATATCGAGAACTTATAATTTGCGAGCTCTTTCCCGAAGCTGTGCTGCTGGAATGTCTCGCATGCCCGACATCGTTTGCCGGTTCACCTGATCCGTCCTGCTCTGTCCTGCTTCCAAAAATCGGTATCCAGGAATTTCAGCCACTTGGTCCTGATCCCGCTTTGCCTCGCGCGCGACGCGCGCGGGCGGTTCGCCAAAGGAAGCTCCGGCAACCCGCGGGGCCGGCCGCGCGGCATCCGCAACCCCAGGCGGCGCGTCCCCGATCTCGTTGCCTGGCCGTTGAGCCGGCAGGCGCTGTCGAAGCTGCTCGACCGCAAGCCGCATTTGTTGCGGCCGCTCGCCCTGCAACTATTGGCACCGGCGCTGACCCCGGTCGATCCGGCGGAGCGGCTCGGGATCGATCTGTCCACGTTACACACAGCCGAGGATCTCCGGCAGCTCTTGCCCAAGGTTCTCGCGGCCATCGCGCATGGCGAGATCACGCCCGCAGAGGGCGCGCGCCTGGCACGGCGGGCGCGTACCCGGTGGCGCGCGATCCGGCGCCTCGTGCGATTTGAGCGTCGGCTGACGCGTCACCTGCCACTGGTCGAGTGTGGGGCGGGTGGGCGCAACCATTCGCGAGTTGCGCGGCATCCCACCCATCTGAGGGTGGGAGAGAGCGAAGCGATCACAAAGTTGGCCCGAAGCTGGTCAGCAATTCGACCGATAGCAATGTCTCGGGTGACTCCGGCTGCGCGGCGAATAGTGCCTTCCACTCCGGATTGGCGTTTTCGAAAGCCGTGCGAGCTCCATACGCGGCCATATCGGGATACTCGATTATCAGGATCACCGGGCCGGTATCCGGACCGGGAGCCGTGCTGCGAAACAGTCGCACCGACTGGGGCATGACCGGGCTGTTGAAGCGCGGGTCGGCGGCAGCTTGCAGCTTGGCCATGAAGTCCTCGAAGCGGCCCGGCTTGACCTCGTATTTGAAAATCGCCAGCACGGTCATTGTTCTGCCCTCGCGCGCATCTCCGGGCTTTACATCGGATAGCGGACATTTTCAGCCCGAGGGTAGGGCAGGCGAGCGAAACTTGACCCCGCCGTGCTGCTGGCAAAACGAACGGCAGCTCGTCTCCGGCTTTCGCCGGGGTTCACCCGCCCTGCGGTTTGGCATAGAACCCCCGGATGCGCAGCGCTGAGAACGGTGGGTGACATGAGCGCAGAGGACATGCCGGGGGACATGACGGACGGCTTTCACCTGGTGGTGGAGGCGCTGAAGCTGAACGGGGTGGACACGATCTATGGGGTGGCCGGCATCCCGATCACCGATCTCTTGCGTTTGGCGCAGGCCGAAGGCATCCGCTACCTCGGCTTTCGCCACGAGCAGTCGGCCGGCAATGCGGCCGCGATTGCCGGCTATCTGACGCAGAAGCCGGGCATCTGCATGACGGTCTCGGCGCCCGGCTTTCTGAACGGGATGGTGGCACTCGCCAATGCCACGACCAACTGCTTCCCGATGATCCTGATCAGCGGATCGAGTGATCGGGCGATCGTCGATCTCGAGCAGGGCGATTACGAAGAGCTCGACCAGCTGAATGCCGCCCGGCCCTATGCCAAGGCGGCCTACCGGATCAACCGCGCGCAGGACATCGGCATCGGCATCGCACGAGCGATCCGCGCCGCTTCCTCGGGCCGTCCGGGCGGGGTCTATCTCGACCTGACGGCCGAGGTGCTGGGCTCCGCACTCGATGTCGAGGCGGCGAAGAAGTCGCTGGTCGAGGTCGTCGACCCGGCGCCGCCCCAGTATCCGTCAGCCGTATCGGTCACGCGCGCCATCGATCTCTTGGCGTCGGCGCAACGCCCGCTCGCAATCCTCGGCAAGGGTGCCGCCTATGCGCGGGCGGACGAGGAGATCCGAACGTTTATCGAGACGACCGGCATCCCCTTTCTGCCGATGTCGATGGCCAAGGGCCTGCTGCCCGACGAGCATCCCCAATCGGCTGCCGCCGCGCGCTCGTATGCGATCGGCAATGCCGATGTCGTACTGGTGGTAGGAGCACGCCTCAACTGGCTGCTGTCGCACGGCCGCCCGCCGCTGTGGAACGCGAACACGAAATTCGTGCAGGTCGACGTCTCGCCGACCGAGATCGACAGCAACCGGGCGATCGCCGCCCCCGTCGTCGGCGACATCAAATCCGCAATGGGGATGTTCAATGCCCTGCTGAAGCCGGGCCAGATCGAGCGCCAGCGGGCCTGGTTCGACGAGATCGGCAAGCGCAAAAGGCAGAACATCGAGCGCATGGCGGCGCGGCTCAACGCCGATCCGAGCCCGATGAATTTCTCCTCCGCCCTGCGTGCGGTGCGCAATGCGCTCGCCACCCAGCCCGATGTCTATGTCGTCAACGAAGGCGCCAACACGCTCGACTTTGGCCGCAACATCATCGACATGGATAAGCCGCGGCACCGGCTCGATAGCGGCACCTGGGGGGTCATGGGCATCGGCATGGGCTATGCCATTGGTGCCGCCGCGGTGACCGGCAAGCCCGTCGTCGCTATCGAGGGCGACAGCGCCTTTGGCTTTAGCGGCATGGAGATCGAGACGATCTGCCGCTACGGGCTGCCGGTGACGACCGTCATCTTCAACAATAACGGCGTCTATCGCGGCGATCCTGCCGGCACCGCCTACACGCCGACCGGCCTGCTGCGCGACGCCCGTTATGAGAAGATCATCGAGGCGTTCGGCGGCACCGGCTACCACGTGACCGACACGCCGAGCCTGACCAAGGCGCTGACCGAGGCGCTCGCCTCAGGCAAGCCGGCGCTGATCAATGCCGTGATCGACCCGACCGCCGGCACCGAGAGCGGGCATATCCAGAGCCTCAACCCACGCAGCGCCGTCCCCCAAAGGAAATGATCATGGCCACCACAAGCAACACAATCCGTGTCGGCATCGTCGGGGCCAATCCGCAGCGTGGGTTTGCCTCGGTCGCTCATATCCCTGCATTGCAGGCGCTGCCGGATTTCGAGATCATCGCCGTTTGCACGAGCCGCCAGGATTCGGCGGAGGAGGCGGCGCGGCATTTGGGGGCGGGGCTCGCGTTTGCCGATTGCGAAAAGCTGGCCCAGCACCCCGATGTCGATTTGGTTACGGTCAGCGTCAAGGTGCCCGACCATTACCGGCCGGTGATGGCCGCGATCGAGGCCGGCAAGCATGTCTATTGCGAATGGCCGCTCGGCCGCGATACCGCCGAGGCAATTCGATTGCGCGATGCGGCGAACGCGAGAGGGATCCGCCACGCGGTCGGACTGCAGGGCCAGATGTCGCCGCCGATCAACTACCTCAAAGATCTGGTCGCCGAGGGTTATGTCGGCAGGGTGCTGTCGGCGACGATGATCGGCTGTGCGCCGAACTGGGGCGCCACGATCGACCGCGCCTACCAGGCCGATCGCGCCAATGGCGCCAATCTGCTGACGATCACCGGCGGCCATACGATCGACGCGCTGTGCCACTGCCTCGGCGAATTCCGCGAGCTGTCCGCTTTTGCGGTCAGCCAGCGCGACCATATCGCGCTCGCCGAAACCGGCGAGATGGTGGCCAAGACCGTGCCCGACCAGGTCGCGGTCAGCGGCATTGCTGGCAATGGTGCGGTCGTGTCGTTCCAGGTGCGCGGCGGCATGGCGCGCGGCACCCATTTCCTGTTCGAGATCCATGGCCAGGACGGCGACCTCGTGCTGAGCCCGACCACGCGCAACTCGCTGCAACGCCAGACGCTCGTGCTCAAAGGGGCGCGCGGCGCGGGCACCGCCCTCGCCGAGCTGCCGGTGCCCGCCAAATACCGCCGGGTGCCGGAAGGTGTGCCCGCCGAAGACCCCTACAATGTCGCCCACCTCTACGCGAAGCTCGGCGAGGCGATCCGCGACGACAAACCGATGAGCCCCGGATTTGATGCCGCGGTCACCCGCCACCGCCTGCTCGACATGATCATGCGCGCCTCGGAGACCGGGCAGAAGCAGACCACGTAGGGTTTTGTTAGTCGGCGGCGGCGCGCAATGTCGGTTCGGCGAGCACCGCGGCAGCTTCCTTGGCGACGACCGTGCCCTCGAAGAACCGCGGATTCTGCGTACCCCACAGCCGCACGGCATTGGCGAACGTGAAATCGCGGAAGTTGTCTTCGCTAATGAGGCCGTCCTCAGCCAGCTCATACGCTTCGGGCAGCGGGTCGCGCATGTCGATAACGTCGAAATGCCCGATATCGGAGCTGTAGATCGCGTTGAGCTGAGCCCCGAACGGATTGGCGCGGCTGAAGGCACAGACGTTCATCCGGTCGTCGGCCTCACAGCCGAAGTAATAGGGCTTGGCATAGAGGTCGAGCCAATCCTCCTTGCGGGTGATCTTGCAGGCGGCGAAATCGTCAAGCTCGTCGCGCCCGCCGGTTAGATGCGCCTCGGGGTTGGGATAGCCGTCGCGCGCGCTCAGCGCCTCGGCCATGTCCTCGTAGCCATGCTTTTGGACGAGGTCCATCAGCAGCTTGCGATCGAGTTTTGCCGGGTCCATGCGTTCGAGTGCGGCGGCGTTGCGCCGTTCCCAATGCTCGATCAGGTCCCCGAACAGCTGCGCGGCCCAGCCGACTCCGCCTTCGAGAAAGGCGAAATTGAGCTGGGGGAAACGACGCGTGACCCCGCCCAGGAAGATCGCCTTGGCGACGGCGTGCCCGGCGGCGGCGAAATGGCCGATATGGTTGTAGACAAAGTTGGTCGGCGACAGGCGCAACCCCTGGCTGCTGCTACCGCTGTGAAAGGTCGGCGGAATGCCGAGCTCGACGCATTTCTGCCAGACCGGGTCGTAATCGTAGGGGCTGTCGATGCCGAGCACGTCGTACCACACCGTGAAGCGGCGCGACTCCGCATCCTCGGCCGCAGCGGAGGGAACCGAGCGCGGCAGGTTGCTGCCGAACATCCCGACCTTCGAGCCGAGCTCTTTGGTGACGAATTCGAGCTCGTCGATCGCTTCTTCCGGCGTGTGCATCGGGATGACCGCCGCCGGGGTCATGCGGTCGCTGAAGGCGCGGAAATAGTCGGCCGAAACGATGTTGTAGGCGCGGATCACGGCGCGCCGTGTGGCGTCGTCCTTGATGCGCGGCAGCCCGAGCCCGGCGGTCGGATAGATCACCGCAAAGTCGGTGCCGATCTCGTCGAGGCGCTCGTAGAGCAGCTTTGGCATCATCGCCGTGGCCCGGTCGAGCGTGTTTTCGCCCTGCCGGTTCCAGAAATTGGGTTGCGCAATACGCCGCTCGGTCCGCTCGGCCGGGGTCATCTTCAGCCCCTCGCCGGCCCCCCGTGGTGCGAGAAAGCCGTCGGCCGCCTTGTCGCCGCCGACCTTGCGCATCTTCTCGGCGAAGACAGGCGGGAACTCGACCCAATGGCCGTCGCCGTCGATGATCGGATGCTTGACCTTGGCATGGACCTGCGCGGGGCTCAGATGACCGTTGCCGCTCATGTTTGTCTCCTCGTCCAGTGTACGGGGGAGCGTGGGCCTCGCCTCCGAGCCAAGTCAAATGCAGCCTCGGCATGGCGGCGGGGCTCGGTGAGCACGGCTCGACCGTGCGCGCTGACGATGTTGGGCAAGAATGGGGGCCACGTTTTTTCGAAGACGCTGGAAACAAAAGGTCTAAATGCGATAATCATTAAATTGCCCGATTCTTATTGCAGATTCCCGACCGATGGCGGCGGTGGAAACAGGCCGTGGTGGACGAGTGGGCAGAGGGCTGACCAAAACCGCCGTGACCGGCGCCACTCGAAGAGGGGCCGATAGGCAATCTCGGGCCGCTTGAGCCGACTAACGCTGCAACCCAAGGGAGAGATTTTGCTGTAGATTTGCTGCAGATGCAGCTCTAGTCGATCATCGGTGCAACTTGTTGTTGTAGCTGGCGGCAGGCCAGGGCGCCGGCTCTACCCCGGCATTGACAAGAAAACCAAAAAGAACAAAGATGGAACATGCTCGAGGAGAGAGCCCTTGTTCCCGAGCTGCGCGAGCGCATCAGGCGGATCGAGCGGCCGACGGCGGCGATCCACGGGGTATTGCCTTTCGGCATTGCCGCGATCGATCGAGTGCTGCCGGGCGGTGGGCTCGCGCGGGGGGCCTTGCACGAGATCCTCGGAACGGGCGGTGATGAAGAGGATGGCGCGCTCGCCGCCGCCTTTGCCGCCGGTATCGTCGGACGGCTTGTGGCCCAGAGGAGCTCGGCGGGGGACGGCATGGTGCTGTGGTGTCTTCCCCGTCCGGATCTGTACGGGCCTGGCCTCGCCGCCCATGGGCTTGATCCCGCGCGCCTCGTGCTGGTTCGGGCACCGCGCGATGGCGAGATTTTGTGGGCGATGGAGGATGGCTTGCGCGCTCACGGCATCACCGCAGTGGTCGGCGAAGTCGGAACGCTCGCTGCGGTAGCGAGTCGCCGGCTGCAGCTCGTCGCAGAGCGCTCCGGCATCACCGCTTTTCTGTTGCGGCGCTGGCGCGCTGGCGGGCAGGCGGCGCGCGAACGAAATCTGCCGAATGCAGCAGTGACCCGATGGCGGATTGCCGCGGTGCCATCGCAGCCTCCATGGGGAGAACCCGGGGTAGGGCGCCCGCGGTGGCGGGTCGAGCTCTTGCGTTGCCGCGGCGGCGAGCCGGCCTGCTGGGAAGTGGAGGAAGCCGATGCGACGGGTCATGTATCTCTGGCTGCCGCGCTGGCCGATCGACCGGCGGCACCTGTCCCAGCGGAAAAATTCCGGCGCGCCGGCTGAAGGGACTCCGTTCGCCACGGTCGCCGATGCCGCCGGACGGCGTCTCCTTGCCGCGGTCAATCCGGCCGCGGCTTCGGCCGGCCTCGCGCCGGGGATGCCGCTGGCGGATGCGCTTTCTTTTATTCCGGGTCTCGCCACTGTCGCGGCTGACCCCGCGGAGGATGCCGCCGCACTCCGCAGGCTGGCGGAATGGTGCAGCCGCTACAGTCCGTGGACGGCTCCCGACGGGACAGACGGGGTGCGCATCGAGATCACCGGATCGGCTCATCTCTGGGGCGGGGAGGCAGCACTCGCCGCCGATCTAATGGCTCGGCTCGATCGCCGGCATATCGCAACCCGCATCGCCATCGCCGACACGCTCGGCGCCGCCTGGGCGACGGCTCACTTTGCGGAGGGCAAGAGCCCCATCATCCTGCCGCCGGAAGGTAGTCGGGCCGCCCTCGCCCCATTGCCAGTGGAGGCGCTCCGCCTCGATCCGGCTACCACTCAGGGTCTGCGACGGGTCGGCTTGAAGCGGGTCGGCGATCTCTATGCGATGCCGCGCGCTGCGCTCGCCCGCCGCTTCGGCGAGAGCGTGGCGCGGCGCCTCGATCAGGCGCAGGACGATCAGCCCGAACCGCTATCGCCGTTGGGTGAAGCGCCGACCCGGCGCGTGCGGTTGAGCTTCGCCGAGCCGATTGCCGATCCCGCCGATCTGCTGCGCGCAACCGAGAGGCTCGTCGCGGATCTCGTTCCCCGCCTGGCGGGGGAAGGGACGGGAGCGCGGCGCCTCGATCTCGTCTTTCATCGCGTCGACGGCCGGGTCGAGCGGATCCGCCTCGGCACCGCTCGTCCGAGCCGCGATCCGCGCCACCTGGTAGCCCTCTTCAAAGAGCGGCTCGACACTGTT
>Ga0306925_10003813_pt1 | contig 13460 bp, 12 predicted proteins | sample flu12Cox44000176_FD_203755 | JGI IMG/M metagenome (GOLD analysis project Ga0306925, IMG submission 203755) | Lab enrichment of tropical soil microbial communities from Luquillo Experimental Forest, Puerto Rico - flux8day.12C.oxic.44.000.176 (v2)... | ecosystem: Environmental > Terrestrial >... | reverse complement strand
AACATGACGTTCGGCAGAATTGCTCGCATTGCCGTCTTCGCTTCACTTGTGGTCTTCCCCTCCGTGTTTCTCGCCAGCAGCGGCAGCCGCCCTCCGGCAGCGGCGCGACCGCACCTTAGCGGTGACGACAACAATTGCATTCACGTTGGCGGCAGCATCATTACGAATTTCGGGGCGGTAGATCCCAACACGACGTTAGGTCCAGCCACGGGCGACTTGCGCGGCGCCGTGGCGGCGACCCTGTTAACTGCGCCGCAGCCCGGACCGAATGGAACGGTGCTGTTCAACGTGCAGCATCATTGGGTCACGGAGTCCGGCGACAACATCTACTTCGATCACGCCGTGGCGACGACGATCCCGGTTTCGCAAACGCGGTTCGCCATCGTCAGCTACCCCACGCACATTGTCGGAGGAACAGGGCGGTTTGCTGGAGCAACGGGAGATCTTACCAACATCGGCGAAGCCGACCTCCAGGCCGGCACAGCCTTGCGCTACTTCGGGCAGGTGTGTTTCGCGGATGCCCAGTAGGGTTGCATGGTGCAAAGGCCTCGGTTGTGTGCTGAAACGGCAACGGCCAGTCGAGGCTAGCGAGTGGGTATTTCACTTTCTGTGAGGTAAGTGGATAGCCTGCCCGCTTCGCTCCACGGCCATTACGCCGCTTCCTCGCTACTACCAGGCAGTCCGCCCCTCAGCACCGCATCCGTACTCTCACCCTCGTGGTTCAATCCACTTGTGGCTTCTCCGTTTGCATCGATGCCAAGGTTCTCATGTTCCCTACGCCCGCCTCCTCTAGGTTCAGGCGACCTGTATGCCGGATGCTGCCCCGTCCGTAAGCAGGTACCGTCGGAGCTCGTTCCACGATCTTCTAACTACCGTGGTTTCGACACCGTCTTAGCTCTTTTCGACACGGCAGTGGTTCACTTTCGTTCCTCTCCCTAGACCTAGAAGTCACCTGACCCCGGTCTCTCTCCTGGGCCCTTTTCCTTCTCCGCTCACCACCACACTCCTGAGAAGTGCAGCAGCGGAAGGTGGTTTGCGTCTTGCTCCTGCAAGCCGGTTCGGTCGGGATAGAGCCGAGGCGTGTGCACCTGGTCATAAAGACAGTTCTGATAAAAAAGTCCTGGTTCTAACGGCTTGTCCTGGGTCCGCGCTTTTCAGAGAAGTCGACAGTGGACGCAGGGAGTTGGTTACGTCCGCGCTTACTTTGTTGGAAGTTTTGGTTGTTCCCTACCGTTCGGGTGACCATCTGCTGGCCGAGCGCTATGAAGCTCTTCTCACTCAGAGTCGCGGGGTTCGTGTTGCAAAGATTTCGCGCGACCATCTACGGGCAGCTGCGCAGCTAAGGGCCGCAACGGGAGTCAAGACGCCGGACTCTCTTCAGCTTGTGGCCGCTTTGGCTGCTGGCTGTAGCATTTTTCTCACGAATGATCGTGACCTCCCGACGATACGCGGGCTGCGTATCTTACAATTGGCTTCTTACACTGCGTGATCTGCACAGCTGCGAAGGTGCTCAGTATGTCGCCAAAGTTCCTTGTCGTGTCGACAAGCGACTGTCATCTGGGACCCACGGCTGGACACGAATCGGCACTTCCAACGCTGGCGGGAGTTTCCCTCACTATTGATCTACCGGCATCGCCCGGCATAACTTCGACCTGGGTAAACTTGTGATTGAACCATTGGAGCACGAACAGAACTGCTATAAGAGGGACAAGCCAAATCACGCGACTCTCGTAGCGAGCTTCCACGTTTGCCAAGACGCCGGTGACAAGCGCATTGGCAAGGGTTACGAAAACGACCACGGCACTGAGTCCGATAAGCCTGCTGTGCCGGCGGCGCCACACCGACGGGGTGAGCACGGCGATAAGCACGAGCGAGACAATGAGAGTCAAATTCTGCGCCGAGGTAGAGAAGTCGTCAGGCAACTCATCTCGCGCCTGCGGGGTTCGCAGGTAAGTTGACCGCGCGCCTGGTAGTACTTTGTCAAATTCCTGCAAGACCCAAGCGTTCGGTCCATAGTCTCCCAAATCAAAGGTGGTCAGTTGTTTTCTGAAGTGGGCGGCCGAGATTAAGGCCTCCTGGCGAGGATAGGCGCGGACGGTTCCCCAGACAATAGACGCCTCCTCCTGGCGGATCTGTTTCCGCGTTTCTGGGGACGCGGTCTGCCAGATTCCATCCAGGTTCCAGAGGAAGACGTTCACGTCGTTAGGGAAGTCTTTTAAGTACGTGCAGACGGCCAGTGTTTCGTGCTGGCAACGCTGCTGCAAATACCAGCGCCCGGGACCGTCGACAATTACGCGAGCCAGCACAAAGGGCGGACGCTCACCGGTCAGCGACGGCTTGCCATAAAGGTAGGCATGCAGCGCCTCGTGGGCTCCCGCGGCAGCAACAACGGTCATCGCCACGACGCCAACGGCTCGTGCATGTTGGCGCGCTGCAGCGCGCCGAAAGAGGACAAGCAAACCCAGGGCTACGCACAGCCCGAAAGCCACCATCAGATGCGTAATGTGGGAGGCTGCCGACCACCAGGCCATCAACACCAAACTCAGGCGCTCGGCACGCGAGAGAGTCTCCGGGGCAAACACAAGCAGATAAATCGAAAGATACAGCACGGGCCCGTAGATATCGGGCATGATTAGACTGACGTACCATCCCAAGCTAGTCAACAAACTGAGGGATGCCACCAGCAGGAAATACTGCGCTATCGTTTTCCGTGGCAGGATGGATCGCACGACGAGCCAGAGCACGTACGCGGTCAAGAGGACATTCAGCCCAACGATGGGCCATGGGGTGACGTTCCAGTGAAGCGGGAGTATGCCCAGGCAATAGATGAATGACCGTCCGCCGTAGTTGGCGGAGAATTTGTGCAGAAAAACAGCGCGCGCAACAAGCGGGCCATCTTCGAGATACGACATCGAGTCTGGGTCCAGGAGCGGGTAGCCGTTATAGAACGCGGGCCAGGGCATGAGGAGTGCCCCAACCAATACCGCGCCTCCGCACCCAATTAGACCAAAGGGCGACCGCTCCGTCTTGTTTCGCTGGGCGTCTCGCAAGTCGATCTCAAGTGGTGGAATCAACGGATAATAGGAAAATCCAAGCCTATTGTAGGCTCAATTCCGATCGGGTGTTCACGTCTTCAGGGCGGAGCCGATCAAACGGGATTCCCGGTAACGGACGCTGATCGTTCGGAAGGCCAACCCGAGGTGATAACCTCGAACACATTGAGGAGTAACCTCCTCGGGCATTGCAGCGTCACACGAGGACGGATTCGATAGGGCGGCGGGGGCTGGCGTGGCTGGGAAGCGTGGGATGGCCCATGTAAAAGACGAAAGTGGGTTGCCAAGTGGCGTCGCCGATGGTGTCTTTTAGCAGGGTAGCGCGTGTGGCGGGCCGGCCCAGGGCGCGTTCGTGGTCCACCATTTCAACGGCTTCGTTGCTAGGGCGCGCGGCGAGGCCGCGGGCCGTTGTGAGCAGATGCGCTCGCTGCCAGATGCGTCCTGCACGCAGAGTTTGTTCTCGGTCGTAGCGGTCGTGGACGGCAATAACTCCAATGAGTGGTGCGCGCAGCATCAGGTCAGAGTAAAGGTCCTTCGCGCTGCGCGAGACTGCCGCGCGAAGCATTCCTGCGGTCATCATTTTGGCAATCGCCGCGGTGACCGGAGGGAGACCGAACGTGTCAATGGTTAGCCCATCTCGATATTTCTGCACGGAACTCCACTTCAGGCGAACCCAGCGTTCGCTGCCATGCTCAACATCGGGATCCGCATAGATTTCGGTGTTGGCCGCCGAACTGACTGCAGCAATCTTTTTTCGGTCGGCTTCAGCGGTGAAGAGAAAAAACTTCACGTCCGGGTCGTCCCCCGTCAGATGGCTGAGCTCACCGAGGAAATCAACAGGGATCGGCCTGTGGGGGTCGTACGGACTGCGATTAGTGTGGCGGTGCGGAATGGCGTTGTAAAGTTCGCTTTCCTCTCGTTTCCCTGGCACGAGATCCACGCGGGCCACGAGTTGTGGTCTAGGCTCAGCGGGAATCAGCCCAAACTTTCCCGGGATCAGTGTGGCTGCCGCGGCGTACCCGTTGGCAGGCGCTGCCAGCATGAGGTTCTCGAGAGCGCAACCCATGCCGAGATGTGCTTCGCGGAGAAAAGGATCAAGTGCACCGACGTTCCGCTTCGTATCGACGTGCAGTTCAATCGAAGAATTGGAGACCTTGAAAAGCCAGGGCTGAGTGTTATGGGGACTGGCGGCCAGAACCGCGGCGCGCACCAACGCGAGTGGGCCATCGCTCGGGGTGTTACGCCAGTCTCTCCACGGCTCGTACGCGGGTCCTTGGCCGATGCTGAAGACACCTTGGTCGTAGGCGCGCCAAACACCTCCACCCACGACAACGACGGTTACAACGCCTGCCCCCTTAAGGAAGGATCTTCGTTCCATGGCTCCCAACTTCGGTGGGGGGTCCCCCTAATTCTACCAACCATTGACACCCGCCATTTCACCGCTGGATCGGCGAGGTCTGCATAGCGGATTGTTCCGATATGAGCAACACATAAAGAAAGAGCGTTTAGGGAACGCGCCGAAATATCAAGGAGCCGACGGGTTCATCGGCGCAAAAGGTTGACGCCCCGTGCTTTCATTTCGGGATGCTATGCTAACGCAATTCCTCCCCAAGGTCAGGCGGCGCTGGCCGTCGCGACTGTGCGACCTTCGATTCCTGCGATTCGATGCTGGAAATAGTCAGGACGCGGCACTTCACATCGTTGAGCAGGTCGCGCGTCCGGGCAAAAGCTTCCGTCACGGCCCTCAGCTGCACCGGCCGCAGTTGGTTGACAGGCTCGCTCACAACGGAGCACGTTGAAGATCGCGCCATGGAACTGAATGACATCCGCCAACTCTATGACTACAACCGTTGGGCTCGCCGGCGCATTCTGACAGTCTGCAGCACATTGGCCAGCGACGATTTTGTCCGTCCTATGAGCAACACCTTTCCTCAATCCGTGACACTCTCGCTCACATTCTGGGCGCAGAGTGGATCTGGCTGGAACGCTTTGCTCGACGCCGAGACCTTCCCCACAGTGCAGGAATCCAGATGGGAGACTGTAGAGCATGACCAGATGCAGTTTATCGAGGCACTCACGCCACAGCGCCTAGGCGAAGAGCTGGCTTACATCAACCAGAAAGGCCAACGCTATACATATCTGCTCTGGCAGCAGCTGGTACACATAATCAAAGATTCTAGCTACCATCGGGGCCGGTAACCACTCCGCTGCGCCAACTGGGCGCAGAAGCCATAGGCGGTTTAGGGCTTTGCTTGACAGGAACTATAAAGGCGAGTTGCGGCTGCTCAGCTAATCTTGAGTCCAGCCGAGCACGGTCAACACTACCCACACGCCTTTGGGCCAGTTACATAGCGATTCTCGAAAAGCGGCTACTCTTATGTTTCCCCCACCGAAAAGGCTAGGTACTGTGGACCGCTTTGATTCCCGTTCCTCGGAATCAGCAGCTTTTTGTGCCATCCCGGCCGTTATTGTGCCTTCACCTTCTGATAGAAAACATCCATCTGTGTGTGCTCTTGGCCCGAGAGTGGATCCAACGGGTTCACAGGTTGCGTCATCGTGTTGTGGCCGCTGCCAAACAGTGTGTGCACGGTGCCATTCGCTGAAGCCACGCTCAAGTATTCTCCTAAGGCGTAGCATTGGGCGATTTGCCGGTCGTAATTGGTCGTCGAATACGGCTGCAAGGCGCTAGGAATAGGAACGTTCGAAGGAGGCAAGATAAAGGGCACGCTGGTCACATGAGTCGCACGGTTCGCGGGGAATGTCACACCACGGTCATGGGAGTTGGCCAGGTCCACGTCCACGCTCTCATCGGAATGTTGAGAGAAGTAGAGCACACGGACGCTGTTGGGATCCTCGTCGATTGCCAGAGCCGGCAGGACGTGGTGGACATCGCTGGCGACGCTGGGATTAACCTGGACGGGGCCAGTCCAGCTTTCCCCGCCGTCGTCAGAGCGCATGAAGAGAATGTTGGAATGTGACGTCGGATCGCCGAACGACAGGCTTGTGGAATTGGCCCACGCCAGATAAACAGTCCCGTTGCGTGCCGCGATGGCCGGCTGAACCGTTAGCCGGGACGCCTGAACAAATCGCGGCAGCAACGTGGCCCCGCCCGATACAGAGGGACCGGCATGAATCGTCAGCCGCGCGTTAACAGCGATAAATGGGGGCTGGCCCATTGGCCTTATGATCCTAGCGCCGCATTCGGTCAGCGTACCAGGCTGTGTGATGGGCAGAACTGTCGGAAGTGGTGCGCCGGGTACGTTGAACGTCGCGAAGTGAAATGTTTCGCCTCCGTCATCGGAAACCAGCATGCGGATGAAATCTTGGTCAAGCTGGCTGAACTGTAAGAAAGGGATATACAGACGGCCGGTAAAGCCGTCCACAACAGGATTCGAGAATGTCAAGAAGTTCTGAGGATTCCCGGGATGAGTGGGGTCTGGCGGGGGAGCGAAGACCGTTTTAGTGGTCCAAGTTGCGCCGCCGTCGGACGACCGCCCCAGTCGCAGCTGCGATCCAGTGGACTGAAAGCTCGTCCAGGTCACGTAGATATTGTCCTGACTCTTTTTAACGGGGTTGGGCCCAACTGCTAGCCAGTCCTTGTCGGCGCCATCATCCAGTTGAACGACAATGGCGGCGGACCATGTCTGACCGCCGTCGGTCGAATTGTTGACGATAATACCGAACTTCCCCTTCGCGTCCGTGCCCAGTCCGGCGAAGTGGAAGTTCCCCGAGCGATCTATGCCTAAAGCCGGATCACCCTCCGTAGCCCCATTGGGGCCCGCCGGTGGAAAAAAGCCGCTGGTCCACGTTTGTCCGCCGTCTCTGGACGTCGAAAAGCCTGACAAGTTGACGCGGTCCACAAGCAACGACCCTGGAGGAAACGGCGGCGAAGGAGCTTGAATCAGATGAAGTCCTGCGGAAGTATTATAGCTCGCGACGATGTTTAGGCCTGAAGCAGCCACCGATGTCTCGCTTTCGGTGAAATGCACGAAAGGGCGGAAGCCGGGAAAAGTTTGGATATAGTCGAGAGCAGGATCGTTCACCTGAACGTTATCTCCGCGGAGCTGTACTTGGGGAACAGTCGAGAACGAGGATGATAAAGGCTGCTCGTCAGCGAGAATAATTCCGCCAGTCTTCGCAAGCTCGTCGGCAAACACTCGGGTGCCGGACCGTAAATCTAATTCAACGCCTAGCTTACGGAGCAGCCACGGAGGTGAAACATCGCCGTTTCCGGCATCCTGCGCGAGGGCGACACCGAGAGATAAAACAAAGAACGTGCCAAGAAGATAGCTGGGTTTAGGTTTGAGCACGGTTCACCTCGTATTGGAGATTTGCAGGTACTCCGAGAGAGCTCCACGTATTCGGCACATGCACGTGTTGAGGGTCGAAAGTAACTCCCGAGAGTCTCCCAATGTATAAGGGAGTGAAAAGTAATCTACACGGAATCATGGCCGCGTCAAGGGGTAGCTCTTGATTTGGGCGCGTGTGTTCCCAAATTGTTTCTAAGTTTTGCCTTGAACCTCAGGAGTTTAGTTAGACAAGTCATTCGCGGAGTGCCATTTGCACATGGAGAGATGCAAATTCATGGTGCCAGTGAAATCGGGCATTCTTGCGGGAATCGGGGATTACGCTATTGAAGGAACGGTCTTGGAGTTTCCCAAGAGTTGGCCGATTCCGGAACATCTACCCAAGCCGCTCACGCATAGGATTTGGGCCGAGGAAGGTGCAAAGGTGCTGGAGCAGGGCCAGATCATCCCTGGACACCTGGCATCGGCACACGTAATCGCCGCTCGCGTTACAGGAGCAGATCCAAAGGTGCTTGCGGCCGTGATTCGGGGAGCCGTTGCGGACCAGCTCAATCGAATCCGCGTACCGGTTTTGGTGCTCAATGGCCGACGTGGCCAACCAAAAGCCCTCGCGTTTGTTGAAAGACGTGGGTTTCTATCTTTGTTGGTTCGAGGCGAAGTAGCGGGCGCCTGACGATTCATCGTTTATGAGCGCGCTCCCCGTGCCAAACCCGGGAGCTTCGCGGCGCGGACAAAATTGGGATCGAGCCGCCAGACTGAGCGGTCCCCCTTCTCTGTCCGATTTGCCGACAATCCACTCATAATGTTCTGTATTGGGGACGAACCACACCGTCCTGAAACCCATCAGCCGCATCGCGCTGCAAGCCTGTTTCTAAACAGCTTACCCAGCACAGGCTAGCGCACGTCTAAGCACCTGGGCGTCTTCCAGCACAAAAATCCTTTCTGCATGCAGGCATGCGACGCCGGAAAAACGCGGCTCTCGCTTGTTCTATTGATAGAGGCGCGTTGCGGAGGCTCTTGTGAGTGACGATTCCGTACCTCTGGCGCTACCGCTTCCGCGGTTGGCGGCCGGCTCCGCGGAGGTCACGGCCCTGTATCGCGAACTAAGCAAACCCTTGCGGCGCTACCTTGTGTGTCTCGGACTCACGAGCGACGAAGCGCAGGATGTGGTGCAGGACGCATTTCTGAGCCTGCAGCGCCATTTGGCCTCAGGTGGAGACCAAGAAAACATCCGCGGCTGGGTTTTTCGCGTGGCACACAACCTGGCCCGGAACCGTCAGACGAGCTACCACCGACGATTTGGTGAAACGCTTGACGAAGGAAAGGATTTCCCGGCAGCGGACGCCACGCCTGAACAGGTAGTGCTCGAAAAAGAGAAATTGCGGCGTTTCGCAGCTGCGATCCGATCCCTAACGACGTCCGAACGGGGTTGCCTCCTGCTTAGGGCGGGGGGCCTGCGCTACCGCGAAATCGGAGAAGTCCTGGGAATCGCTACATCCACGGTTGGTGACACGGTGGAGCGCGCCATGAAGAAACTAGCGGAGAAGTGCAATGTGTGATGCTAAAGCGAAACTAGTGGCCTGGCTTGACCGGGAGCTCACGCCCGACGACGCCAGCACGGTGGAGCGCCATGTCGAAGGGTGTCACGAATGCCGCCGTTGGGTCGCAACATATGAGCGAATGAGCAAGACGTTCGATGCGTACTGCGATGCAGTGATGGCAGCGAAAGCGCCACGCCGGGCCCGTTGGGCGCCCGTGCTTGTCGGCGCGCTTATCGCCGCGGCCGCGGTGTGCCTGGCATTCCTTCGGACGCGAGTTGTGCCCCCGACGGTCATCGACCCGAGAGCAGCCCTTGGTTCTGCGGCTGTTCCGGAGCTTCCTCTCGCGACGCAGCCAATCCTGCACAAACCGATGATCCGTCGACGTCGCCCGGCTCCACATATCCGAGAGCTCGCCACCCAAGAGCAGCCTATGGATGCCGCTATTCAGATTGCTATTCCGGCTGAGGCAATGTTTCCGCCCGGCGCCGTGCCCAATGGAATCAGTTTCATCGCAGACCTCAGGATTGCTCCAGATGGATCTGTCAAACAGGTTCGTCTGCGGCAGTGAGTTCGTTTGATCTAGAAAAAGGAGGGTCACATCGCATGACACACCAAATCACACGCGCATTGCTTCTCGTTATTGCGGCCACCCCTTGCACCTTTGGCCAAGATAAGGGTGACGTCATTTATCAAACAGCGGGGCAGGTGGCTATTACCGGTGGTGCATTCGATAAACCGTCAGGTCCTGTCGTGGGTGCGCCATATTCGGCCACGATCACCAACGAGTCGGTCCAGACGCTGGCAGACGGTAATCGCATCGTGCAGACAAGCACCGGAAGCACTGCGCGCGATTCGCAAGGCCGCACCCGTCAAGATACGGCGCTGCCCCCTATCGGGAACCTGTCGGCGGCCGATGCGCCCCATTTGGTTTTCATTCACGACCCTATCGCGCAGACTTCCTACAGCTTGAATCTAACGGATAAGACCGCGCATAAAATACCGCTGCTTCCTCCCCTTTCAGCTGGTACTGCGGGCGTGGGGGGCGCAACGATTACGATGAGAGTCGGCGATGGCAGCGGGGCACCGTTGCCCCCGCCCGATGAAATGCGCGTCACTTTAGCGAGTCCGGGGCCAGGAGTATTCTTCGAGAAACACATGATCGCGAAGGAGGGAGGACAGGTGAGTGTCGAGGACCTCGGTTCTCAGACAATGGAAGGCGTCCTCGTGAAGGGCACGCGAACGACGCACACGATATCCGCGGGTCAGATTGGAAACGAGGCGCCGATCACGATTGTTAGCGAAGTCTGGACTTCGCCCGAGCTCAAAACTGTGGTCTACAGTAAGCGGAGTGACCCGCGAATAGGCGAACAGGCGTTCCGTCTCACGAACATCGTGCGAGCAGAACCAAATCCGTCACTGTTCACCGTGCCCGCCGATTTCAGAATCGTGGATGATCCAGCGCCTATCGTGTATCGGACGAAACAGTAGCGCCGCCGTTCGGTCGCGAATGCACGCCAGGTTCTGTTTGTCCGACCGTTCAAAAGCCGTTCCAGCGAATCCGGTGGAATTCAAGCAAGAATTGGATTGAGCTGGTGCAGTGATGCTGAGCTCGGCAGTTCAGCCTCGACAGTGGCCCAAGTACCGAGAGTGACTTGACGTGACGAACGAGACAGCGACACCGGCTCTTGCAAGCTGCTGTGGCCGTACATTGGGCAGCTTCCTGACAACCCCTTTCCTTCCTGGCGGATACGGGGTTAAGAGCGGCCCCGAGCGGTCAAGGGCGCGCCGGCTTGAGGCGCGGGGCAGCGAACCCTTGAGGGCGAGGACCGCTCTGAGCGAATCAGGCCAGGAAGGGAGGGGGGAATTCGTTCCGGGCTTTCGCCCACTATGAAGCCTGAATTCCCTTACAACTTGGGCGAGGGGACGGGCGGCGGCTAGTGGCGCGTGTACCGCTCCCGACTCACAGTTGTCCCTACCAAAACTCGATTTTAAAACCATTTGAAAATAAGCCGCCCAACACACACACGGGAAAAAGAACGTGCCCGCCACCGCGATCACTTTAGGTTAGACCCCCTATTCCCTTTTTGAAAATCGGTGTAAACGGGCTTATGATTTCATCAACGCCAGTATTCATGCGGCTCTGAGGGAAGAATCGACATCGGGCAGGCTTCGACCGGACAGGTGAAACACAAAATCAGCCTTCCCAGCCTCCGTTGGGGGCGCTCCGATGAAAATCTTTTCACACCCCATGCGAGCAGGCGAAATGGGCATGTAATGGCTTCCATTTTCGAGATTAAAAGGAAATTCCGTGTTAAACATCCGTGTCCTGCTCTGTCGTGATGGCCGCTACGACCCACAGCGCCGAGGAATGTACTGCGAGGAGGAGTCAGATGAAGAGGAATAATAAGTTTCAGAAGCTGAGCCTCTGGGGCGCGCTGGGCGGCTTGGTCCTGCTGGGAAATACTATCGCCTGGAGTCGATCAACGTCCCAGCCCGCCGTCACTGAATGGCAAGCTGCGTCGCCAAGAGAGTCACAGTCCGCCGCGTCCTCCGGTTACGTAGTCCGGGCGATCGAGGAATCCGTCAGCGGTACGATTTCGGGCCGGATCCTGTATAGCGGAAAACCAGTGCCGCCGAAGCGGTACACAGTAACCAGTGATACATCCACCTGTGGAGCGACAAAAGAAGTTTATCCAGTGAAGATCGAGCAGGGAGGAATCGTGGACGCAGTTGTGTGGATCGACGACATCACCGGCGGCAAGGCGTTTAATTTCCCGCCCGCACTAATCGATCAGAAGAAATGCTCGTTTGTCCCCCATGTCCTCCTGATGAAGGGGGGAGAGCTCAAGTTGGGGAACACCGACCTGTGCTTACACAACGTCCACGTCATTAGCTATGCGAATCGGGAAGTGAACAAAGCCATGCCCGTCGGTGCGGTCCCACAGGAAATCACGTTGGCGCGCTCGGACCGCGTAACGGTTCGCTGCGACGTCCACAAGTGGATGACCGCGTATGTTGTCGTTGCGAAGAATCCCTACTATGTGGTCTCCGGAACCGGAGGCCAGTTTCGGCTTGAGGGTGTTCCCGCAGGTCATTACCACCTGAAGGTTTGGCAGGAAAGCCTAGGCGAACTCGATCAGGAAATCACCGTCGAAGCGGCCAAAACTACAGAGACGAGCTTCACCTATCGGTCAACCGGCGTGTAGACTGTTCGCCTGCCAGCACGGCTATTTACCTGCTCGCGCTCGAGGCTTGCATACACGAGGTACTGCTCGTTGTAAGCAGGGACGAGCACAGAAAGCGTGGTCGGAGTGCTCATGGAAAAGCCTGACGGACCGTGGCCCTTCATTTCGGAATGCTATGCTAACGCAATTCCTCCCCAAGGTCAGGGATTTAGGTTGGCCTGACCCATCCACGCGCTGATCGCCAAAACTGGGATTCGCGTGTTGATAGTCGTGAGTGAGTCGAAATTGTGCTCGATGAGCGGAGCGCGGACGTACGCGTAATAACCGACGCCGTCGCCATGGACGATGGGATCACCAGCGGCAGCGTGCACAGGAAAAGGATCAGCAATGCGTGGGTAGCGACGAGAACGATCCACCGGGGCCCGTCGGTGTGAGTCTGAGGGCGGTGAAGACGTTAGGACCTGATCTTCCACGAAGGAATCCCCCGCCAAAGCTCCTGCCAGTGTGCCTATTATTGCAGGGAAGTGTCACGACGGGGAATCAATCTCGAGGCTGCGAGGCTATTACCCCCCGCTTTTGGATATAGCGCCCCCTCATTTGAGCGCCAGAGGAACTTGAACCCTCCTGAACAACGCACTGCTCAGCACCCACTTAAAGTTGCCGACGACACTCCCTGGGGCCAATGTTTCTTTTTTTCATGCGCTGTACGATAATCTGTTTAATGTACAGGGCGAAAGGAGTACGCCCATCAGCATACCCACACGCCTGAAGAGTCTCCTTGACGAAAACCAAATCCCTTACTCGGTGATGACGCACACTACCGCCTACACCGCCCAGGGCGCAGCCGCCGTCATGCAGATCTCTGGAAAAGAGCTTGCCAAGACGGTCGTGCTTTGGGTCGGCGAAGAAATGAGTCTGGCCGTCCTACCGGCGCCGAATCACGTGAGACTCGATAAACTGGCTGACGAGTTGGGAAAGTCTGTGCGGCTAGCCACCGAGCAGGAATTCAGTGATCGCTTTCCCGATTGTGAGCTGGGCGCCATGCCCCCTTTCGGTTCCCTTTACAACTTGCCTGTGTACGTAGATGAGTCGCTGGCCGCCGATGAGGCGATTGTGTTCAACGCCGGGACGCACCGCGATGCGATTCGCATGCGGTTCGACGACTTTGTTCGCATGACGAAGCCCAAGGTCTGCTCATTCGCCCGGAAAGCGTGACGCAAACGTGTGACAACCCTCACAATTTGGCCCCCTGGAGTGGTTCTATTATGCAAGTGGAGTTGTCACTCGGTTAGATAAACCGTTGTGCCAACAGGGAGGGAGCTTATGAATCTCTATGAAGTCACACTTCATGGTACAGAGAGCATCTACCTGCTC
>Ga0306925_10003812_pt1 | contig 13461 bp, 11 predicted proteins | sample flu12Cox44000176_FD_203755 | JGI IMG/M metagenome (GOLD analysis project Ga0306925, IMG submission 203755) | Lab enrichment of tropical soil microbial communities from Luquillo Experimental Forest, Puerto Rico - flux8day.12C.oxic.44.000.176 (v2)... | ecosystem: Environmental > Terrestrial >... | reverse complement strand
GGCTCGGATAGACCGTTTTGAGAAACAGGGTCCGACCTTCACTGACGACCGGGATGACATGCACATAACCACCCACATCGACCTCATACAGCAGTTGATTAGGGTACCTTTCCGTGTTCGGGTGCTCGAGCACTCGAATCAGCTTGCTGCTTTCGATCAAGGCGATGATCTGTTCAAAGGCGATCCCGCGCTCTCGCGCAAGCCATGCATTCTTTTTTGGATCGAAGGCATAATTCCGCTCCTCCATCTGAAATATTTATGACTATGTGTGCCTTTTGTCCACAATAGGAGTTGGCAATCGGCGCCCGCCATTGCAGCGCCAATTCGCGCGTCTCAGGTTGAGCTTGGCCGATTGCCACCCGCTCTTCGATTATCTCAGAGCCGAGCGTCACGACAACAAGAGGGTCAATGCGTGTCGAGCACCGGCGTCCTGGCGGGCGGGTGGCGGTGATGCGTGGCCTGCTCGTAGGCGTAGGCGAATTTGAGCAATTGCGGCTCGCTCCAGGCGCGGCCCAACAGCTCGACCCCGACCGGCAGCCCATCCGCAGTAAAACCAGCGGGAACCGTGATCGCCGGCAGACCCGAATTGGCGCTGAGCTGGCAGTTGCTGCCCATCTGCGGCTCGCCGACGACATTGGCCTCGCGGCGGATCGTCGGGTAGGCGAGAGCATCGACCCTATTGTCCGCCATCGCCTTCAGGACCGCCTCACGCAGAATGTTGCGTTTGACGATGTGCGCCAGGTATTCCGCAGTATCACGGGTTTCCACCGCCTGCGAATTACGCAAATTCGTCTCGACTGCAGGGTGGAACTTGCCGGAAGCCAGCACTTCCTCGAGGGTATGCACCGGGGCGCTCGGACGCGCCGCCAGATAGGCGTTCAGATCGAACTTGAAGTCCTGCCGCAGAACCAGAAAACCGTTCGCCCGGTCCGTCAAGAGATCGCTCAGACCGGAGATCGTGACCTCGACCGGCTCCGCACCCTGCCCTTTTATTTCCTCGACCGCGGCGCGCACGACCGCCGCCACCTCGGTGTCGGCCGGGTCGGTGCCGAGCAGTGCGGTCAGCAGACCGATGCGGGCGCCGCGCAACCCGGTCAACTGCAGATAGTCGGTATAGCTCTTCGGAATATTGCCGACACTGGCCGCGGTTTGCGCGTCATCGGGGTCATAGCCGACCGTGGCGTCGAGCACGATCGCGAGATCAGTGACGGTTCGGGCGATCGGCCCGCCGATGTCCTGGGTGCTGGATAGCGGAATGATGCCGCTGCGGCTGGCGAGCCCCTGCGTCCCGCGGATGCCGACGAGGCCGTTGTGCGAGGCCGGGATGCGGATCGAACCGCAAGTGTCGCTGCCCATGCCGACGGCGGCGAAATTGGCGGCGATCGCTGCCCCGGTGCCGCCGCTGGAACCGCCGGGGTTGCGATCCAGCGCATAGGGGTTGCGGGTTTGCCCGAACAGCGAGCCGAGCGTGGTGATGCCATAGGCGAATTCGTGCATGTTCGACTTGGCGATGATGACCGCCCCGGCCGCACGAAGCTTTTTGACCAAGAAGGCGTCGTCGGGCGGCACCCATCCCGCCAGCGCGCGCGAGCCGGCGGCCGTTTGCATGTCGGCGGTGTCGTAGTTGTCCTTGACGATGACCGGGATGCCTTGCAGCAACCCGTGTGGCGCGCCGGCCCGGCGTTCGGCGTCTCGTGCATCGGCCTCGGCGAGCGCGTTGCGATTGGTGACGCTGATCGCGTTCAGCGCCGGCCCCTTCTGGTCGTAGGCATCGATGCGGGCCAGATACATCGCGACCAAATCGTGCGATGTAACGGTCCCGACCTGCAGTGCGGCTTGGAGTTGCGGAACCGTGGCTTCCAATAGTTCGAACTGCCCCGTCGGCATCGCGGCCCTTCCTTGCGGCGGATCGTTGAGCGCAAACAATGATGCCCCAGCCAATGCCATGCCGAGCAGCAGTGTCCTCGACCGTTGTCGCGCTGTGCTCATATCATTCTCCCGCAGGCTGACGTGATCTCGATCATCATCCCGACCCTGGACGAAGTGACCTCGCTCCCGGGCTTGCTCGACGCGATGGGCCAACAGCGGGTCGCCCACGAGATCATTGTCGCGGATGGCGGCAGCCGCGACCGGACGCTCGAGATCGCACGAAATAGCGGGGCGCGGACCCTCGCTGCTCGCTCCGGTCGCGGCGCCGGAATGGCCCTCGGCGCCAAAGCAGCTCGCGGCGATGTATTGTTTTTCCTGCATGCCGACAGCGCGCTGGCTCCCGGCGCGCTCGACCGGATCGACGAGGTGCTGGCGGCGGACGCAAACATCATCGGCGGAAATTTTCGCCTCGTCTTCGACGGCGACGGCAAATTCAGCAGGCGGCTCACCCGGTTTTGCGCGTGGATCCGGCTGCTCGGATTTTATTACGGCGATTCCGGGATCTTTGTCCGCCGCCCGGTGTACCAAGCTCTCGGCGGATTTCGCCCGATACCGGTGATGGAGGATTGGGACTTCGTGCGTCGCCTCGAGCGGTTTGGCCGCACCTGCTGCATCGCAGATCCGCCGCTCGTCACCTCGTCGCGGCGCTTCGCGGGACGCCATCCCGTGGAGATCCTTTGCGGGTTGGTCCGAATACATGTGCTCTATTGGCTCGGCGTATCGCCCGACCGGCTGATCAAAATTTATCGGACGCAAGCGCCCTCGCCACAGGCTCGCTGGGCTGCGCGTCACTATCGGTAATAGCCGTAATAACTGGGATAGCCGTAATAAGTGTAATACGGGGGATAAGAGTAATAAGGGGGATAAGCGTAATAACCGGGATAGCCGGGGTAGCCTAAGCCATAGGGTGGCGGCGTGGTGGCGACCCCGCCGAATGCGCCGGCGGCCGCGCCGATCGCCGCACCCATCGCCGCCCCTGGCCCGCCGCCGGCCGCGGCCCCGATCGCCGCGCCGGAAGCGGCACCGAGCACGCCGCCACCGACAAAACGTTGCGCGGGATCGTAGGGATTGGTGCAGGCCGACAGGCCCAGGATCAGGGCCGAGCAAGTCACGCATACCACGATCGGCCGCTTCACGTTTTCCGCTCCGTTCAAGGAAGATGCGGGTCAGATAAACGCGTCACGGCGCGGGCGCATTCCTACCTGCCCAAGGGTCGGACAGAGCCACCCCTGCCAAAGCGTGGTGCCGGCGATCACGGCTCGACTTTTTGCCAGCTGGGATCGGGGTCGAAGCGGCTGATCGCCGGCGCAAGCCTGGCGGTCTGCGGCCCCAGGTTCTTCTGATAGACCACGCCGTCGTGATTGACGATGAATGTCATCACGCCGGAATCGCCATAGCGTGCCGGCCAGGCGACCAGCCCGAAGCCGCCGATCATCCGGCCGTTGACGATAAAATCCGCGGCACCGTCGGGCGCGTTCGCACCCTGGCTGGTCAGCACTTTGTAGATATAGCCGTGATAGGGGCTCGGTTCCTCCGCCTTGGCCGACCGCCGGTAGCCCGCGGCGCGCGCGGCCGCCACCAGCGGGCCGAGCGGGCTCTGCGGCTCACCCTCCTGGGAGGGCCAGTAGAGACCGTCCATCTTCCCCGGATTGCTGAGAATGCGCTGGGCGTATTCGGGCGTGCCGCTGCGCTGCCGCTGCAGCTCGGCATAGTCGCCCTGGGCATCGACATAAGCGAGCATCGTCTGGATCGTCGACAGCTCGTTCTCGCCGATGCGGCGGTCGAGGATCTCCTCTCGCCCCGCCGCAGTGTCGAAGCGCCAGCGATCGCCGGCTTTTTTCAACGGGATAGGAAAAGGCCAGTCATCCTTGCCGACGACCAGGGTCAATGTGTCGCCCGAGCCGTCGAAATGGTGGCTGTCCTCGCTAGCGGCGACGAACCGCTCGCGCGCATTCTGGTCGGCGACCGGGTCGCCGGAATTCAGGATCGGCTCGATGCCCGGGCCAAAAATCTTGACCAGGTCCGGCAGGTTGCCCGACTTCAGATCGTCGACGACCCCCTTTTGCGCGTCATCGGGTGTGGCGAAGCTTTTCTGCTCGACCGATGCCGGGGCGGCGATCGCGGGTTGGGTCAATTGCCAGTGATCGGTCGAGAAATTCGTGCTTATGACCAGTCCGACCAGAATGAGAAGAGTCCGGATCGCCAACAACCGACCGGAGACCGCTGTGCTTCGCCGACCGTCGAGGGCGTCATCGTCTGCCACGTCCGCCTCCGCCGCCGCGCGCTCCACCGCCACCCCGGAAACCGCCGCCGCCACCGCCGCCGGCGCGCTGAAAGCCCCCACCACCGCCGCGCTGGCCGGCAAATTGCTGGCGGCTCGCCGCACCGCGCTGGGAGAAAGCTCGGGCTTGAGCCCCGTTACCGGGATTAAAGGCCGAGCGCTGAGCGCCAAAGTTGCCACGCCCGCCAGCGCCGGCGCGTTGTCCCGGCCCCTGGGATCTGCTCGCCTGTCCACCGGCCCGCGCTTGCAGACCCTGCCCGCCGCCCCGGTTCGCCCCGATGCGGCCCTCTCCGGCGGCGCGGGGTTGTCCGGCCCGGCCTGCTCCAGCCCTGAGCTGACCGCCTCCTCGCCCGGCCGCGAGCTGGCCTCCTCCCCCGCGCCCGGCCGCACCGGCGCCTCGTCCCTCAAAGCCGCGGTAGTCCCGGCGGGCGGCGGCACCGGCCGTCTCGCGCCCGTAGCGCTGACGGGTTGCCGCATCGCGATAGGCGACCCCCTGGCGGTGCGCCGCGTTGTGCTGCCAGGTGTTGCCGCTAAGGGAGGTGCGGTTGATGCTGTTGAATTGGCTGCTGTTGATGTTGACGCTGCCGCCACCCCAATTCGGGCTGCCCCAGCCCCACAACGAGCCGGCAATGGCGACGCCGGCGCCAAAGGCCAGCCCGGTGGCCACGCCGGCGGCAACGCCGTAGCCGACCGGCGGCGGAAAGGCGTATGGCGGATAGCTCGGGTAGGGCCAGCTGCCATAGGCGGTTGCCGGGTTGTAGGAGGGTACGTAGACGACCTGCGGATCGGCAGGAGCGATCGAGATCACCTGGTCCTCGGTCACCGGCGCCATGGTTATCGGCTCGCCGGCCGGCGGCCCTGTCAACGGCGCTCCTGCAGTCGGCGCCGTAGTCGTCCGGGGCGCTACGGTTACATTCTGCTGCGGCGTCGATTTCAGCATCCCGGCGGCTGCCGCTTTGCGGCGCAGGCTCTGAACCGATGCCAGGCAATCCGCTTCTTGGCTCAGAAAGGCGTCGCCAAGTTTTTGCGTCCAGTCGAGCTTATCCGACATCATCTTGAGCACACTTGGAAACGGCACCAGCGATTTGACGCTGGCGTCCCAGCTCTGCCCTTCCAGCGCCTTGACCAGCGCATCGCCCTTGAGCGCCGCATTTTTCGGGTCGGCGGCCCAGCGTGCCGCCATGACGATCTCGAGCGGATAAGTAGCGGCGGTCAGGATCTGGACGATCAGCTCGTCCGGATAGAGTGCGATCGGCGCCAGGATCTGGTCGAGCTCTTCGGATTTGAAAGGCGATGCGGCCGGTTGCTCGGGTGGTTGCCCAGCTTCCGGCGGCGCCGGGGCCGGGCTTGGCGGTGCCGGTTGCTGACCCACCGCCGCCTGCGTCAGCAGCAGACCGAGAACGACGGCGACTGTAGCAGCTGCTCGGAATGCGGCGCGCACCATATCGTTCCTCTACGGCGACCGAGAGCGACCTCGGACTTGGCCGAGATTATGGAGAATGGCCGCACGTCGCCAGTTGAAAATCCTCGCGTTTTTATCGGAGATCTTTGCAGAGGTCATCACATCGAGGCGCGCGGGAGCCTGGTCTGTGGCCGCCCGCTCCCGAAGTGGAGGATGACCTGCGGGCTGAGCGGACGGGCGACGCCGGTGGATGCGTGCAATCAAGGCTCAGCCGACCGTGATCGCTTTGCTCATGGTATTTTGTTAGTAGTATAAAGTCGACTTGGCCTGTTCCGAAGACCCCGTCAATGCCTGAGCCGTTAGCCCGCTGACCGGATCATGATCAAGCTGCTCCGATTCTTCGCGATGTTCAGCGTGGTAATTCTCTGCGTGCCGTCTGCTGCGTCGGCGCAAGGCTGCGCAGCAGGACCACTCACCGTGCAAATTCCCGGCTCTGGCGGTCCTTTCATCAACTCGGAGCGGGCGTCATCGAGCTATCTGCTATGGGTCGACGGTCAGGCCAAAATTCTTGTGGATATGGGTGGCGGGGCTTATCTGCGCTTTGGTCAGTCCGGGGCGAAGTTGAGCGATCTCGCGCTCGTCGCCATAAGCCATCTCCATCCGGACCATGTCTCCGACCTGCCGGCACTGCTCTGGCTGAGCCATGTGGTTCGTAAAGAACCCTTACCCATCGTCGGTCCCTCTGCCGGCAAGGGTGTGGCAGGTCCGGCCGGAAATGACTTGGCGCCGGACTTTCCGACATTCCTGGCGCGCCTCTTCGACGAGAAGAATGGCGCATTTCAGGTGATGGGCGCAACGCTGGGCGCGGCGAAGGGCAACGGTGTGCGGCTGGAAGTCAGTGTCGTCGATGTGATGAAGGCGGAGCCCTCGACCGTGTTCGACGGACAGGGCCTAAAAGTCACAGCCTTCGGAATACCGCATGCGAATATGCCGACACTCGCTTACCGGGTCGAAACGCGCAACGGATCAATCGTCCTTAGTTCCGATCAAAACGGAACCAATCCCAAGTTTGTCGATTTCGCTAGAAACGCCAATGTGCTGATAATGCACCTCGCGATAGCCGCCGGTGCCGTGAGCCCGCTTCACGCGGCACCGGCGGTGGTGGGGCAGATCGCGCAGCAGGCAGGAGTCGGACGATTGATCGTCAGTCACATTGGACTGTTCGATCTCGATGCTGCCATCGCCGAACTCAAGAAGTCTTATACGGGTCCCTTGACCATCGGGGCCGATCTGCAGTGCACCCCCGTCGCGCCATGATCGCTGATTGGCAGACGTGACGATCTGCCGAGGCTTCTCGCGAGCAATGTAGGTCCGAGGACAACCTTGGCACGCGGAGGATCACGCCGAGACGCGCGCCGGCGCCGCGCGCGGCCGCCCGGCCTGGAAGTGCGGGATGACCTCCTCGCCAAAGAGACGAATGGTGTGGAGCACTTCCTCGTGCGTTGCCGGCCCGACCGCGCACAACAAGATGGCTTCCTCGATGCCGAGGGCCTCGTAGAGCTCGAGAAAGCGGATGCAGTCCTCGGGTGTCCCGACACAGAATTTGGTGCCTTGCTCGCGCACCTCCTGCGGCGTCGGCTCGCCCGGATGCGGCCCGCTGGCGAGGCGCTGGTCGCGCGCGTAATAGCCCTGGTAATCGGGCGGCACGGTGGCCGGATCGTAGTCGCGCCACACCAGCCGCGCGCGCTCGCGTTGCTGCTCGATGTACCAGCCGACGAGCTCGGTGCCCCGCGCGGCGACGACCCGCGGATCCTCGTGGCAATAGCCGGCCGTCATCAGCGCGGCGCGCGGTGCGGCCCCGGTCCCGTTGCCCGGTGCGGTCCGCAATGCGTCGCGGTACAACGCCATCAGCTCTCGAACCCGGTCCGGCCCGCCTTCGCTGCCGAACAGCCCGCCCATCCCGAGACCGCCGGTCAGGCGCGCCGTCTCGTCGCTGCCGCAGGCTGACCATAGCGGCGGATGCGGCTGCTGGACCGGCTTTGGCAGAACTTCGCGGCGCGGGATCTGGTAGTAGGTCCCGTCATACGAGATTTCCTCCTGCGTCCAGATGCGCGGCAGGACATCGGCGAATTCCTGCCACATGCCGCGGGTGTCGCGCAGATCGGTCCCGTATGGGGTCAGCTGGTAGGGGTAGCCGGTACGGCCGAGCCCGACATCGACGCGGCCATGGCTCAGAATGTCGAGGGTCGCCATGCGCTGCGCGATATGCAGCGGATGGTGAATGGGCGCCAGCACCACGCCGACGCCGAGCCGGATCGTGCTGGTGCGCTGGCTGACCGCCGCCAAGGTGAGGTCCGGTGCGCTGTTGTGCGACCACACCGGGCGGAAATGATGCTCGGAGAACCACACGCTCTCGAAGCCCTGCTGCTCGGCATAGGGAATCTGCTCCAGGGCCTCGTGGATGCGTTGCGATTCGCTGGACGGGGTCCAGGGTTTGGGGACCTGGATCTGGTAGAACAGGCCAATTCTCATGAGACTATCTCCCGCGGCCGCGCTCGCCGATCAAAGATTGCGGGCCATTGTCACTTGGCGGTCAGCCGATCGATCTCCCGCATGTCTTCTGCTGTCAATGCCCAACCGGCGGCGCGGACATTGGCTTCGACCTGCTCGGGCCGGGTCGCGCCGGCGATGACGCTCGCCACCTGCGGACGCCGCACGAGCCAGCTGACGGCGAGCTCCAGCAGCGAATGGCCGCGCTCGGCGGCAAACCCCTCGAGGCGCTCGACGATCGCCCAATTGTCGTCGGTCAGATAGCGGCCGGCCGCCCGCGTCATGTAGCTCAGCCGGGCGCCTTCGGGCAGCGGCCCACCGCGTTGGTATTTGCCGGTCAAGAGACCGTTGGCGAGCGGGGCGAACGGGATCAGACCAAGCCTGTAGGCTTGCAGTATCGGCATCATGTCGTGGTCGAGCCGGCGCGCGAGCAGGCTGTACTCCTCCTGGCACGAAATGAAGTGGTGGAGGCCATGATATTTCGCCGTCCACTGCGCCTCGACGACCTGCCAGCCCGGCAGGGTCGAGCAGCCGATATAGCGGACCTTGCCCTGGCGGACGAGATCGTCGAGCGCCCGCAGCGTCTCTTCGATCGGGGTCAGCGGATCGGGCTGGTGCTGCTGATAGAGGTCGATCCAGTCGGTCTTGAGCCTCTTTAGGCTCGACTCGACCTCGGTCATGATATAGCCGCGCGAGGCCCCCTGAAAGCGGCCCGCCGCGTCCATCGGTCGGGCGAACTTGGTCGCCAGCGCGATGTCCTTGCGGTGGTCGCCGAGGATTTCGCCGAGGCAGCTCTCGGAGCTGCCGCGCGGGTCGCCATAGGTGTCGGCCTCGTCAAAGAATGTGATGCCGAGGTCGAGCGCTTTGTGGACGACCCTGCGGGTCGCGGCGAGATCGATGCGGCCGCCGAAATTATTGCAACCAAGACCGACCACCGAGACCTGGAGGCCGGATTTTCCGAGATTTCTTTGCTCCATCCGTCCCCCGATCGGCTCAGTTGGCGAAGGCCGTGAAGATTTCGTCGAGTGCGGTCAGCTGGTTGCCGTTGACCGAATTCGGCACGAGCACCGGCGTGTTGAGACCGGCAGCGTACCACTGGCCGAGCCGGTCGCGCACTTTCGCCGAGGGACCGTAGAGCGTGTTATCGGCGATCCACCGGTCGGTTAGATAGCGCGGGATATCGTCGCCGCGGTTCTCGGCGAGAGCCTGCTCGATCGACTTCATCTCCTCGCCATAGCCCGCTTCCTTCCAGTAGTTGCGGTAGTTCGGAAACAGCACATAGTGCACGAGCCGGCGGCGATGCAGCGCCAGTGCGGCGCCCTCGTCGTCGGTAATGCATACCGGCAGCATGTTGCCGATCAGAAAATCCGGGTCGCCGCGCGTGGCGGCCGGCACCACGGCCAACGACGCCGCCAGGTGCGACAGGCTGGCATTGGCGAACAAGACACCTTGGGCGATCTCGGCGGCGAGCGCCACCATCCGCTTGCGCAATGCCGCGAGCACGATCGGCGGCAGGGTGCCGACACCGTCAAAGGATCTGAGCTTCTCGACAAAGGCGCGGGTGTCCGCGAGCGGCTTACCCGGGGTGATGCCGAGGCGATGATGCATCGGGCCGTGGGCGACCCCGATGCCAAAGCGGAAGCGCCCCTCGGAGACCTCATGGATATAGGCGGCACCCGCCGCGAATTCCTCGGTCGTCTGCGCATAGATCGGCGCGATCGCGGTACCAAAGCGGATCCGCTCGGTGGCCAACGCCAGACCGGTGCATTGCGCCATGTTGGAGTAGCGGCTCGGCATGTAGATGCCCGAGAAACCGCGCCGTTCGATCTCGCGCGCAAGGTCGAGGGTTTGCCGCCGCCGCCCCGGCACGGCGACGAGGCTGATCGCGGGCATCTGTTGAGGCATGGCGGCTCCGTCGGTAGCTGTGTCTTGTAATTCACCATTTATTGCCGTCGCTAGGCCGCGACCGAAAGACGGCCTTTGCCCTCCGGGATGCAGCAAAGCGGCTCGAACACGCGTTTACGTCACATCACGGCTGGAAAGGTCGGATCATGTATGTGGCGCGGTTTTCTTACGACGTGCTGCCCCTCAACCGGCAGAAGGCGCTTGACTTCATCCACCGGGAGGCACAGGCGGCACAGAAAGGCGGGCTCAATGCGCGTATGCTTGTGCCATTGACGAGAGGCCACGGCGGCGGCGCGGCGTTGCAGTTCGAGGTCGAACTGGCGAGCCTCGATCAGCTGGATCAATTTCGTAACCGGGGCGTCGGATCATCCGACGACACCCGACATTGGATGCACGACTTCAGCAAGATCCTGACTTCACCCCCTTGCGTCGAAATCCTGAGAGCCGAAGAGCTGACGTGAAATAGACAAAACGATCGACCCCGTCGACCCGGCGCGCAGGAGATTGGGACGGCGGGCCTAGCCTTCTCTTCTTGTGCGGGCGTCACTGCGTTTCCGAATTCGGAAGCCGGGGCCACGGGAGATCGGGTCGGGAGAGTGCCGGAAGTCGGATGACTACTCGGCCGCCTGCGCCCTGGTGACCTGCACCGAGTTGGGGCCGTAGCGGTCGCGAAAGGGTGCGGTGTCGATCTCTTCGAGCTCGATCTCGCGGCTCAACACCTGACGCTTCCAGGCCTGCTGCGCGGGTTCGTGCGCGTGAAACTCGGGCATGACCTCTTTGGCGAACAGCTCGAGGCTCTCACAGATATGCTCGTGCGTGTTCTTGCCGGCCTGGTTCAGCAGGATGACCTGGTCGATGTGCGAGGTCTCGAAGCGCCGCAGCCGGCGCCGCAGGGTCTCGGGGGAACCGATCAACCCGCCGGAGAGCGCACGGGCGAGCCCGTCGGGGTTTTCGCGCTTCCACTTCTCGTATTCGTCCCAGAGATTGACCGTGCCGGGCTCCGGCCTTTTGCGGTTTGGACTCAAGCCGTAAAAGCGCAATGCGAATTGGAAGAACGGGATGCCGTCGGCGCGCCGCCGCGCCTCCTCGTCGGTCTCGGCGCACATGAAATAGCTGGTCAGCGCGATATTCGGGTTGGTTACGTAGTGGGCGAGCTTGTCGAGGCGCTTGGTGAAGGCGTTGTAATAGGCGTGCACCCAAGCGTGCGCCGCATCGGCGCTCAGGAACTGGAAGGCGAGCGCACCCAAGCCACGGCGACCGGCCATCTGGATCGTGTCGAGCTGCGAGCAGGCGACCCATAATGGCGGATGCGGCTTCTGCAGCGGCTTTGGCACGACGTTGCGCAGCGGGAAATCGAAATGAGTGCCGTGGTATTCGCAGCCGCCTTCCTTGAACATCGGGATCACCGCGCGCACCGCGTCTTCCCAGACCGCACGCTTTTCGGCGAAATCGCGCTCGAAAGGCTCGAGCTCGGTGATGCTGGCACTTTCGCCCATGCCGAACTCGACGCGGCCGCGGCTGACCAGGTCGAGTGCGGCGATGCGCTCGGCGACCCGTGCCGGGTGGACCGTGGTCAATTGCATGATGCCGTGTGCCAGGCGGATCTGCTTGGTGCGTTGGCTCGCCGCGGCGAGGAAGACCTCCGGTGCCGGCGAGTGCGAATACTCCTCGAGAAAGTGGTGCTCGACCTCCCAGGCAAAGTCGTAGCCGAGCCGGTCGGCCAGCTCGACCTGGTCGAGCGCATTCTGGTAGAGCGTGAACTCGCCTTCCGGCGTCCACGGGCGCGGCAGTTGCAGCTCGTAGAAGATGCCGAACTTCATGCTCTCCTCTCCTCCGCTCAGGCCGCCCAGCCGATGGCGCGGCGCAGGAAATTATAGCCCAGCGCGGTGAAGGCGGCGCGTTCGGCGTTGTCCTTGCCATAGCCGTGCCCACCCGCGGCGGGCTCGTAGAAATAGGCTTGATAGCCCATCGCCTGCAACTTTGCCGCCATCTTGCGGGCGTGGCCGGGATGCACCCGGTCGTCGCGCCGGCTCGTCGCGATCAGGATCGGCGGGTAGGGCCGGTTCGGGACTGCGGCGTGGTAGGCTGAGATCGCGGCGAGAAACGCCCAATCGGCCGGATCGTCGGGATCGCCGTATTCGGCGATCCAGCTGGCGCCGGCATGCAATTTCGCATAGCGGCGCATGTCGATCAGCGGGATTGTGCAGAAGAGCGCGCCAAACCGCTCCGGATAACGAGTCAGCATGTTGGTGATCAGAATGCCGCCATTCGACCCGCCCTCGGCGGCGATGCGGCCGGGTCGGGTCACGCCGCGGCGCACGAGATCGGCGGCGACCGCGGCGAAATCATCGTGCGACAGGCGCTTTTTCTCTCGGCGGCCGGCGTCGTGCCAGGCGGTGCCAAATTCGCCGCCGCCGCGGATGTTGGCGACGACCCCGGTGCCGCCGCGCTCGAGCCACAGCTTGCCGACGGCCGAGTTGTAGTAGGGCAGCTGCGAAATGCCGAACCCGCCGTAGCCAGACAGATGGACCGGCGCCTCGCCGGTCTCCCCCGGCGGCCCGACCTGCACATAAGGGATGCAGGTGCCGTCCTCCGAGATCGCCTCATGGCGAGTGACCGCAAGGCCGGCCGGGTCAAAGGTCTGCGGCGCGCGCTTCAACAGCTGCGGTGCAGCGAGCGGCCGGACGAGGTACAGCGAGGGCGGGGTCAGCGGGTCTTGCGCGCTGGCGAGCAGCTCGCCATTCGACTCTTCGGTGCGAACATCGAGCGACCAGACATGGGCGACGCCGATATCGGGCAGCCCGGTGATGCGCTGCCGCGCCCAGCCGGCGGCAGACGGGGTCAACACTTCGAACACCGGCTTCAAATCGTCGAGGATCGACAAGACGAGCCGGCCGCCGCTCCAAAAAAATCCCTGCAAGGCGCGCCGCTCGGCCGGCTCGAACAGCTTGGTGAAATTGCGGTCTCCGGCGAGAAAGGCCGCAAAAGACAGGCCAAGGACGGTATCAGGCGGATGGGTCTCGCCGCGGATGGTCCAGGCGGTCCGCCGTTTGACCGCAAGCCAACCGCGATGCCAGGTGACCCGGGCATCGGTCGGCACATCGATCCGAGTCTTTGGACCGGTGTCGTCGCCGATCGAAATGACGGAATCGAAGAAGCCGGCGCTGTCGACAAAGACCAGTCGCTGCTCTTCGAACTCGCGGTCGACATCCGCCCAGACGGCCATATGGTCGGGGCTCGTCTCGAAAATTACCAGGGCTGCCAGCGAGTCGGTCCCGCGTCGCCACACCCTCACCGTGCGCGCATAGCCGGAGCTGGTGGCGTTGCCGTCGCCGAATGCCGAGGCGAGCAGCAAGGTGTCGCGGTCGATCCAGGCGGCGCCGCCTTTGGCTTC
>Ga0306925_10003809_pt1 | contig 13464 bp, 10 predicted proteins | sample flu12Cox44000176_FD_203755 | JGI IMG/M metagenome (GOLD analysis project Ga0306925, IMG submission 203755) | Lab enrichment of tropical soil microbial communities from Luquillo Experimental Forest, Puerto Rico - flux8day.12C.oxic.44.000.176 (v2)... | ecosystem: Environmental > Terrestrial >... | reverse complement strand
GAGCACGTCGCCGCCGCGTAACCTATTCCACCACTGTTATTGCAGACTGCTGGCGCTCTTGCAGATTATGAGCCGGCGGTCCGCGGCCTCGGCCGGATGCTTACGCCTATTCTTCGACCTCTCGATATCCGCGGCGGAAGTTAACGCGCTCGACCACTCCACCACCCATCCATCTTCGAGGCCGATGAAACCACCCTTCACCATTCCCGGGGGTCACGTCAACCGTACCGGCAGCCAGCGACTAAATTGGTCAGCGTCAGCCCAGTGCGGTTCGGCTATGATACCTTACAGAAGAATCGTGCGTCCCGCCGGAGTTCTTGCGAGTGACATATATATCGTGGTAGCGATCAAATTCGCCGCCTTTGTAGTGACGAACGAATTCAAGATCCTGCAACTCATTCACAGCGCTAAGCACGTAAGATTGCTTAACGACATTGCAGCCGTAAGCCGAAGTCTCCAGACGGCCATTGGTCTCGTTGATCTCCCAAAACAAAAATTCTTCGACCCACGTACCTGGATCGCCAAACTGTGCTGGGTTCAGTTGTGCCATAAGTTCATAGCTATGGGTGCTAAAAATGAGATGTCCGCCCGGCTTGATACGTCCCGCAAGAGCGCCCAGCCACGTGCGCCACGTGCTTTGCGGGAGATGCGTAAACAAAGAAAACACGAATATAATATCGTAGTCTTTCTTATGCGATAATAATACTTGCGGATCCGTGCATGAAACAAATCCCTGAACGCCAAATGCTCGTCCATGAAAGTCGATCATTGCCTGTTCAAGATCGGCCACGATGACCATGCCGTAAGTTGGCACTAGCCATCGCGTGACGCGGCCGTATCCCGCTGCAAAATCGAGGATACTAAGCTGTTCCGGGTCCAAGCCCAGACTCAAAAGATATTGCAAGAGGCCAGTTGCGAGCTCCTTGCCCGTATCGAAATAGTAGGTGCGAGACGCCTCGTCGCTTGGTAACTGATTGCGCGCGTAGATGAGCATCTCGTCCCGCGGCGATATCACACGATTCACCTTCTGATCCATCACCAAGAGAAAATCCTGCAACTGCTTCATAGGGGATGTCCCAGCTTTGTTGAGATTTGTAGGGTGGGGGTTTCAGATTGAGAGCCCGCTGGTTGACTCTTTGGCGATTCAAGATCAGTTGCTGAGGCCACCGCTTCGAGCCACCCGCGACCGAAGTCGCGATCCGGCTCGAGATAGGCGCCTTCCGCCCATTCATTCCAGGCGTTGACGAAAACGACCCGATCACCGTCTTGCTGATCCTCATGCAAAGCGGTGCCCCGCAGCCAACGCCGAAAATTGGCTGGCGTCGCCCCGTGGAAGACATTGGCTCGCCCTTCTGTCCGAGCCGTATTATCCCAGCCCGCCATCACGCCACGGTGGCGCCGCCCCTCGATCGGATTATCCAGCGCTACGAGCGCGGCCGTCACAGTGCGATTATAGTCGTACAGTCTACCCGTAAATTCTGGAGAGATGTCGGATGGCACTGGTCGAAGTGGCTGTGAAGGGATCAGATGCGGCGGGAACTCGAAATACGCGTCAAGTCCAAAAACACTGGGATCTGCGGGCAATTTATCGTCTTCTGGGTGCTTCGCCCAAGCGGCGGCCAAATGAACGCTCGGAAGCCCTTCCCCCGCTAGCGCGACGCGAAGGTCGTGCATAGCTGCGCTTGCCGCAGGAATATGCATTATACGGTAGATCAGCAGCATCGGCTTGCCGTCGAGGCGAAAATATCGTTGATCACGCAGCAGCGGCGCAACATCGCGGCTAAAGCTTGTTGCCCAGCCTGGTTTGTAAGTCTGCGGCAAAAGGACATCGCGATTTAGGCCGTCCCAATTTCGCGTCCACGGCTCATTGGCCCAACAGATCATATATGGAAAGTCGGGGCGGCCGCTCGTCAGAACCTCATCCAATGGGCGTTCCAAGACACGACGCCCATCGAACCAGTAATAATAATAGCAGAACGCGGATAACCCATACCTACGCGCTAGGGCCGCTTGCGCCTCTCGTGTTTCAGCGAGGCGCAAATCATAGAAGCCGAGGTCCGCCGGCAGCCGGGGTTGGCGGTGACCCTTGAATAGAGGCCTCGCCCGGGTGGTGTTCGCCCATTCGGTAAAGCCCGCACCCCACCATACGTCGTTCTCCGGGATGGGGTGGAATTGCGGAAGGTAGTAGGCGATGATGTGCACTCTGGACGAGCCACGGGAGCGCCTATGTACTGTCTTTGTGAGCCGGCCACACTCGATGACGCGCATTCCCGCGTCTTCGCAGATCAGCCCAAACACGCGCTCTACCGCATGAGCCAGACTACCATCCACCTGCAATGGCTCAGGCTCAAAATCTTCAAGGCTAAGTCCAAGGCCGGCCAGCGTTCGAAGCAGGAACGGTCTCACCCAAAAGATCGATCCCCCCGGAAACCTCTGCTCCTCTAGGTCGGGCGAAATCCCTATCCGCGGGAGCAGTTTGGCAAGTGCCTTCTTGTTGGAGGTCCAGTACTCACGACCGTGATAGATATTCCCGTCAGCGACGACCATTCCAAGGTCGGGATCTGAGCGAAAGCTCGATGCGATCTGATCGATCTGTTGGGAACTGCCAAGCACCCCACCTACCAGCGCGCGCCGCCACGTGTTGCCATCGGGATAATCCCATCCATCGCTTTCCTGAATATGTGGGCTGAGTTTCGTGTGCAATTTACACACGAGTTCGTAGCGAAAGAGCACTCCGGATCGCACAAATAGGAGGAATGGACCGATATCTCGGCCGCGATTCTCGAAATCGAAAACCCAAGCGCTCGGAAAGGCCTGCTTAATCTCTTCTCGCATATGATCCGATGCACCTTTCGTGAGGCTCACGAAGAGGTCAAACGGCTCCGGTATCCGCTCGATGGCTTGTCGCATTTCGTCCCAGAATTCGGCATAATAGAGGTGAAGGACGACAGCAATGCGACCGCGAGGGTTCAGGGTGCGAAGTTCGAAGAGGTCCGGAACCGGTACCTGCGGACGGGTGATCCGGGATGCACAACCATCCGAGGCGCCTGACAGTACGTAGTGAACGAGTGGATTAATCCCGCTCTCGGCAACCTCTGGGTTCCGCGCAAGATATGAGATGCTACTAAACTGAGGATGCGGAGCGCGTCCCTCCACGCCTCCCGCTGCGAGGTAATGAGCCAGCGGATTCATCCCGCTCGCCGCAACATCCGGGTTCGTCTTCAGATACCACCCCGAATCAAAAAGCGGGTGCGGCGCGCGTCCTTCCGTTGCACCAATGCGGAGGTAATGCACCAGCGGATTTACTCCGCTGGCGGCCACCTCTGGGTTGGTCGCGAGATACCAGTCGCTGTCAAACAGCGGATGCGGGTCTCGCCCCTCCTTTGCACCAGATCGCAGATAGTGGAGCAGCGGGTCGAGACCTGCATCTCGCACGTCCTCGTATCTTTCGAAATACCATGCAGCGTCGAATATTCCCGATTGTGAGATTAGCCCACCGTCCTCACTCTCGGCAAGAGTGCAGGTAGAGCTGCCTGTGTCGAAGATGGCGCGCAACTCAGAAAAGTGAGCGTCCGACCAGCCGAGCAGCGTCAACTCCGACGATGCGCTATCCAGCGAGGGATCGAGCACCAATGCCCGCAAATACACCGCTCGAGCTTCCTCGATCCTGCACTGAAGTTTCAGAACATGACCAAGCTGCAGATACGTGTCTGCGGCGCCCCGATCAAGCGACAGTGCCCTTCGGTAGGCGATCTCCGCCTGCGCCAGCTTGCCGGGGTCGCGTCGCTCGCCGGACTCCTTCAGCGCGTGACCATACTGAACCCAAATGGGCGGATTGTGAGGATTTCGGTGGAGCGCCTTTCGATAGAGCTGGGCAGCGAGCTCCCACTGCCGCGCATCTCGTGCCTGATCGGCGAAAGCGATAACGTTCGGCTTCCGGCGCCGCAATCCGCGGCGCGGCAAGTCAACGATACGGTCCAACGCCATTTTACCCCCGATCAGGTTTCTGGACCAACTCCACTCGCCGGATTCAGAAGCTCGTCCCGGCGCCGAAGAATCGCATCATAGCCTGCCGCCATCCCAATGGCCGGTCGGGTTCCACCGGCGCTGCGCTACTGGCACGGAACGCGGCGATTGCGGCCTTTCCGACTTGCCGAGCCGCGGTAAGCGTGCCTTGCAATGCCACGACTTCCGCCTGCAACGCCGCTACCGCAGCCGCGCGCTCCCGCGCCGCGCGCTCCAGCCCGCCGCGCAGCGCCCCGACCTCGGCTTCTAAGGCCTGCGCGTCTACCACGACCTCGCGCTCCTGCCCCGCCCGCTCCGCCTGCGTCAGCGCGTCTCGCATCGCGGCAACTTCGCTCTGCATCGTAAGCGCCGCGGCGGCGCGATCTTGCGCCTCCTGCTCTGCATGGCTGAGTGCTGCCTCGCGTGCCGCGACCTCTGCTTGCGCCGCTTGGAGCGCCGCCCGGAGCTCGTCTGCCCGGCGTGAAAGCTCCGCTACCACCGTATCGCGCCCGGCAAGTGCCGCGTTCAGCTTGCTTACCTCGTCGCGTTCCCTAGCAAGCTCAGCGATTTGCCCCCGTTGATGGTCGACCTCAAGGAGCGCTTCGGCAAGACGCCCTTCGGCGCCGACGGCTCGCGCATCGGCAGCCGCGAGGGCGGCATCGCGTTCGCTCGCCAACTCGGCGATTTGCGCCCGTTGCTGTTCGATCTCGACAAGCGCTTCCGCCAGACGGCCTTCGACGACGGCCGCTCTGGCATCGCCGGCCGCGACGGCCGCATCGCGTTCGCTGACCGACGCTCGCAACGCCCTCGCTTCCTGCTCGATGGCGGGATATTTGGCGGCGGTGTTCGCGACGTCCTCGAAGACCTGGAGAAACGGCCGTTGCAATTGCTGAAAGCTGACAAACTGCGAGACGATGTAGGCGATCTGGTCGCGCGCCCCGTCCTGACCGTCACGGACGGCAAGCTTGTACAGGGAGCGCACCAGCGGTTGGCCCGCTTCGCGATGCTCGGTGTCGTCATGCCGTGCGGTGGGATCGATGAGGTCCGACAGCAGCAGGCGAAGATCGGTTTCGCTTTGTTGCCATGGCAGATCGAGAAATTTTTGTAATTTTTCGATGTTGGCCGTTGGATTGTGGAACCACTCTTCGTATTCTACCGCGCAGCAATCGAAGTTGCTCGTGTACCGATAAAAATCGATCATGTGAACGAGCCATCGGTATTCCCCGTTGGCGGGATCGAGACGGTCACGTGCATAGAGAGATCGGGCAACTTGCGCAGGATTGCGCAAGCACAGCACGATCCTCGGCGCCAATTTGAGCTCGTTGAAGATCTGATGCCAAACCGGCATCAGACGCACCGTGCGTGGGTCCTTGAAGCCGAAATAGCCGTCACCCATCCGCCGCTCGAGGAAAGCAATGATCTCACGCCTGATCTGGGCGACGCGCGGATCTGCCCACCACGCCACCGGCAGCGCGAAGTCGTGAAAGCATCCCTCATAGTCACGGTTGAACAGGCCGAGAATACGGTCGTGAAACTCGACGATCTCCCAGCGCTCCCAATGACCATGCGGATTTTCTGGTACCGGCGACGCGGCCCCGCGCCCCGAGATGGTATCCGCCATGTCGACGCCGAGCGCGCTCAGGAGATGCGAGCACAGCGACGTGCCGCTGCGATGCATGCCCACCACGAGAACGATCGGCCTGCGTTGTACCGCACTCGAAATTGCCGTGATTCGATCGCGCCGAGGCGGCTCGATCGAGAGCGACTGTGGGCTCAGCATGTGGTCATTCATTGCGGATAGTTAACGCGGCACCGGGACAGAGTCTTCTAGCCCGGCTGCCCGCGGCGAGCAACAGCCTGGCGCTGTAGGACGACATCAGATCGCGGCGTGCTTGCTTCAGGGGACGGAAAGATGGAAGAGAGCCATGGAGTTGAGGTAACCCGAACAGATGCGCGCGTAGGTGCTCGCCGGCTGCATCATCAACGACGACCCGATTCGCGGCCGATACGCTCGCGACCTTCAGCTATAGCGCCGCGACCAGACGCGGATCTGGCACGGAGCTCTCGCGGCGTGGTCGCGCAATGCACCAGTTTTCCTTCGGGGGTTATCGTGAACAAGTCGAGCGCTCCGCGCCCCGCTTCGTTGACCGGTCGCCGCAAGGGTGTCGCACAAGGTCGCGCGTTCGCCCGTTCCATCCGCCCCTGAGGCGGGTTAAACTGGCATAGCGCGGCTGAGTTCCCGGCCGTCGGCGCGCCTCAGGTTGACAAAATCCGTCGGTCAGTTTGGTCCCCCGTTCGTAAGAGTTCTCCAAATGGCAAGAACCTCCCAACCCGATCGCATCCTGTCACTTGGCCGCGCGGCCACCGCAGATTTCGCGATCCGCCCCTGCGCCGGCGGACACATTCAGCAGCTTTTCGGTTCCCTGAACGTTTGGTTCTGGGCTGTTCTCGGGCTCTCACTTCGTCATGGCTCTCGCGAGCCGTCTGCTCGCCTAGCGGCATCGCCTGGCTGCTGACCATCAGCGCCTCCAAACACGCGGCGACCTAACAGGCGCACCGGGCGAGCAGAGCGGATGTCGTCGTTTTGGCGGGGGCTTCGTATCCAATGGCGGGTTGTCGGCGCCCTGCTTATCCGCGAGATCTATTCGCGCTTCGGCCGCGAGAGCCTCGGTTTCGCCTGGATCGTGGCCGAACCGCTGGTGTTTGCGATCCCGGTCCTCTTTGTATGGCGGGCTGTCAGAGACCCCAACGAGCACGGCCTTTCGTTGATGCCATTTCTGTGGAGCGGCTATCTTCCACTATTGCTGTTCCGTCATCTCGGCGGTCGCATATTGTTGTTCATACGTGCCAATGTTACGCTGCTCTACCATCAACGGGTTAAAATCTTTGACATTTTTCTCGCGCGCGCAGCGTTAGAGATTTTTTCGAACCTCACCGCATTGATCGTGTCCTTCGCGGTGTTCTACACAATCGGAGCAGTAGACGTGCCGCGCGATTTGCCGATGTTCTACTTGGGCTATTTTTACATGATCTGGTGGGCAGTTGCAGTCGCCTTGTTCATCGGCGCCCTTTGTGAGCGCACGGACTGGGTGCAACAGGCTTGGATACCTTACTCTTATCTATACATGATGTTCTCGGGGTTCTTTTATCTTGCAGATTGGCTGCCCCCCGGCCTACGCAACGTGGCTCTCTATCAGCCGTACACGCAGGCATACGAGATGATCCGCGCCGGGGTCTTTGGCACGACGATTACGACCTATGGTGACCCAGTATATACGACCTTCGCACTCGCAATCTTGACGTTATTCGGGTTATGGCTGATGCGCGATGCCCGCAAATACATCATGATCGAGTGATCCCGTGCTGTCGACGTCACAACGGACTATCGAAGTGAGGGAAAAGTCCATCGTGCTCTGAGCGACGTAGGTTCAGCGCTGCGAGAGGCAAAAACGCTTGCGGTGTTGGGACGCAACGGCGCCGGCAAATCGACACCGATCCGCCTCATCGGCAGACGACGCTGCAAGGGTATCTACCGCGGCGAGCAGATGGAGCCCGCCGGATCTCCCGATCTCGGTCGGGTGTTCGCCCCGACGGCAAGGAGGCGCGCGTCTTCTAGCGCGGCTGCCCGCAGCGAGCAACCGTCGAGCGCGCGGCAGAATGACCTGAGATCGCGGGGTGCTTGCTTCAGGGTGCAGAAAGAGAGAAGAGAGGGTCGGGGTTATACCAGGGGTCCGATCAGATGCGCGCGCTTGTTCTCGTTTGCCTCGCCGCCCTCGCCGGCTGCAACGATCTGGTTCGGGTCGAGAGTTTTACCGCCGACACGCCCGCGACCTTCACTTACGATGCGTGGACCAACACCGTGATGACGGCAAACGACGATGGCGCGGCCGAGCAGATCCGGCGCGACTGGCTCGCCGAGGCGCTTACCGCCCATGGGATGTGCGCGGCCGGCTACGTCGTCGAGACCCGCCGCTTCGAGCAACCCTGGGAAGGGCCGTTCGGTAATGGCGGCGACATCGTCTATTCAGGGCGTTGCCTATAGCACGTCGGAAACGCCGTCCGGAGGTCGCTCGTCAGCCACGTTCGGCGGCGCGCCAGCGCTCGGTCAGCGGCCCCGAATTGCCATGGACCGGGTCGCCGGCGGGCAGCTGGACCGCGGCAATCTGCGGCAAGGCGCGCGCGTGGTCCGTGGCGCTGGGACTGCGCATATCGGGGGTCTGCCCGCGTGGATAGGCGCCGACGACCAGGAGGTCGGGGCTCGCTCCCTCGTTCTTATGGGCGACGCCTGCCGGGATCACGACGACATCACCGGCGCGCAGCTCGACCGTCTGACCGCCCTCGCCACCCAATCTCACGCGGACCCAACCGGCGACGACGCCGAGCACCTCGTGCTCGGTGCTGTGATAGTGATGATGCGCATAGACCCCGTTCTTCCAGGCGCCGGTCCAACCATTGCGATCGAACAGCGCCACACAGCTCGCCGCGGCAACGCCGCCGGTTTCGAGCGCGCCACGGTAGACGATCAGCGGCAGCCGAGGGTTGTTCGGCACGACGCCGTCGCCGGCGAAGAGATAGTCTTCGATCGTCGGCGTGCCGGGTGTCGCAGCCATTCCGAGCCTCCCACTCACAGATGTTATCCGAACTCGGCCCACACTGTAGTCGGTAAATGAGCGAGTGCAAGACCCCTTCGTTAACGACGATGGCGGGGCGACGCCCTTGCCACAACGAGCTTCTTCGGGTATTCATGCGGCTGTCGCAAATCGTGAACTGCGATATTCCGAGTTAAGCTTTGGATTACATTTAGGCTTTGGGCTACATTTAGCCGGCGGTCGATGGATTACCCGATCAGGACGGTGTGTGTCGTCGGCCTCGGCTATATCGGCTTGCCGACGGCGGCGACCCTTGCCAGCCGCGGCGTCGAGGTGATCGGCGTCGACACCAATCCACACGTGGTGGATGCCGTCAATGCCGGGCAACCCTATTTCTCCGAGCCCGATCTCGACATGCTGCTGCGCGCCGCGACCACCTTGGGCAAGCTGCGCGCCACCTCGCGGCCGGAACCCGCCGACGCGTTCGTGATCGCCGTTCCGACCCCGTTCAACGCCGACCGGTCGCCGAACCTCGACTACATCGATGCGGCGGCGGACGCGATCGCGCCGAGCCTCGCTTCCGGCAACGTCGTGATCCTCGAATCGACCTCGCCGGTGGGTGCCACCGAACGGCTGACCGGTCGGCTCGCCCGCCTGCGGCCGGACCTGTCGTTGCCACCGGGGCGCCGTGCGGAACCGCTCGACGTGCATGTCGCGCATTGCCCGGAACGGGTGCTGCCCGGCCGCATGGTCCGCGAGCTGATCGAGAACGACCGAATCATCGGCGGCATGACCGAGGCCTGTGCCGACCACGCCGAAGCGGTCTACCGAATTTTCCTGCAAGGGGAGCCGATCCGAACGGACGCGCCGACGGCCGAGCTGGTCAAGCTCGCCGAGAATGCCTTCCGCGACGTCAACATCGCCTTTGCCAACGAATTGTCGCTGATCTGCGATCAGCTCGGGCTCAATGTCTGGCAGGTCATCGAGCTCGCCAACCGCCATCCGCGGGTGGGAATTCTCCAGCCGGGAGCTGGTGTGGGCGGGCACTGCATCGCCGTCGATCCCTGGTTCATCGTCGCCTCGGCGCCGGAACACACCCGGTTGATCCGCACCGCGCGCGAGGTCAACGACGCCAAGCCGAAATTCGTCGTCGCGCAGATCCGCGAACGTGCCGAGCGGTTCAAACGGCCCGTCATCGCCTGCCTCGGATTGACCTACAAGCCGGATGTCGACGATCTGCGGGAGAGCCCGGCGCTGGAGATCGCCGGGCAACTGGCGCGCATCGGAGAAGAGCAGATCCTGATCGCCGATCCAAATTTGAGTACCCTACCGGAAGAGCTGGCGGCGCTGTCGAACGTCGCGTTCTGCGACACCCTGGAGGCGGTCCGCAACGCGGATATCGTCGCTCTACTGGTGGCGCATTCCCGGTTTCGGAAAATTCCGCGCGAGGAGCTGATGCGCCGCGTCGTCATCGACGTGACCGGTCTCACTCATCGATACGGTTAGCTCCGGCGCGCGATGAAGCTGCTGTTTGTCTTTGGGACGCGCCCGGAAGCGATCAAGCTGGCGCCGGTGGTCAGGGAACTCTCAGCTCGACCGGATTTTGACTGCAAGGTCTGCGTAACCGGCCAGCATCGCGAGCTCCTGGCGCAAGTCCTCGACCTGTTCGGCCTGCAGCCGAATTGGAATCTCGAAATCATGCGGCCGGATCAGGACTTGGCCTATCTGACGGGGGCCGCATTGTCGGGCGTCGCCGGGGTCCTGGCGTCCTGGCGACCCGATCGGGTCATCGTGCAGGGGGACACGACCACGACCTTTGCCGGTGCGCTTGCGGCGTTCTACCAAAGAATTCCAGTGGCGCATGTCGAGGCCGGCCTGCGCACCGACGACATCTATGCGCCGTGGCCCGAGGAGGTCAATCGCAGGCTCGTCAGCCGGGTGGCCGATCTTCACTTCGCCCCGACCGTCCGGGCATGCGACAATCTTTTGCACGAAGGAATTGGTCGCGACCGGATCGTCGTGACCGGCAATACCGGGATCGACGCCTTGCTGTGGGTGTCCGCTCTGTTGGACTGTCGGACGGAATTGCGAGCGCGGGTCGAGAAGATCCTCGACGGACGTTTCGCCGCGGACCATCGGATGATCCTGATGACGGGTCATCGCCGCGAAAGCTTCGACGGCGGGCTCGCACGGATTTGCCATGCGATGGCACGGATCGCGCTCCGAAGGGACGTTGCCATCGTCTTTCCGGTCCATCCAAACCCCAATGTGCGGCGGGCGACCGAGCCGCTGCATGGGCACGACAACATCCTTCTAGTCGAGCCGGTCGATTATCCCGAGCTCGTCTTTCTGCTAAAGCGGTGTTACTTCGTGGTTACCGATTCCGGCGGGATTCAAGAGGAGGCGCCGTCATTCGGAAAACCTGTGTTGGTCACCCGCGACACGACCGAGCGGCCGGAAGCCATGGAACATGGCTTGGCCAAGCTGGTTGGAACCGACGAGCGGCGCCTGTTCGACGAGATGCAGGCGTTGCTCGATGATCCACAGGCGTACCGGCGGATGAGCCGAGTCGAGAATCCCTACGGGGACGGTTTTGCGAGCCGCCGGATCGCCGAGCAACTAGTGGCCGACCAGACTGGGGGCGTTTCGCCGGTTCGCCCGTTCGTGGCTGCGAGCCCGGTTAAAGCATGAAAGGAATCCGCCGAAGGGGTCAGGAGTTTATCGCTACCCGAATACGGCCGACGCCAATAAGACATGAGTTGGAGACCTGCATCAGCTGCGAGAACCTGTCGGCAATCACTTGCCCGGCCGAGCAGGAGCCGGGCGTTTCTTCGACGACGGTCGCCACGAAGAAGCGGGGGTGAACGCGCAGCGTCTGCCAGAATTGCAGCCCGGCTTCAGATCACAGCATCCCCTGGGCGCCGCGTATTTCTACAAACGCCAATTCGACGATGCAGCGGCAATCCTATTGGCGGCGCCGCAGGAGGCTCCCGGTTTCGCGGTGACATACCGCTTTCTGGCGGCCTACCATGCGCATATGGGGCGGGCCGACGAGGCGCGAGAGATCGTAAGGCACCTGTGTCGTCACCTCTGCCGTGGTCCCGAGCGTCATCCCTATCGGAACCAGGAGTATTAGAAACTCTTCCTATCGGACCTGCGCTTGGCGGCTGGCGAGACCGGCTGGCAGCCGACGCCGCCTCGCGCGACCCGCTATCCTCGGGCGGCCGCTCGGGCTATTTTCTCGGCACCTGCCCGACGATGAAATGTTCTGCTCCCGTGATCCGCGTCATCCGACATCCCGGCCCTGGATCGAACCACCAGCGTGGTTCGATCCTCGCGATGGGCAATTTCGACGGTCTGCATCGCGGGCATGCGGAATTGATCGGCCAGGTGCGCGACCTCGCGCGGGAGGACGACCGGCCGGCCGCGGTACTGACCTTCGAGCCGCATCCGCGCAGCGTCTTCCTCCCCGGGGCCGGGCCGTTCAGGCTGACGCCGTTTCGCGTCAAGGAGCGCGAATTGGCGCGGCTTGGTGTCGATCTGCTGTTCGTCCAGCATTTCGATCGGCATTTTTCTGAGAAAAGTGCGGAGGACTTCATCGCGGAGGTGATCGTCGAGGCAATCGGCGCGAGCCACGTTGTTGTCGGCTGGGACTGTACCTTCGGCAACCGCCGCCGCGGTACGCCGGATCTGCTGCGCTCCGAGGGTGCGCAGCACGGCTTCCGCGTCACGGTACTCGAGCCGATTCGCGGCTCGGACGCGACGGTCTATTCGGCGACCCATATTCGCGAGCTCTTGAAGGCAGGGAAGCCGCGCGACGCGGCGGCATTGCTCGGGCGGTTCTGGGAAATCGACGGGCGCGTCGCCACCGGTGACCAGCGCGGGCGGACGATCGGCTTTCCGACCGCAAATCTCGGTCTCGACGACTACCTTCAGCCGGCATTCGGGGTCTACGCCGTGCGCGTTTGCGGTGACGGTCCCGACGATCCGCTCGCCGGCCACACCGTAGACGGTGTCGCCAATCTCGGGCTACGCCCGACCGTCGGCGGTCTGGTGCCCCGGCTCGAGGCTCACCTGTTCGACACCGATGTGGACCTCTACGGGCGCCATCTGCGGGTAGCGCTGGTCGATTTCATCCGGCCGGAGCGCAAATTCGCCGGGCTCGATGCGCTTAAAGCGCAGATCGCCGAAGACGCCGCTCAGGCGCGCGCCATCCTCGCAGCGACGCCGGCACTCGAATAAAGGCCCGAGCTACTCCGCCGCTGCCGCTGCGGGATGGGTCAGCTCCAGAGCGCGTTGCGCGACGGCGGCGGTAGCAGCCGAGGTATCGCCTTCGCCGGCGACCTGCACCGTCGGGAAGGCGAATTTGATGCCATTGGCATCGAACGCCGCTTTGATCATCGCGAGGGCCTTTCGCCGGATGACGAAATTCTCGCCGGGCAAGGTCATCATCTTCATTCGGAGCTGGACCGCGAAATCGCCGAGCGCATCGACGCCCTGCATCTTTAGCGGCTCGAGGATCAGCGGCTTGAATTCGGGGTCCTCGGCTAGTTCCAGCCCGATCTGCTTGATCAGCTTTCTGGCGCGGTCGATGTCGCTGTCATAGGTAATGCCGACCATCAGCTTATCGATGACCCAGTCGCGACTCTGGTTCTGGACGGCACCCAATAGGCTGAACGGCACCGTGTAGACAGCGCCGCGTTGATGCCGCAGCCTGACCGAGCGAATGCTGAAGCCCTCGACAGTACCCTTATAGTTGCCGCTCTGGATGTATTCGCCGACCCGAAAGGCGTCGTCGACCAGGTAGAACATGCCGGCGATGATATCGCGGGCAAAGGTTTGTGCGCCGAAGCCGACGGCGATACCGAGG
>Ga0306925_10003807_pt1 | contig 13465 bp, 8 predicted proteins | sample flu12Cox44000176_FD_203755 | JGI IMG/M metagenome (GOLD analysis project Ga0306925, IMG submission 203755) | Lab enrichment of tropical soil microbial communities from Luquillo Experimental Forest, Puerto Rico - flux8day.12C.oxic.44.000.176 (v2)... | ecosystem: Environmental > Terrestrial > Soil... | reverse complement strand
CAATGTTGTTGTGATTTTCAGCAATTAGTGGCCGGAACGGCCACGTTATGCTTTAAACAGGAATGGCCACTTTATAGTTTAACGATTGCGCCCCAAGTTAAACGAGATTCAGGCAAAGCGCCCGAGTTCATCTCGCTGTCTCATTACGGAGCCGAACTGTGATATTGCCTCATCGATGAGGATCCGAAGAAGTGGCCAGGCTCGCGGCAACCCTTCACTGAGCGCCGACTTGACGCGAGGTATGGACGGATAGAGGTTCTTTTCGTAGAGGTCGTGAACGATCTTGAAGATTTCCTGCCGCATAATGACGACGCGATTTTCCCGGGCCGCCCGAGTGCGTTCGGCAGTCCGTTGTACGACTTTTCTGTTTTCCGGAGGGAAGCGCAACTGGAGGTAGGACGCAGAAATGCCGAAGTGACGGCAGAGCGAAGCCACACTAGGCGCCGGTTCCGCAGCCAGCCATCCGCATATGGAAAGCCGAAGTTTGTCTCGTTGCTCGTCCGCCCAAGCCCGGCGCCATTGCTTGTAAGAGGCACACGTCTCCGGGCAGGATCCTGTAAGGACGTTCACGCAGCCCAACCCCAGTCGGCGAGCAAGCTGCTTCAGGCTGGGGGGTGGGCTTTCTGTGCGAGCAGTTTCGACCGCGAGTCGCAGAGTTTCCCTTTTCCGTAAGGTCTGCTGGCTGCGTTTCGCGGAAATCGCACGGCACAGTTCCGGAAATCGCTCCCTGATGGAACCGGAGCCCTTATATCCCAGCTGGAAAGCGATTTCATTGACCGACGGTGAGTTCTGGCGAGTCAGATAACGGCGCAGGACGCTTTCCAGCCGCTGTTTTTCGCACTTATAGAGTTGAGTGGCATTACTCATTGTTCCAGAAGTGCGCCGTCGAGCAGCGATCTGTCGGCAGAGATCGGGCTCTCGGACCCAGAGCGTCGCGGTGCGCCGGAACTCTAAACGGCGGGCAATCTCGGCAACGCTTGGAGGTGGGTTTTCGCTCAGAGCGCCAGCTAGGGACCGGCGAAGCTCAGTGGAGACGATCACGGGCCGCTGGGCGTACGACTTATCCTTCCTGAAATCGTTCTGCCGTCGAAGGCGTTCAGGGCCACGCCATTCGGCGGGTACTCCCGTAAATAGCATGGCCAGGGGGATTTCCAATTGGTAACTAAGGCGACACAGGTGATCGAGTGTCGGTTTGACTCTGCCCGATACCCATCCAAGGAAGGCACAGGGACCAGCATTGGCAAGAGTCGCCAACGCCTCCTTGCTGGCGCCTTCCATCTGATTCAAACAGCGTTGCAGGTTCATGCGTAGTGCGAGCGATGCTTGAATTCGTTGCAGCTCCGGCATGATCGCGAGGACTTGTCCAACACTTGTGGAGGCCCAGAGTTGATATTCCCGCTCGTCCGCGCAGCCATTGGGAAGCTGCATGCCGAGAGTTCCGAGCCATTGTGAGCAGACAGAACAGTAACCGGGCCGTGAGTTTGCCCGGAGCGAAGCGAACTGGAAATGGCAGTGCGGACAGCGATCCGTCAGGAGAGTAGAGTGTGCCGGACACACTGTGACAGCGCGAATGGTCCAAAGTAACGGGCTATACACCGGCGCTTCTGCCATTCGCCATTGTTCCAGGCAGCTTGGGCACCACGCTTCCGTAGTGCGAAAGAGATTTGGCTGTGAAACGGCTCCGTGCAGAGCCGATAGCGTAAGCAGCCAGAGATCGTTGCGCCCGGTTACTGCTTGCAGCTTCTCCAGCAGAGTCTCCGAATCCTTTGCCAGCACGTTTGCGGGATAAGCATAGTGCATGGTGGAGAAGGGAATTGGGCCTGGACGAACCGGAGAAAGCATTTGGCGGAGGAGGCGCGATACGCTCACCACATGGGCTTCCGCCAGTCTGCTTATGTAGCTGCTGAGGCTTTCGACATACGGCGTGCCGAGCCCGTAAGGGACGAGCGCGTAGAGCGCACTCGTTTGGGGGCGGAGGGGTTCCGCCAGGTCCCACCGTTCGAAGCTATTCTGTTTGGCAAGACGCATAGGACTGTGCGGGGCCAACAAGGTCTCTTTTCGGATAGCGCTGGCCCGGGTATTGCTGCCGTGGGCGGTCCGCAGCTGGTGTCGGGGTTTCCGCCGAACGGAGCGGTTTCTGGAATCCGAGACGAAGCCGTAGCCGCTCAAGAGCATCAGAATCCTCGCGGAAGCGGGATTCACCGCTGATGGTTTCCTCCGTCAGCCGGTCGCATTGCGAGACAGACAAGGCATGCTTTTCCAAATGCTTGAGGGTCAGGGTCGGAGCGGATTCGCGGATCGCCGTAGAAAGTCCCTTTACCAGCCAGTCTTTCAAAATGCCCACACAACCAATACTGCGTTCGTAAAGGTATTCCCAGAACTTGACGAGGTCGGGCGGTTCCGGCAGCGGCATTTGTTCGGCGAATGTGTGCAGGACTTTGGTGAACGTGCGGCGGTCGGCGGCTTTTGTTACGTCATAGCGTGGAAAATGTATATCGATACTTCTGCGGCTCAACTGGCCGCTGAGATTGCGGATGCGGAGCAATTCGTAGGTGCCGCACAACACGTGCACGGTGTTGGACCGATTGGCGAGCGACTTCAAGACGTTCAACTGATCTTCCACCCGGTGTCCTGAAGCCAGAGCGAAAAGGTGTTGAGCTTCGTCGATTAGAACTGCCCGTGGCCGTCGGTAGCGAAGGGCCTGCTCGACGGCGTAATGATAGTCGGCAGTAACTCCGCGGTCGTTGGGGAATATCGGCATCGTGTTGGCCGTCTGGCCTGCCGATGGCGACCGGCGTTTGCCTTCAACCATAGGATCATTCATCTCCAGTAACAGCCGCTTGAAATGACTGCGCCAGCTGAAGCTCCGAGAGTCCGGCGGGATAGCTTCTACGGTCACGACCGGCAACCGCGCAGGATCTTTGGGGACGTCGTCCAAGGCGTTGAGCAATTGTCGGACTCGTGTCAGCAGAGTAGTTTTCCCGACGCCGGCGGGTCCCAAAACCATGACGAGGGAGTTGGGGGCAGAGTCTGTAATGGCTTCCATGAGGTGGTCCTTGGCTTCGACCAACAACGTGTGGGCAACCGCAAAGTCCTTAAAATATTGGACTCGCACCGAGGATGGCTGTGCCAAGAGATCGCGGAACGAGGTCGTTGGTGCACTCATCAGAATCGCTCGAAAGCCTGCCTGTCGGACTCAATCGGGCCATGCAATTCCGGTGATTCCTTGTCCGCGGCTGGCTCCAGAGCTGGGCACCCACCAGGGGGTCGCGTTCGCTCTCGCAATGCTTGCCCCTCACGGGCGCGCAGCCGTGCCAGAAACACTGCCTCCTGTAAGTTGATCGACTGAAAAGCCTGAGCCAGGTTGCTGGCGGTAACCTGGAACTGCGGGTTACGATCGCGATTTCGCGCACGCAGCTCTTGCGAGAGGATTAACAATTCCTTCAGCGATCGTCCCTGAAAAACCCGGTAATACTCCGAATGGCATTGCACCCACAGTCCATTAAGGTAGGCATAGGAGATCCCGAGGTCAAAAGGCTCGAAGCGAACCGGAACCTGTTGGCGCTGCAACCTTGGGTCCTCCATGGCTTCGCACCAGTAGTAGATGTAGTTGATCTTGACGCCTCGACAGGGAGACACCATAGCGGTTCCTTTGGGTGTGCTGGGCAACGTGGCAATCATGAATTCATGATCGTAGGGAATCAGGCGATGGGGCCGGAAGCCGCTGGTCTCCAAGCCTCGCTGATAGGCGTCTTTCGGGCTTTGTCCCAGAGCCGGATGAACGTTGGTGTCGTAGATTTCGTACAAGTATTGATGAAGCTGTTCTACAAAGGGCGCCAGCGGCCAAGCCGCCAATGCTTTGGGATTGACAGACTTCGTGACTTGGCGCACGTTACGCGTGATCTGGGTGTTGCCGAGCAGATTGTGCACGAATTGGGTATTGGTTGTGCCAAAAACGCGCTCCACCAACGAGCCGAACCGAGCCTGGGCGGGCGGACGGGCCTTCTTGGTGCATTCGTAGCGCGCCAGCAGGGCCTCGAAATACGTGCTGCGGAACTCCGTCCCCCAATCCACCACCAAGCATTGCGGCAGCCGGTTGTGCCGGCGGACGCACTCCCGCAGGACCATCATGCAGCAGCGATAACTGGGCTCCTCGAAGTCGACGTGGACGGCCAGTACGCGGCGCGAGAACGCATCGATCATCAGCGTCATCCACGGCCGACCAAGGGCATGCCTGCCAGTCGAATCCGTCAGTTCGATGTCCAGCTCTGTGTGGTCAAGGTGGCAGATTTCAAACGGCCGGTCTCCGTGCCGCGGCGTCTTAAGGTCAAGTTCGTGATAGAAGGGCACGTGCTGATAAGCTGCACGAGGCCCCTGTCTCTTTAGGGTCCGGTTGAACCCATTCCGGTTGCGTACCGCCAGACAAAAACTCGTGTAGCTGGGTACCGGAACGCCCTGGCGCTTACAGCTTTCCTTGAGCATCGCCCAACACGCGATCCTGTTTTTCTGTTTGACGTTCTCGTACCCGCTTTCGATGACTTCATTCATCAGTCGCAGGGATTCATCGGGTAGTCGCCGCGTGGAATTTCCGCGTTGACCGGTCTTGGGTAGGAGCCCGAGGTATCCGGCGCCCCCTCGGAATTCGGCGCTACGGTATCGCGAAGTCCAGCGGCGCAATGTCCTTGCGGCTATGCTCTCGTCGCCGGGTGCGGGCTCTCCGGCGAGGTGCCGACGGACGATGTCAGCCCGGTAGTTGGCCACCCTCAAGTCCTCTTCACTTGCCCGAAGCAGTTCGTTGGAGAGTTTCGGGCACCCGTCGGGTTCCTGGACGGCGGGCAGTTGAGAAATTCGACCCTCTTTGACGAGTGACCCAATGGTTGTCTGGGGCAGTTCGACTAGCCTCCCATCTTCGCCGAGCAGAGAGATCTTGGTGGATCCGACGTTGGCCACCTGCCAGCTTTGACCATCCCAGGACAGCAGTGCACCGGCGCGGAAACTTTGCCCTTGCGGGACGAACGAGTGTGGGGTCGGCCGATTGTCCGACACCACTCCATGGCGCGCCGCTACCTCCCTGTTTGGAAATATTCGGACGGTAGCGGGTTCGACCAGCGGCTCCGCGTAGAGATCTACATAGAGCTGGCCTGCAGCGATCAGCAGATAAATGTCATCCGGCGTGGCAAATTCCGCCGTCTTCTGGATGAGGTTCGCCAACGACAGGGCCGGCACAGTATGTGCATAAGAAAGGATGCGGTCTCTGGTTGCAGCGGAGATCGTGTCCGGACCAGCACGGATATAGTCTTGGAGAAACAGAATATTGCGTTGAAACCGCCACTGGATCTCCTTCGAGGAGCGGACTCGATACGTAAGCCCGAACTGGTTGGCGTAATTCTCCCCAGGAGGGCAGTGCCAGCGATCTCCCTCCTGCAGGTAGCGGTTGGGATTGTGCTTAGTAAGCCGATGAAGGTCTTCCTCAGTCTTCCATTCTTCCCATCCGGCAGTGTGCTGGCGGAGGACAAAGAAATCTGGAGTATGACGAACTGCCATCCGTCTGCCGTGAGCGCTTTTGTAATCCAGCATGATCGGAGGCGGCTGGTCATAAAATTCGAGCGTGAGTGGGTCGTGTTCCATCTCGTAGATTGCCGCCAGCTCCACCCGGTGGCTCTCAAACTGGATGGTCACCCCCATCTTCCGGCTCGGATAGAGTCCGCTCACATTTGAGCGCCTGCCTCCCACCCTGCGGGCGGGGTCCGAAGAGCGTATTTGATCGATCAGAATTCGGGCCGGCCGGCTCAGGTTCAGCCGCTGGTACAAGGCAGTCAACTCATTCTGGCTGAGCATAGCCGTACTCCAATCGCGAAAGCGCCGTCACCGCCGCCGCTTTATGGCTGCGACGTAGCGGATCCCTGCCTCATTGATCAGCTTCTGCAGTCGCCGACCATTTTGAATTGCCGCACGCACCTCAGGCACTAACCTCGCGGGAACGTAGATCGAGACACGGCGCTTCCCTCGTCGCCCGTATAGCGCATAACTACTATGGCCTTCCCCAGACGCGCAGGCCGGGCAGCTCGGACGGATGCACGGCCCTCTTCGCAACGACAGAGAGCCGATGGCGACTGGCCACACATCGCGAATCACTCCCGCAAACCAACGCCGGACGTCCATTGTGGAATCAGGCTCCCGCATGTATATGTGATTATGTACATGTATACAAAACATTTTGCAAGTGATTTTGACCTCTGTAACCTGTTTTGGCAACAGCAAATCTGCCGACAACAGTGCCGAAGGCCGAAGCACAGGCATTCAAACAAATTCAAACGAGTCTGCTTTTGTTTTCGATGCCAACGGTATTTGTATTAATTTCACCGGAATCTGGTTAGATTAGTGGATCTGGACGGCCGGAAGGCCCAAAACAGCTCTAAAACTATTCGGTTGGGCAACGCCTGAAGGCTCGCGCCAAGGCCTCCGGCCGCCAGAAAGGTTGCTGGCAGATGACCGGCACATTGCATAGGCCCGATAACTACGCCGCCCACCGTAGCTCAAGTGGTTCTTCCCCGACCAGTCGTTTACAGCGGTCCATCGTGGATATCCCGTAGAAAGTAGGTACCAAGCATGGATGCCATTCGCAACAAAGCTATTTGCACCCAAGTCGTCGCGGCATATTCACACTGCCCTCGCAAGGCCTTTCTCCTCCAAAGCACCGACGAGCGCGGTACACCACACGAGTATCTAGATATGCTCAAGCAGTGTAGCAACGTCGGCAGGACCAAGTATCTGGCCGTTCTCAACCAGACAAGCACACAGATCCGTCCGTATGACGACAGTGCCCTCTCATCGGGCATCGACGTCCTGACGCAAGCAAACCTGAAAACGGGAGACCTTGAGGCATACTGTGACGTCCTAACAAAAGTTGGCAGTATCCGGCGGGGCGATCATAAGTCGGCGGAGTACGAACCAACGATCATCTCAGGAACTTTTGGCATCGAGAGAGACGACATTCTTGCGCTCTCTTTCGCAGGTTACGTGCTCGGACAAGTTCAGGGGACAATTCCCGCTGTGGGGCATCTTGTGACCCTCGGCGGTGAGCGACGCCGAATCAACCTTCAGGCTGAATACAAAAGCGTCAAAACAATCATCGCGCAATTCCGAGATTGGTCGACCGACTCCTCTGTACAAGCACCACCCGCTATTCTCAACAAGCATTGTCCCTACTGCCCGTTCAAGGCCGCCTGCAGCGGGTTGGCCGAAGCAGCTGACGACCTCAGCTTGTTAGATCGCATGACTCCGAAAGTGATGGAACGATACCACCGTAAGGGAATTTTCACAGTTACCCAGCTCTCTTTCCAGTTCAAGCCACGACGAAGGAAGAGACGCAATCTGCAACGACCGCTCAACTTTAACGTCGAACTACAAGCTCTCGCCATCAGGACGGGAAAGATCTATATCCAGGCGCTGCCGGAGGTCGAGAAAACTGATACTGCTCTCTTTGTGGATATCGAAGGGGTTCCCGATCGGAAGTTCTCGTACCTCATCGGTCTTCTCATAAACGAACGGGGCACTGCGGCTCAACATTCGTTTTGGGCGGACAGAGCTGAGGACGAAGAGTCGATCTGGCAGAGGTTCGTGCAGAAGCTCGACGAGTACCCCAGTGCGCCCATCTATCATTACGGAAGCTACGAAGCTCGGGTGATTGAATCCTTCATTAAGAGATTCGGACCGAACTCCTCATCCATTGGCAAGAGACTAGTCAATCTAAACGCTCAGGTCTACGGCAGAGTCTATTTCCCGGTCCGTTCAAACAGGCTAAAGGTCCTCGGAAAATTTCTGGGTGCCTCCTGGACGGAGCCGGATGCTTCTGGACTAAAGAGCCTGGTTTGGCGATACCGGTGGGAGACGGGAGGCGAAGCGAAATACAAGGAGAAGCTCATTTCTTACAACGCCGAGGATTGCGAGGCCTTGCGGGTTTTGTTCGAGGAACTGGCGCGACTTCGAATTGACGCCGATTCACAGCTCAATGTCGACTACGTAGACCAGCCCAAGCTAAACACGACAAGTGCCGGCAGTGAACTTCATGCGGCTCTTGAGCAGGCACTGCGTTTCGCCAGTCTTAATTTCAGCGACCGGGGTTGGTTTCGGACCGGCATGTATGCGCCGAAGAAAAGGGGACCAGGAGCACCCAAGGGACATCCTGCCTACATTCGGACAGTTCCCCAAGGTCACCGTACGGTGGTTCCCGTTGCATCGAAGAGAACCTGCCCCCAACACAAGGGGCAACAGCTGCAGAGGTCGGACAAAGATGCCAAAAAAATCATTGTTGACCTGACCTTTGGGAATGCTGGATGCAGGAAGAAGGTGATCAAGTACTTGGGTGAAATGCGTTATTGTCCGCGTTGCAAGCGGTACTATGAGCCACCCGCAATTGAGAGGATCCGCGGCCAAACCTTTGGCCACGGCTTTCGGGCCTGGGGTGTCTATCAACGGATCATTCTTCGGCTCCCCTATCGCTTAATAACCCAAGCGATGGAGGAGTTGTTCCACGAAACGGCGTCGGAGGCCAGCATCATCAATTTCATCGAGTCATTCGCAGAGGATTACCGGCGCACAGAGTCGATTCTACTAAGACGCCTGCGGGAAAGTCTGTTTGTCCACGTGGACGAGACACGCCTTAACATCCGCGGCGTCGATCATTATGTTTGGGTGTTCACAGATGGAAAGCACTTTGTCTTCCGATTGACGGAGACACGGGAAACCACCGTTGTGCAACAGCTTCTGAGCGGTTACCGAGGAGTGCTCGTGTCGGACTTCTACCCCGGATACGATGCCTTACCCTGGAGGCAGCAGAAATGTTGGGTCCATTTAATTGGAGATCTGAACGACGACCTGTGGAAGTTCCCCTTTGATGAGGAACTGCAAGGTTTTGTCTCCTCTGTCAAAGATCTCATCGTACCTATTCTCAAGGACATCGATCGCTGGGGATTGCGAGCGAGGTATCTTCACAAATTCACGAAACAGGTTGACCGGTTCTACAACACCGTGATTGACGGCAGAGAGTACGTCTTGGACGCTGCGAAGAAGTACCAGAAACGGTTTGTGCGCTATCGAGACTCGTTATTCCGTTTCCTCGAAGAGGATGGCATTCCCTGGAACAACAACGCCGCCGAGCGTGGGATCCGACACCTCGCAGTGCAAAGGAGTATTTCTGGTCCGCTCTACTCGCGTGGTGCCGTCGCCTATCTCGAGCTGCTAGGAATCGCTCAGACGTGTCGATTCCAGGAAAAGTCATTCTTGAAGTTTCTTTTGTCCGGAGAAGTTGATGTTGACGTGTTTCAATCTGGGAAGCAGCTCACGATATCACGGCAAACCACATCAATCGCTAGATCCAGACCTTTGGATGAACCCGAACATCCGTAACGATTCAGACTCGGTTCCTGTCACGGCATGGTCACCATGCGCCTCCGGTACTACCGGCCACTTAACGGTTCATTTTTGTACTTGTGGCCACGTTATGACTCAGGAGCGCGAAGCTTTCCGGAATGCTTTTGCTGAAAACAAAGCCGTATCGGCGGCACTGCGGCCACCTTATGCTGTTAGCTGAGGCCACCTTATAACCAAAGTGACAGTCGTAGCGGAGTGTGGTGCAGGCAAGACGTTGATCGCGCTGGGCAGCATGCTGGTCCACAGCAATGGTCGCCCGTTCACTGGGCTGGTTATGGCGCCACCGCACCTGGTGGAGAAGTGGGCGCGAGAGGCGTTTCGGACACTGCCCCACGTGCGGGTATTCCTGATCGACGATATGCGCAATGGGGGCAATTCGCGGGAGCCGCATGGCATCAACGAAGTCCGCCTGCGGCGGGGTGAGATTGTTCGCGAGGGGATGCATACCTCGCTCAGCGAGTTGCGCCGGCTGGGACGGAAAGGCTGGCGAAGGCTTTGCCCTGAGACTGCGATCTTCTGCATTGGCCGCGAGAAGGCCAAACTCTCTTACTTCTGGAAGCACTGCTACGGCAGGAGCCGCTCAGGAAGATACTTGGGAGCGCTGACGAACCCCGATACGGGCTCTCCGATTGAGACGGACGGAGTGCGCCTTACGCCGGTCGATTTTGACAAGAAACGCCTGCACGAGTTCGCAGAACTGCCGAAGGATGGGACGGCCAAATACTGCCCACTTTGGCAAGCCGACGGAAGCAAGATCGTCCGCATGGCACCGGCGGAATATATGGGTCGTTACATGCCGGAATGGTTCGATTACGCCATTGCGGATGAAATCCATCAACTCGCCGGTGATACCGCTCAGGGCAATGCATTGGGCGTGCTCAACCGAACGGCGCGAAGGTTTCTGGGCCTGACCGGGACGCTGCTCTCCGGCTATGCGGATGACCTGTTCAACACCCTGTTCCGAACAGATGCCAAACGGATGACCTTGGACGGGTACGAATGGGGTTCGGCAGGACGCGAACGCTTCACCCGCGACTTCGGGGTGATCGAGACCATCGAACGCATCACCATCGAGGATAACGCCTGCTCCAAGAAGACCAAGAAGACAGTCACCATCAAGCGGAAGCCTGGAGCATCGCCGTTGCTCTTCGGCAAGTACCTGATGGATCACTGCGCCTTCATCGGTCTGGAGGACATCTCGGACGGGCTGCCAACTTATCGCGAGGAAGTCGTCTCCGTGGGCATGGAGGAGCCCCTGAAGACGGCTTACGAGGAGCTGGAGAAGGAAATCACCGCCTGCCTGAAGGAGCACCGAGGGAACAGTAGCGTGGTGAGCACCATGCTCAATACGCTGTTGGCGTGGCCGGACCATCCCTATGGGTTTGGCAAGTTGTATGGGTCAGAGTTCAATCCGGAGACCAAGAGCCGCGAGAGCTTTGTCATCGCGGAGACCGTGGACCTGGACCCACATCAGTCTTATGCGAAGGAGCGAGCACTCATCAAGGAGGTCAAAGCCCAACTGGTACGAGGCCGAAAGTGCCAGGTGTTTGCGGTCTACACCAACAAGCATGATGTGATCGAAAGACTGGAAGGGCTGTTTCGTAATGAGGGAATAAGGACGGGCGTATTACGGGCCAGCGTGCCCACACACAAGCGGGAGTCGTGGTACCGGGAGCATCTGCGCCGGGGAGTCGACGTGGCGATTTGCCACCCCAAGATCGTGGAGACTGGGCTGGATCTACTCGACTTTCCAACCATCTTGTTTCACGAGACGGGGTATTCGCTGCACACGTTACGCCAGTCCAGTCGGCGGTCATGGCGCATCGGTCAGAGGCGGCCGGTGGAGGTGAAGTTCTTTGCCTACAGCGGGACGATGCAGGAGGTTTGCCTGCGCCTGATGGGCAAGAAACTCCTGGTAGCATTAGCCATGGAAGGGAAGTTTGCCTCAGAAGGGCTGCAGGCGATCGATGGCGATGACGACATGCTCACGGCCATGGCGAGAGAGCTGGTAGAGAACAAGGGGATTGGGGAATCTGCCGATTCGGTCTGGCGTGCTCTCGGTCAATTGCGCCCTTCGATGTTTGCGTCTTCCCATAAAGAACCGGAGAATGCGGCTTTACACCAAGCCGGGGACACGATACCGGGGATGTTGCCGTTGACCGCTGAGGTTATTTCCAGTGCTGCAATTGCCAATGCTGAGCTCATACCCGATAGACCTTTGAGCAAATCGAATGAGCACGGCCAACTATCACTGTTCTGACGAGCCTATTCGAGTCACAATCAGAAGAGCGCACCGGACCACCTGTGATACGTTTCCTTAACTGAAGGCTGGCCGACGCTGCCCCAAAGTACACTTCACTCAAAGGAGATCTTTATGAAATATCTGGTGATCTGGTCCTTAGAAGTGTCACGGCTCACGCCAGAAGTGATCAAAGCGGTTATGGAGCAGCCCAACTACGGAAAAAAACTCGAGGCCGACGGAAAGCTCGAGTGTCGCTACCACATTGTGGGCAGTCATGGCGGTGCCTGGATCTATAGCGTAAAGTCTAACGAAGAGCTTGATATGCTTTTGGCTGCTGCGCCCGTGTACAACTTCGCGAAGTACAAAGTTCTGCCATTGGCAGAGATGAGCGATGCCGATACGGTGTTGCAAAGGCTTAAAAATTAACAGCGAGCTGCTCTGAAGGTGGTTATGCCAGATGCATTCCGGCATCGGACGAATAACTTTGTCGTGCCACCGTAGATTGAAGGATAATTCCAATCTCAACATCTCTGCTGGGGCTTCGGTGAAGCCAACTCACCGGCTCACGTCCACCACTGCGACCTTATTCACCCCACTACATGCCAGGTACAGCCGGCGATCCGGCGTGGCGACCATGTTACGGACCACACCACCACCCGACGGAATTCGTTCACTGCTGAAAGTCTCGGACTTGGGGTCAAACTTGACCAAGGTGTTCGGGCTAACACCTGATTCGCTATACCACACTTCACCGTCATTGGTTATTGCGATACCGTACGGCTCTGAATCAGCCCCTCCTGGCGACGGCCATTCTTTCAGCAACTTTCCTGCCACCGGATCGAAGTGACCAAGATAGCCGCGGGCATAATCGGTGTAGAAGATGCTGCCGTCGGGTGCCAGAGCGAGCCTCCGCGGCCGCGCGCTCGCAGCCGGCAGCACGTATTCGTGGATAGTCATGGTGCGAGGATCGATCGTAGCTAGCTTATTGGTGCCAAACTCGCAAAAGATCGGCACATTGCTCGGCAAAACTACGATGCCGTAGGGAACTGCATGTGGCGTGGGCGATTTCGCCAGAGTCATCCTGCCGGTTTTGGGGTCCAGGCGACCAACGTAGTTCGTCTCTTCATTCGTGAACCACAGAATCCCATCATGATCGAGTGTAGGCGTGTGCGGATCGATCTCCGTGCGGCTCGCTGGGCGATACTCGGTGATCTCGCCTGACCTTGGATCGAGCTTGCCAACGTAGCCTCCCGCGATTGCGGTGAACCAGATGTTACCGTCTCTATCCGCGACTAAGCCATGCGGACCAGAACCGGGTGCCTTCAGCGGATATTCTTTGAACTGCCCCGTTTGGGGATCGAGCCGACCGAGCTTGTTTGCTCCTTGCGCGGTGTACCAGAGCGAGCCATCGGGAGCGACGGCCGGATCGTGCGGCCGCGACTTTGGCGTTGGAAGCTCGTACTCCTTGATTGGGACACTCAGAGTTCCTACCGCTGCAAACACGGCAATCGTGGCGACCAGCGTAAAGAAGCTCAATTTGCGCCAACACATGGCTGGTTTCCTTTACTGATTGTGGCCCTCTACCGATATGGACATCGGCCGCACGCAAGTCAGTCAATCTCTCCAACGAAGCTCAACTGCCACCGAGGAACGCGGCTAGACGCTCACGTTCCGCCCGGTCGAGCGGTGCCCCAGCAAAGCACGCTGCTGGACGGCTCAATCACGACTTCGATGCGGCTGCCCAGAGACCGAAAGCTGACAATTAGCGCACGCAGCTTCCTCCGTGAATAG
>Ga0306925_10003804_pt1 | contig 13469 bp, 18 predicted proteins | sample flu12Cox44000176_FD_203755 | JGI IMG/M metagenome (GOLD analysis project Ga0306925, IMG submission 203755) | Lab enrichment of tropical soil microbial communities from Luquillo Experimental Forest, Puerto Rico - flux8day.12C.oxic.44.000.176 (v2)... | ecosystem: Environmental > Terrestrial >... | reverse complement strand
ATTGGCCGATGCCGCCAAAGCTGCCGCACAGCGAGCAGATCATCGCCGCCCGAGCACGTTTTCACGCCGCGTGGTGGAACGACCCCCGTCTTGGCGTCTCAATCGGAACTTGGCTCCCAGCCGACGACCGGCAGCTCCAGGTTTTCGCTGAGAAAGTAGCGCAGTTTGGCGAGCGGGTCGGCGACCGCCTGTCGCCCGAGCGCCGCGATTTCTACCAGCGGTTGATCGATGCGGGGCCGTGTCTGAACGTCCGCTATCATTCGCATCGCGATATGACGATCGTTCAGGGCGACGCCCATGTCTGGAACATCTTCCTGCCGAAGGTAAGCGCCAGCGACGATGTCCGAATCTTCGATTGGGATGCCAGGCGCGTTGACACGGCGACCGACGATCTCGCCTATATGATGGCGCTGCACTGGTTTCCCGATCACCGCCGCCGGTTCGAGCGGCATCTGCTCGATCAATATCATGCGGCACTGGTCGCGCACGGCGTCACCGGCTACGACCGGCGCGCGCTCCACGACGATTACCGTCCGTCGGCGTTATGGCGGATTGCCACGCCGGTGTGGCAGGCGGCGTACGACATCCCGTCGTGGATCTGGTGGACCCACCTGGAGCGCTTTTTTATGGCGATCGATGACCTCGGCTGCCGCGACCTGCTCGCCACGTAATCGTTCGGTATTAGTCTGCCGCAGCCTCTTGGGCCAGCTCCCGCAACCGCAAAGACCGAGAAAGTCGCGGGTTCCTGTCCAGGTACGACCGGCGCGGTTCTGTCCCGGTTACTATCGCGAATTTTGTTCTGCTTTGCGGCTGTGAAAGTGGCCGATCGCGGCAATATCTTCGATCGGAACCCAAGGCAAGCATGAGTGCACAATAGTCTACTCTTTGACCAAATCCTTCAGACCATCCTCGCCTGGGCGACCGCGCAGCCGAAAATACGGGCCGTCGCACTGGTCGGCTATCACGCTCGCGGAACGGCCCGCTCGAATAGCGACATCGACCTGATGTTGCTGACGACAGACCCTGACACCTTTCGCGCGGATAGTACATGGTCGACCAAATCGACTGGCACAGTATAGATATCCACCCGCAGAAATGGCAGGATGAGAATTATGGTACCGCATGGTCGAGGCGGGTCTGGCTCGATGCCGAGCCCACGCAAGTTGAGCTTACTTTTGCTCCGCTTTCTTGGGCCAACGTGAACCCAGCCGACGCGGGGACTCGGCATGTAATCTCAGCAGGATGCCGCATCTTGTATGACCCCGATGCATTATTGGTTCGTCTCTGTGAGGCGATCGGTCGAGAAATCGAGCATGCAAATCGTCGTGACCCGTGTTGATGCGCATCGCTACTCGACCATCAAAGGCACCGACGCAAAAGGGGTGTCGAAACATCGGTACAGGCTTTGTACCGGACCCTCGGCAAGCCTGGAGTATGCGATGATGAATGGGCTGCCCGCTCCGGTCGCTGAGTTGTGCGCAGTGCTGGCCCAGATAAAGGGCGTCGAGGCGGTGGCGATTGGCGGCTCCCGTGCGGCCGGGACAGCCGACGCGGAAAGTGACTGGGATCTCGGCGTCTACTACCGCGCCAATATCGATCTTGCACCCCTTGCGAGCTATGGCGAGCTGCATCCACCTGGCTCATGGGGGCGGATCATGAACGGAGGCGCATGGCTCAGCCTCGGGGGAATGAAGGTCGACGTGCTGCTGCGCGACCTCGACGTAGTCCTGCACTGGGCGGCCGAGGCCCGGTAGGGGGTGTACGAGATCGACGCGCTCCTGGGCTATCTGGCCGGTGTTCCGACCTATAGCTTGATGGCGGAGCTTGCACTGAATCGAATAGTGCACGGTAGTCTGCCGGCCGCCGGCAAGTATCCGGAGAAGCTTACGCAAACGGGCCTGCGTCGCTGGCTCCAGCACGCCGAGTTCAGTCTGGCCCACGCGCAAATGCGGGCCGCGCGTGGCGACATAAGCGGCACCGTCGGGCAGTCGGCTAAGGCTGTCATCGAGACGGCTCATGCGCTGGCCTGCGCTGGGCACTTATGGGTGATCAACGAAAAGAAGCTGGTGGAGCGGTCCGGACTTCAGGATATGCACGCTCGGTTCATTGATATCCCAACCAAGCCCGCACAACTTTTGAAGTGGCTGGACGAGTTGCGCACGGCGTTGAAGCGGACTTGGCTTCAGGACCCAGTCCTCACCGGTCGGACCACCCAAAAGATGCGCACCTAGTGCTCTGACACATTCACCCGATTCAGTCCGGCCCCCCTCCTCGTCTTCCCGGCGAAGGCCGGGAACCAGTTCTGCCCTAGACATCGGCCTTCGAGGGTGTAACCCAATCCCGCTTTTTTGCATACCGTGTCATCTGGTGGTTTGCTCAACCTGTGCATGTACAATATAGTGGCCAATCGAACGGGGCGGAGGAGTGATTGTCATCGGCAAGGGCGGTGCTCAGGCGTCCGGCTGGGCTCATGCGATCGCCGGCATCGCCATGGCTGCCGCCGCACCAATGCGGCGACGCAGGGTGTTGGCCCCGAGCGCCAGTGCCTGCAGCAGGCAGACCGCGCGGACTTTTTCACGGCCATGCACCAGGAAGCGCGACATGCCGCGGTTTTTGATGATGCCATGCGCCCGTTCGGTCAGCTTGCGCCGCCGGTAACTTTGTTGACCTTCCTCGCTCGCCATGCGGGCGCGCCAGGCCTTGACCGCCTCCGGCTCACGGCGGCGTCTCCAGCGCCGGTGCCAATCCGCCGTCCTTGCGCCGATCCGTCGGATCGATCACCACGATAAAGCCATTGGCGGTCGCCACTTGCACGTTCCACGCCGGCGCCACCGCGCCGTCGGCCAGCCGCATCGCGCGCGCCTCGGGGTCGCTGACCGACACTTTTGGCTCACCCTTCTCGGCTTCTTCCTGGGCGTGCGTCTGGGCCCGCACCGCCTGCTCCTGCGCCAACTCGGCCAGCTTCTGATGGGCTCGCTCGACCGGGCGGGCGCGCTCCTCCGCCGCTTGCAGAGCCTGCCTCTTGCGCCGGCGCTCGGGCTCGGCGGGATCCTTCTCCAGCTCGTCCTTCAGCTCCGCGACCCGTTCCGCCACCGCCTTCGCGATGCTCTCCAACCGTTTGCGCTTGCTCATCGAGCCCCGCCCCGCGCCGGCGCGCACTTTGGTGCCGTCGATCGTCAGCTCCTCCAGGGTGATCACCTTTTCGGCGATCAGCCCGGTCAGGCTCTGGGTCAGCAGGCGATCCAACGCCGCCGCATTCTCGCGCCGAAACGTCGCCAGCAGATCGTGATTGATCGGCGCCCCGCCGCACAGCCAGCGATAAGCCGTGCTGCTGGCACAGTCGGTCGATCGCCCGCGCCGAGCCGATCCCCTCTATTGTCGCACACAGCCACACCGCCCCTGCGGATCCGTCGCCGGCCGCCCGGCGACTTCATCGCGCGCTTTGATGCGATCGTAAAACTCGCCCAGGTCCAGACCTTGCACAAACGCCCAAACCAGCCGCGCCCGATGGTCGTCGCGCAGTTGGCTGTCCAAGTCGACCATCTCCCAGCGCAACTGCGCGCGGTCCGGACCGATGACCCGAACCCCCTGGCTCATCCCAAGCCCCCTTCCCCCACTAATAGAATTATATAAAAGGAGCGGAACCAATCCTAGAGATGACCACCGAATTAAATTTTTGCCGGGATTGGGTTACACCCTCCTTCGCCAGTGTGACGGCACAGTAATGGTCCGTCGTCGACTGATGAACCTTGTGAATGGGTCTGAACACTAGCACTCAGTGCGATGGACCCTTCCCCGCGCACCCCTGCGCGAATTCACTCGAATGCCTCGCCGTGACCGAGGAGCGGCATGTTGTCGAGAATGAAAGCGGCTGGGTTCTTCGCGCCTGTGGGCAATGGAATTTCGATCTGGGCGCCGATCTGCTTTAGCAATGAGGCATTATCGAAAAAGATCGTCTCGCCCCACAGCGCGTCGCCCTTGAAGTGCCAGAGCACGACCGCGCGCATCACCACTGGCTTTCCCGTCGCCGGCCATCCCATAAACGTGCCGAGATGAGTGCCGCGCCACTCGTTCTCGGTGACGACACACGATTCGTCGGCGCACAGGATGCGGCAAACTCGCACCGTAAAGTCAGGAAAGCCTGCCCAATGTTTGCGATAGCGTTCCGCTGTCTGCGCCGGACCAACGAACGGTTCCGGCACCCCCACGACATCGTTGAAGCAATCGGATGTCATCCCGCCAACCAACGCGTCGATGTCGTGCTCGCTCTCGGCGCGGACGTGTTCACGCATGTTGGCGGCACGTATCCTTGGGTGCTTCCTGCATTACCGCACGCGTATGGCCGTCGGGGTCCTCAAAGAACGCCATCCAGAGGTCGTGATCGTCCATCCGGGCGATCAAGTGCGGGGGTGAGGTAAAACTGACACCCCGCCGTTCCAATTCCGCACAGGTCAACGCGATATCGGCGCAGCGGAAATAAATGCAGGCGCAAGGGGTGGTGGTCGTTCCGTCCCTCACTTTGTCGAGGAGCAAGCGGACCCCGGCACAGTCGGAGAAGCACAAATCGCCAAACCGGTAGAGCTTTCGCAATCCAAGGACGTCTTGGTAGACCGCTTCCGACCGATCCGGATCTGCGACCGGCACCGCAATCTGGCCGATTTGATTCAGGTTGAGAAGCATCGCGGGGCTCCCTTGGTTGAGCAGAAACGGAACCACCTTGGCTTTTGGAGATCAAGGGTTGTGGCGCAAACGCGTTGAGGGCACCGACGCGGAGCATTTGTGACGGCATGCTGACTGTTCAGTCCAATTGGAGAATCAGCTCGCGGCCAACCTTGAACTCGATCGTGGAGCGCGCGAAGTCGTCGCCGACCGGCTCGCAGCGACCGCCGAGATGCGCCGCGAGGAACGCTTCGACGACGGCTTGGAAGGAGCGGCGGTTTTCGGGCCGGCCGAGCCCGGTGCCTTCGTCGCGATAATACAGATAGGTCGCGGGGATGCCGTGTTGCTGCATTGCGGCGACAATCTGCTCGGACTCTGAGGCCTTGACGCGCACGTCGTTGGCGCCCTGGCCGATCAGCAGCGGCCGCACGATGCGGTCGGCGCGATTGAGCGGCGAATGCTCCTCCAGGAACCGCAACCCCGTCTCGGTGGTGTAATCGTCCACCCGCACCGTCCACAGCGATTTCCACGGCATCCAGTATTCCGGGATCGTGTTCAGAAAGGTCACCAGGTTGGAGATGCCGCAGAGATCGACCGCGCAGGCGAATTTCTCGGGCGTAAACGTCAGGCCGACGAAAGCCGAATAGCCGCCATAACTCGTACCCATGATCGCGACACGGGCGGGATCGGCGATCCCTTGCCCGATCGCCCAATCGACGGCGTCGATCAGATCGTCATGCATCTTGCCCGCCCATTCGCGGTTGGCGGCGTTGACAAAGGCCTTCCCGAACCCGGTGGACCCTCGATAGTTGACGCTCAGCACCGCATAGCTCCGGTTGGCGAGCCATTGGTGATCGGCGTACAGCCCATACGTCGCGCGCCCAGGGCCCGCCGTGGACGAGCAGCACCATCGGCAACCGCGTCGTCGGCTGCGAGTCGCGCGGGCGGGACAAGTAAGAGACGAGCTCGAGCCCGTCGCGGGCGCGGATGATGACGGGCCTCCATCGGCACGAAAGGCAGCCCCTCCCATGCCGGCGTCGAGGAAAACAACCGCCCCGCCTGGCGCGCGGCGCGATCGTAATGGAACCATTCCGTTGGGGCGTCGTCATATTGATACGCGACGATCCACTGCCGCCGGTCTTGCGACATGGTGCTGATCGTCAGATCGCCGCGCGATTGCCGCACGAGTTAGTCGAGATCGTCCCGATAATCCGGGTCCAGGACCTGCCACGCGACGCGCTTGAATGCACGCGCGGCGGCAACCGGGCGCTCGCTGGTCGGATCGAGCAAAAGCTGGGTGAAATCGGCACGGGGGGTCTTTGGCGAGAACCCGCACCATGCCGCTTTCGAGGTCTTGCGCAACGACGGCAGCGGTGTCGCGACCCCGGCTGTCGAGCCAATAGAGTTCACGACCATCGGCGCTGAACTCGATCGGGCGGGTCGACCTGTTGTCCTCCGCGCCGATCCGGCTGAAGAGGGCCCATTCACCGTCCGTGCCGCGCTGCAGATATTCGACATCGCCGTCGTCGGTGTGACGACGGGCGAAGCGCACACGGAACTGCTGATCGGTGAAATGGCCCACGAGACCGTCGTTCAACTGAAGCAACGCGCTTTCACCGGTCGCAACATTGACGCGGTAGACATCGAAGTACCGCTTATCCCGCGCATTGTGCGCGGTCAGCAATTCGCTGGGAAAATGGCGCGAGCGTTGCTGAATGTAGCAAGTCACCCCCGGTCCCGGCGTCAGCACCCGCACACCGCCGGTTTGCAGATCAACCCGCCAGGCACGCCAATTTTCGTCGCCGGCCGCCTCGCGGAAAAACACGACATGACGGTCGTCGTGCATCCAGACCATCCAAGGCCCGAGATTGCGGTCGGTCACCGCGGTTACCGGGCGCGCCTCGTCGATCCGGTCGATCGGGGCAATCCAGAGATTGAGCACGCCGTCGACAGGCGCGCGGAACGCGAATCCGCGTGCCGTCGTGACTGATCCGCACGAGGCTTCGTTCGGGATCTGCGAAAATCAAGCTGCGGCGCAACAAGGTAGGTTTTTCTTCCGGGACCCGCGAGGGAGCGGCGGATTGGTCGGGCATGATCGGGATCGTCCTTCGAATGAACAAACGGGATCGCTTGGTAATGCGTCGGCGATTCTCACTCGCGGACGACAGCGGCCGGCATACAGCAGAAATTTCGAGCCGGGCCCACGTCGCCGGCCGGAATAGTCGCTCAGCTATGGCCGTATCCGGGCGGTGCAGGCTTCAAAGGCACGGCGCAACGACCGACGCGCCGCGGGCGTGGACGGGTGTTCATTGCCGTTGAACGTCTGGCCGTGCTCGGACATCAGGTCCAACAGAAAGACGCTCACGTAAAACCGGAACACTCGATCGTCGGTCTGCCCCGCGTGCCGCAGCCAAGCCGTCACATAGCCGATGGGCCCGTCTTGCGCCATCAGCACGGCCAAGGTCAGCGCGGCGGGGTAACGCGGGTCACCAAAGCAGAGATCATCGACATCGACGATGCCGGAGAAGCCGCCATCGGGCGTGACGATGACGTTGCGTGTCGTGGTGTCGTGCAGGAAGGGTGTTGGTGCAACCCGGTCGAGGGAGTCGCGCGCGACGGTCAACTCGTGTTGGACCCGATCGACCAGGCCTGCGTCAAACAGACGGGCGGAGGCGATGCGCCGCCCCGAGCGGGCAAGATGTGCGTCGATCACGTGCGACCATGCGGAGTGCGGCGCCTGTTCGGGCCGAACGGCATAGCCGTAGCGCCCCGCCGTGCCGGTCTGAGCGGCGATCGCCTGCGCCTGCGCGACTCTTGCGGCAATCCGGTCCAGCTGACCGTCCGACAAAGCGGATATGACGGCAGCAAGGTCGGTTCCGGGTAAGCGCTCCAGCACCAGCCACGGGCGCTTTGCCTGCGCATCCTCGGCCAGGATGGCCGGCAACGGCACGCCGCGCGGCCGAAGGAGCCCGGACAGGTATACCGCCCCGGTCATTTCCGCCCGGGCGGACGGGTGTCCGATGCGGATGACAACCGGCGGGCGATCTTTGAACCGGATCTCGAACACATGATGCCGTGCGCCGGTCGTGAACCGCTGCACGGCAGCGGGGGCGCAACCGGTCACCCGTAAAGCGATTGCTGCGGCAAGCGAGGCATTCGGTTCTCCCGCCCTGATGTCACTCTCCTCGCGCGGTCTCGACTCAACACGATCACGCTCGCCTCAGCGAGACGCCGCAACCTAGGCTCGCCGACCCACGAAGGTTCCATTCGGCTGATGGAAGAACATTTCATCCACTTTGCCGTCCGGGCCGAGAAGGAACTCCACCCGGAAGCCCTCGAGCTCGTCGATGACGAAGGTTCGGCTCTGGATTGCGGTAGGGACGTCCATTACTGAGCGCCCCCCGCACAGAACCGTACGTGCGGCTTTCCCGCATACGGCTCCCACCTCCTCGGGTGGTTGACGGCGAAGCGGTCGCTGGGCCAGGGATGTAGGATGCGGGGTTTCGGGAGAAAGGCGTCCGCCAGCTTCTCGACCCGCTTCCATGTCGCGCCGTCCTTCTGGCTGCGGCGCCGAAGCACACGCCGCCACAGGCGGGTTATGTGGAGGCGGAATGCCGCCAGTGCGCGAAAATTCGTCGGCACTGCGTGGTATGTAAAGAAGCCGGTGACGACCTGCCGCAGCCAGCTCCCTTGTTGCGGGATGGGCTGGTGCATTCGCTGCCGCAGCTCTGCTTTGACCTCCTTGAGCTTGGCCGTCATGCGGTCACGTCGGGTCTTCCGCTTGAGCAGGAAATTGCCCCGCCGCGACTTGCCGCAGATGAAGGTAAAGCCCAAAAAGTTGAAGGTCTCCGGTTTGCCGAGCCCGCGCTGTTTGCGGGTGGTCGCCGCGTGGCGACCGAACTCGATCAGGCGGGTTCTTCTCCGGATGCAGCGATAGCGAGAAGTCCTGCAACCGCTCGTGCATCGCTTCCCAGAAACGTCGGGCGTCGGTCTCGTGCTCAAAGCCCACGACTACATCGTCGGCATACCTCACGATCACCATATCACCCGTGGCCTCGCGCCGTCGCCAGCGCGCTACCCAGAGGTCGAGGACGTAGTGCAGGTAGATGTTGGCGAGCAGCGGTGAGATCACCGAACCCTGCCCCGTCCCACTGTCACTGACCGTCACAACCCCATCTTCCAGGATGCCCGCCTGAAGCCACTTCCGGATCAGGCGAATGATGCGCGGGTCCCCGATCCGGTGCTCCACAAAACGGATAAGCCATTCCTGGCTGACCGTATCGAAGAAGGATCGGATGTCCGCATCGAGGATGTAGTTCACCCTTTTGCTGGTGATCCCGACCGCCAGCGCGTCCAGCGCATCGTGCTGGCCGCGCTTGGGTCGGAACCCGTACGAGAACCCGAGGAAATCCTCCTCGTAGACCGCGTTCAGCACTGCGACAACCGCCCTTTGGACGATCTTGTCTTCAAGGGCTGCTACCGCGAGCGGGCGCTGCCGTCCGTCCGCCTTCGGTATATACCGGCGGCGCGAAGGTTGCGCCCGATAGGCTCCCCGATGGACCTGCGAGTGCAGACCTTCGATGTTACGATCGAGGTCGGCCTCGTAATCCTGCCATGTCAGTCCGTCCACGCCGGGTGCGGCTTCTCGCTTGAGTGCGAAGAAGGCCGTCCGCAGCATCGGAAGGCTGAGGTGGTGGAAGAGCGCAGTGAACTTCTCCTGCCTCCTTTGCCTCGCGGCTTGCCGTATGCGGCTCAGCGCCTGTGACACGCTTCCCCGGTCCTGCGCCCGGCGCGTGCTTTGCTGATCCGTCTTCCCCTTGGTCCTCGCCCTTGGCTCCGCCGACTCCGCGCCCGGTTGCCGGGTCTTGTTCGTCGGTTTCCCAGCTACTACGGCGAGGTCTGACTTCCCGCCACCGTGCATCATCGGCTACGGCTTCTCGCCTTCCCGATGCGGACCAGGACGGCGTGCCGTCGCTGGCCGGAGGTGGGATCTCCCAGGTTCCGACGTGATCCGTTCTCGCGTGATGGGGTCTTCGACCTCGGTAGAGCGTCAGCGCCTCGCCTGACGGCACCGCACATGTTGCCTTCGGCTACACTAAAAGCCTCGGCCTCTACGACATTACTGCTTTCGCGGCTCAATAGCCCACCCCACGAGATTGCTGTGTACGCTTCGCCATGGTCGTCGCCTTCCATGACGCAACACTCGCTACCAGGCGGGCGCTACCCCTTACCTGGGCCGGACTTTTACCGGCTGGATCACGCCAGCTTCCTGGCGCACTAGGGACGCAGTTTGTAGGTTGGTTGGCTCCCAATTGTCAGCGTCAGCTGTCCATCCTTGTCCTGCCCGACAACAACAGTGGTGCCTCCGTAGCTGAACGTGCCGGTGCAGTGCTGACGGAAGGCCGGGCTCGTGCAATCGCCGGCTGGAGCGCGGGTGAAGACGATGTCTTTGACGAGCGGCTCGAACGGAGCCGCCAGACTCGCAATGTCTCCTTCACGGTTGGTGGAAAATGAGATGGTGAGCCAATCGGGCAGCAGGCGGCCGGGCGCCTCGGGCAGCTCGAACGTATCGTAGTGCCGGTGCGCGAGCGGCTCGACATACCGCGATACGCCCAGTTCAATTGGCCTTCGGCGTGGGTGATTGTGATCCGGCCATAGCCGGGATGCTCGTAATGACCGGCATAGTCCGCGAGCTCATGGCTGGGCCGGGTGTTTAGCCGCCGCGTCGCTTTCGGAGCCTCTCGGTCAATTTCGAGCTGCGCCAGCGCCTTGCGCCGCTGCTCACGAAGACGATCGAGCCAGGGTATTGGCTCTTTGCCGCACAGCGGGTCGAAGACATGATTGGCGAGAATTTCCGTGACCGGGTTTGGATTACGATTAGTGAACAAAGCAACACCGACTCCACGATCGGTCAGCATCGTCATCAGCGTACTCCAGCCGAACCAGCCGCCCGAGTGCCACACAACGCGCTCGCCGCGATACCGGTGTGAGCGAAAGCCGAGGCCATAATGCACATCACTGTACTCGGCAAATTCCGCCGCCGCGACATGCACGCGCGGTGTTTGAAGTTCCCGTATCAAAGTCGGTGACAGGAGCCGTTGTCCCTCAAACTCTCCCCTGTCGAGGTGCAGGCGAAGCCAGTTCGCGAAGCTCGCAATCGAAGTGTTGATGCCGCCCGCGGCCGTCGCGCGGACCGGCCAAAGTTTCGTGCGCAGGCGGGTGTCCCCGTCCATTTCGTAGGGCATGGCGGCATCGGGGGCTGCGACGAGATCCTCCGCCGTGAACGTTACATTCATGTGCAATTTGTCGATCAGCCGAGCGCGGGTAAATTCGGTCCAACTCTGACCGCTGACGCGTTCGGCCACCATGCCTGCGACGAGATAACCGAGGTTCGAGTATTGGTGGGTGCTGCGAATGTCGTCGCTCGGCTCCAAATAACGCATTGCCGCCAGCATTTGCGCGGGTGACAGATCGCCGGGCACCCATACCCAATCATGGCGCGGCAGCCCGGAATGATGGCACAGCAAATCGCGCACTGTGACGCGGTCGGTCGCGACGGCGTCATGCAGCCGGAATTCCGGGATGTAATCCCGCACCGGCTTCTTCCAATCCATGCGCCGCTCGTCCATCAAAAGGGGCCAAGCCCGTGGCGGTGAACGACTTAGTAACCGAGCCGGTCAGGAACTGGGTGTCGGTTGTCACCATCAAGCCGGCTTCGACATCGCGAAAGCCATAGGCCCTGACTAGCGGCACCTCTCGGTTTTGCACTACCGCAAAGGCGAGACCCGGAACCTTCCACTCGTCCATCGCTTCGGTAATGAGACGTTCGAGGTCGGGAACGAAGGCCGCAATGGATTCGCTGCGGGCGACAGATTGTGATGCCATCGAAAAGATTCCTCAACTAGCTGGCTCGCGAGGTCGAATCGCTCCCATCTTCGCGCGCACCTCCACCGGTACGGCGTAGTCCTTGAGGACCTACTCCGTCCCGCGAAAGCCGCTGCATTCCCGTTGCACGACGAAATTCCAAAGGGCGTACGCGGCAGCATCGACGAGACGCGCTCGTTGCGGGTCGCGGCTATCGGCCGCCGTCTTGCCGCTACCCGCTTGCCTATTAAAGGTGTCCAGCGCATCGAGGGCATCGCGCAGTTCCCGGGCAAGGCGGCCGATCGTCGCCGCCTGCTCCTGACGGATCTCATATTCAAGGACGTCCTGTCCTGTTCTCAAGCGCATCAGGACGACCCTGTCGGTGACTTGGTGTCTGGCGGGCAGGCAATGAACTGAGGCATGAATAGAATGTAATCACGAGAACCACTTCTGGTAGGGTTCATTTTCGACCGGGTTTGTGGGCTTTGCCTTCCATTTGATGTCCTCTCTGCTCCAAGAGCACCGGTGCCGGGGCCGGGCCAGAATCGTTGGGTTTGGCCGGACGATGTGACTCAAACTAGGGCTTAGAATCATGCGCTATCAACCCGTCGACTATGAATGGGCCGATCAAGCCGATTTTCTACCGACACCAGTGCTTGGCAGCTGCTACTCGAAGACCCGACAGTGAGGTGTTCGGTCCTAAGGATCGGGGCAAGGGCGCCCAGCCGTGGGGCTCAGCGAGACGCCGCAACCTACGCTCGCCGAGCGACGAAGATTCCATTCGGCTGATGGAAGAACAATTCATCCACTTCCCCGTTCGGGGCGAGATGGAACTCCAACCGGAAGCCCTGAAGCTGTGGGCAAGCACTTCCCGGTCGCTCAAACGGCGATAGCTCGACAGCACTGCTTTAATTCGCGTCGCGACCGGGTAATACCAGTCACGAGGCCAACGCAGATATAGCTTCGCTTGCTTTTTCAGGCAAGATTGGGCATTGGGCGCACTACGGTTGACGATCGTGCCCCAGGGGGTGGTGTAAGAGCGGCGGCGGGTTCGCGCTCTCCGGCGGGTTTAGCCGGTTTCGTCAGGCTGCCGCAGCGGGCAGCTTGACGAAGGGATCATCGCTCAACGGAGCGATCGTTTCCAGTGTCATGTAGCGGGCCCGCTGGACCGCCCATTCATCGTTCTGTTCGAGCAGAATGGCGCCGACCAAGCGGGTAATGGCGTTCTCATTGGGGAAGATGCCGACGACCTCGGTGCGACGCTTGATCTCACCGTTCAGCCGTTCCAGCGGATTGGTCGAGTGGATCTTCGGCCGGTGGTCTTTGGGGAAGCTCATAAAGGCGAGCACGTCGGTTTCCGCCTCGTCCATCAGGGCGGCCAGTTTGGCGACTTTGGGTCTGATTTGATCGGCGACCTGGCGCCACTGGCTACGAGCGGTTTCGGCATCCTCCTGAGCAAATGCAGTGGCGATGAAGGCGGGCGACAACGCGACGCCCTTGCTTGCCGGCGTGGGCCAGCACATTGCGCATGAAGTGCACGCGGCAGCGCTGCCAGGAGGCGTGCAGCACCTTGGCAACCGCCGCCTTGAGCCCTTCATGGGCGTCCGAGATCACCTGCTTCACCCCGCGCAAGCCGCGCCGGGCGAGCGTGCGCAGGAACGCAGTCCAGAAAGTCTCGGCCTCGGAGGCGCCAACCGCCATCCCCAGCACCTCGCGTCGGCCGTCGCTGTTGACGGCGACGGCGACAATCACCGCGACCGACACGATGCGCCCGTTCTGGCGGACCTTCACATAGGTCGCATCGAGCCACAGATAGGGCCAGTCGCCTTCGAGCGGCCGGTCGAGAAAGGCGCCGATCTTGTCGTCGATCTCGCTGCACAGCCGACTGACCTGGCTCTTGGAAATCCCGGTCATGCCCATGGCCTTGACCAGTTCGTCGACCGAAC
>Ga0306925_10003801_pt1 | contig 13473 bp, 9 predicted proteins | sample flu12Cox44000176_FD_203755 | JGI IMG/M metagenome (GOLD analysis project Ga0306925, IMG submission 203755) | Lab enrichment of tropical soil microbial communities from Luquillo Experimental Forest, Puerto Rico - flux8day.12C.oxic.44.000.176 (v2)... | ecosystem: Environmental > Terrestrial > Soil... | reverse complement strand
GTCGTCTGGATATAACAAGCGCGCACCGACGGCGCCGATCTCCGGGCGCTCAAGCAGGCCTCGCACACGCTCGTCCCATTTCTCGGACAGCATCACCATGTCGTCATTGGCAAAAACCAGCAATGGCGAATTGACTACTTGCACCGCGCGGTTGTTGAGCCGGGACCAGTTAAAGGGCTCATCCATTGCCAAAATTTGTGCCTGTATTTTCGTTTCCAATTCTTGGAGTATGCGGTGCGTCTCAGCCTGTTGGCTGCCATTATCAACGATTACGATGCGGAGAGCATCCGGGGCCACAGCCCTTGCTATTAAACTATCGACGAACTGGGCAACATCGGGGCCATTGTCGCGGGTTGGAATAATAAGCGCGATTGATTTATCGGGATCTCGCGGGCGCCACAGGATCGGCAGGCGCGGCGAGGATCCGCTTGGCGGCCCGATGTGGATGCTTGCGCCGAGAGATTCCTGCGCGACATGAGCCCGTACCGCCTCTTCATGTGCGGCTGCTGCCATCGCCGAATCTACGGTGTTCCCGCCATCGCGACAAACGAGCGGACACGGGACGTGGCCGACACGGCCGTCACGCGCCAGAGCTATTAGGAGCGAACTGCGGGCGGCGGAGACCGAGGTCGTAACGAGCCTTGGCGCCACTGAGGCATATGATGCTAGCTCGATGGCGACCGTTTCGCCGCACGTGTTCATTTCAAGCAGGGTATCGTAATCGACGGCTTGGCGAAGTCGGGGGGACGACCGCCGAACACCATCGCGTTCGCGAACGCCGGTTTCTTCGTCAGTTATGAAGGCTGTGGCCGCACCTTGTCCGACAACCGACGCGAACCACTCGATCGCACGGGGGTGGAGCAGCGCTCTCTGCCCCAGCAGAACGATCCAATCAACACCGGTCGACAGAGCGACCCGCCTTTCCGCTTGCACGGGGGTCTCCTCTGACATGCTGTCCTGCCACCGGATACGAGCATCGCTCGCCGCCGCCCTTTCAGCGATCCGTCTTCGGGCGGGATCGGAGCCAATCACGCACAGCGTCCAGTTCTCGTAGGTTTGGCGCCTGATTGCCCCGAGTTGAGCGAACAAGGTATCGAGCGGCTCCGGATCGGCCATCAGGAGTATTGCGAAACTCTCCGAAACTGCGGGTCGGGGTGGGCTGGGAACGTCGAAGGATGCGCGAAAGCTGTCATAACAGCTAACGGGAAAGGCGGTTTGCGCCTGAATGTCTGGCAGGGAGACGGCCAACTGGTCCAGCATCGCGCGCAGCTCAAGTATCTGATGTGTGACTACCGTCAGCGCCTCGACACCAGCTAGTTGTAATCGAGTCTCGTATAAGTAGTCTTGATTGCGGGGCTGTCCCACATGAGCCATCGTGGATGCCCGCAGGTACGCCTCCAGGGCAGCCGGGCGCCTACCTTGCAGCTTTAGGCAATGGCCGAGCTGCAGGTAAATGTCCGCGTCGTCGGGCCTTTCGGCCAGCGCGGAACGGTAAGCTGCTTCGGCCTCGGCCAACCGACCGGAGTCCTTCAACATATTGCCGTATTGAACGCGAATGTCGGTCCGCGTAGGCGCGATAGCGAGCGCCGCGCTATAGGCTTCTGCTGCGTCTGGGTAGCATCCCGCATCACGTAGACGATCGCCTTCCCGGATATGCGTTTCGCATTCCGGCTCGCCTAACAACGCATTGGAGCCACTCTGCGGCTGCCGCGCTCTGAGGTTTCGCAATTCGAGACTAGAGATAGAACTGTCAGGCAACAGACGCTGGGCTTCCTCGTAGGCCTCGGCCGCCTGTTCAGTTCGCCCAGTGAGCTTGAGAAGATGGCCAAGTTGGAGGTGGATCTCTCCATAACTGGGTGACTGAGAAAGCGCGCGCCGGTAGGCGGCTTCGGCCTCAGCGTAGCGCCCGACCTCCTTCAATATATGCCCATACTGGGCGTGTATGTCGGTCCGGGTCGGGTCAAGCTTCAGCGCTCGGGAATAAAACTTCGCCGCCTCCGAATAATCTCCGGTGTCGCGGGCCTTATCGGCGCGACGGATCAGTCGTGCGGCAGCACGCCCGGGACCGAACAGCGCGGCCGCCAGGTTCATCCCTTGAGGTCTGCCACGGCCGCTAGGAGAGCCGATCCGGTTTCGGCCAGCGCCGCTCCGTCCGTCGTCAAGACGGCCCCGATTACTGCAACAGTGCCGTCGAACGCGGCACGCTGGCTCGAAACGCGGATTTCAATCGGATGGTCCGTCGTGGCCTCGATCGTAAAAGCGAGATTGACCTCGAAGGCCCCCTCGGCATGCGGCCGGATGATGCGGGAAGCGACCTGGCGGTCGGCGAGCACCTCCAATAGAAAATCATGTTCGGTGGTCTCGCGTGAAAAGAGCAGCTGTAGCGACAGCGACCAGGACCCGGGCGGCAGCATTATATGGGGCCCATCCAAAAGCCGGCGCGCACGTCCGGTGACGTCTATGAGGCCCGTCGCTCGCTCGCCCGGTCGATCGGCCAGGAAAAAGAGCTCAGGCTCCCAGATTATCGGCGGCAGATCGCCGGTCGCGAGATAGGTGACGAAGGGACCCAGCGCCCCATCCACCACGCGCTGTTCCTCGGCTCCCAGGCCGTCCCACCGCGTCGCGCCGTCGCTTGCGGCGAAGCTCAGACCTGACGCCGCCAGGCCATCGACGATCTCGCCGATGTCGGCATCGCTGACGTCGAGAGCCAAATGGCGCGCGATGGCTCGCGCGGTGCTCAAGAGATTGCTGCCGTCGCGGTCGCGAAACAGGGCGAGTGCTCCGGGCGATGAAACATAGCGCGTGATCCCAGCGCAGCTGCTCGCCACCAGCTGTGCTGCTGAGGCCACCTCGTTGCGTTGCAGGTGAACGGCTTCCGCGAGAGCTGTCCGCGGATCTTCGACCACCACGAGGAAGGTACGGCCGGACTGCACGAGCGCGGAGCGAAGCCGACCGCCGGGTTGCCGCGAAGCCACCACCCCTCGCGACGCGCCGGTGCGGATCATCCAGAGCGAAATCTCCTCCAGCCGGTCAGCGCGGACGAGTTCGGTCGGCCCCAGCGCCCGCCGGGCGATCTCCGCCGCGACCGCATCGCACCATTCGGTAAAACGGCCAGGCAGCCCGATGACGAAATAAAGCATTCCCTCGGTACCCCACCTCTGCTCGCGTGCGCATATCTATGCAATCCCGCATCGGGATGTCGACCGGGTCGGATGTTGGCCGCTGCCGGCTGCCGATCAGGTGCTAGAGCTCAAGTACCGACCGGAAATCATCCTGCGATCCGAGGATTGCATCGGGCTGGCGCATCGCGACAGGCCTAAGAATGACGTGACCAAACGCCAATTGCCCTCGCGCATTATCGCTCCCGACCCATACGCGGATCTCCAGGCCGTGCCCGCTCGGTTCGTCGAGCGAGAAATTGATGTCCGCCGTATAAACCCCCGCTTTTCCCGGTTGAAAGCTCATGCAGGCGAGTTGTCTCCCGGCACAAGCGTCCACCAGAAACGTGTGCCCGGCGGCCTGCGATGAGAACCCGAGCAGCACCCGCGCCGTCCAAGAGCCTGGCGGCAAGTGGATATACGGCCCATAAATCAACGGCGCGACGGAAGTACTGCCGGAAATCTCGAGGACGTCCGTTGTCCTCTTACCGGAATTACCGTTGACAATGAACAGCTCGCGCGGCCAGACGATCGTGGCCAAATCGCCGCCAGCGAAACACTCTGCGTATGTTGCCAGCGCGGCGTCGGCCACTTTGTGCTTCGTTCCTGGGTCTTCGTCGGGTGCCGGCGGCGCGTAACAGAGGCCGCGCGCCGACAAATCATCGACGATGCGCTGCGCCTCGGCTTCGTTCAGGGTGAGTTCGAAGTGGCGCGCGATAGCCGCGACTGCGGTCACGGCATCCATTCCCGCCTGACTTCGCCGTATCGTGAGCGCCCCCGGCAACGACGCGCACCGCATCACCAGAGGACAGCTGTTGGCAACCGCCCGCGTGACCGCTCTCAGTTCACCGTTTGTCCTGGCCAAGATATCGGCGACAGCCAACCGTGGGTCATCGAGTGCCACGACGAAACGGGCATTCGTAGTTTCGAGCATTGCGCGCAGGCGCTCGTCCGGTTGCCGAGCACCCATGATGAGGTGTGTCGCGTTGGTCTCGATCAGCGAAAGAGTAACCTCATCGAGCACACCGGTGATGCTTTCGTATCCAAACATTTTGGCCATTGGCGGACAGGTAGTGACGGCCACGCTGCCATCCTGCCGGCCCGCGAGGTTGGCGAGTACAGCATCGCACCATTCTGCAAGCCGACCGGGCAGGCCAATGGAAAAAAGGATCACGCACGCCTCTAAACACAAACCCGATTGTGTCCATATCTACTGGCCGCAGTTCCGATTGTCGAGCACCGAACGCTCGGGAACGAGTCCGGCTAGACCGGCCATTCCGCATTCGGTAAGAAAGCTGAACCTCGGCAGCAGCCCGACGATCTATTTTTTGGACCGAGAAACTCGATGATAGCCTCCAGACAGGACGTTCAGCACGCGTTGAGAACGATGCTTGGGCGGGAGCCGGACGAGATCACGTTAGATTGCTGTGTATCCGAAGTTCAAAGGCGAAATTTGTCCGCAGTTCAATTGCAGATTTTGAGTCTCGCTCGTAACCAATTCGGGCCCCTAAAGCAACCGACCCAGGTTTTACCTTTAGATTTATTGGAATGGGACGGGTTTGTGCGGCGGTTCGTGAGGGCAAAGGAAGAGCAGGTCGCCGCTTTGGGTAAGCCAGCTGAAGCACTATCTACACTAGGTGTTGATGCTTGGCATCACTCGTTTAAATTGTCCGATGGGACGCTGGTGCGGGGTGCGAAGACGTTGGGCGTACTGAAGGCGGAGTTTGATGCGGTCTTTGCGCCGCTGGCCTTGGACGGACAGAGCGTACTGGATGTCGGTGCCTGGAACGGAGCGTTTTCCTTCGAGGCAAAACGGCTTGGTGCAGCGCGCGTGCTCGCGACCGATATGTACACCTGGGCTCATCCGTCTTTCCACGGATTTGAAAAATTCCTCTACGTTCTAAAAGATAAAAGATTAGATATTGAGTATAAGGTTCTCGACACTCACCATGTCAAGCCAGATATTGTTGATTATTATGATATAGTTTTGTTCCTTGGCGTGTTTTATCACTTGGAAGATCCTATAAGTGTTATCAGCAATGTTGCGGAGCTTGCTACCTCTTGGTTGGTTGTCGAGACCCATCTCGATCTCGACGACGTTCCTGATCCGGCGATGCGTTATTATCCCGGCGCTGAACTCGCTGACGATCCGACCAATTGGTGGGGGCCGAACCAGCGATGCGTCGAGGCTTTGTTGAGGACGGCTGGGTTTACGGAAATTCGCTTTACCCGTAATCCCTTTCATCCGTTGCGCGGCATATTTCATGCGCGGCGAGCAAACGGCAGAGGCGTTGGATGGCGCTTGATCCCGAACTTGACGTGCGCTGTGAGCGACCAGAAGGGGTCATCCCTTGCATCGGTGGGGGCGCATGATAGCTGGTCCGACGCTCTCAACGCGCTCATCGGCCGCTCTTACCGGCGGTTTAGGCGCAGGAACGAGTGGACTTCTGAGGAGGTCGCCACGGCTCTCTATCGCGGAATGCTTGAGCGTGATCCGGATCCCGACGGCCTCCAACATCATATGAAGTTCCTCCTCTCCGGGAAGCTCCTTGAGCAACTGGTCAGAGCGTTTGTGTCCTCCCAGGAGTTCCGTTCGCAGGTTCTTGAAAGCTTTGTCCCAGAGGTGCCGTTGCCCGATCTCAGGGGGGCGACGCCGGATATGTACCAAACGCAATTCGTCAACGGATCCGCGATTACCGTGTATGTCGCTCGCGCCGACGAAGACATCGCTCGGATGCGGGAGCTGATTGAAAAACACCGGTATTACGATCGGTTTGGTGCATGGAACCCATCGATCGATTACGACAAAGTCATCACGGCGGCGATCGTGCGCGGTCTAGGGGCTCGGAGTTGCTTTGAATTGGGTTGTTTCACCGGCCCGGTGCTCAGTCTTCTCGCCGAAACGGGTATCAGCGTTCTGGGGGCGGAGGTAAGTCACACTGCATTCGCTTTCGCCTACCCGAACGTTCGCGACAGTATGCTCTTTGGCGACATCCTTGCCCTCAAAATCGACGGGCGCTTCGATGTGGTCTTGTCTATGGATGCGCTGGAGCACGTCAGCCCTTTGTTAATAGATGCTTATGTCGAGCGAATTGGGTCGCTCGTCGACCAAGATGGATATGTGTATCTCAATTCGCCAATGTGGGGCCAGGATCGCATTTTTGGAGTTTTTGAAGAGCCATACCTCGAAGAATGGCGATCCGTTGGTGACGCGTGCTATTGGCGACACTGGCCGTGCGACGACAAAGGCTGGCCACTTCACGGGCATCTGGTTTGGGCCAGCCCGACTTGGTGGGAACGAAAATTCCGTGACCATGGGCTCGTCCGTGATACGGCGATCGAGCGGGCTATCCACCAGGATCTCGCCAGGTTCTTCGAGCAGGCTATAGGGCGTCGCTGCCTATTCGTGCTGCGCCGTCCTGGTAATCGAAGATCCTCCGCGAAGGTTGCGGCTGCAGTGCACGCCGCGCTTGCCAAGCGCCAGAGAGTGCCGCGCCCTGCGCATGTTCAGTCATAAGGGTGACCGAGCAGTCCCAGCATTACCCATGGCTGCGTCTCGGAATTTGTCTCGGCGGCGATTTCTGCGCATCGAATTTCGACACCATCGTCCCGCTCGGTGATCGATCTTTCGAGCTGTCGACGCAGGATTATCTCGAACAGCTCGATGCGATCGCGATGCCGCGCGGCAACCGTCTGCACTGCTGGATCTGGTGTGGTCCGTAATGCGTTAAAAAATCGCAATGTCATTCCGACTTTGAAATTCCAAAACGGGTTTTCGGTCCGCCTGGTACCTTGATCATCAATCATGATCGTTGAAACGGTATCGACCCTACGCGGTCCACCCACCTCAACCCTACAGGTCTCTAAGAAATAGCTCGCAAGGCCGCGGTCGATCGCGGCCGCTAGCCGCGGATCGCTGATATAGCGGGAAGCTTGTGTCAGCGCGAGGAGCGCCGCGCTGTGGCAGTCAACGTAGGCGGCCCGGGGACTGTCCAGCCTCATTAAGAAGCCAGAGGCGGGATTGCCTGCCACATCCAGAAACCGCACCTCGAAATCGAGCAATACGTCACATAACCGCCCCAGCCGACGGAGGTAATCGTCGTCACCGGTGGCCCTATACATCGTCACCACGCCGAGAATGACGAATGCGAGTTCCCGGGAGAAAATCGTGTTCGGCTGGGCCGCGTGTTCATTGACATAGAAATCGAAGTAATAGTCGAGATATAGGTTAAACAGTGCCCGTAATTCGTCATGCAGCGCTGCCGTTTGAGGCATGACATCGCCGGAGGCGCAGACCGCAAAGCATTTGGCAAAGGCATTGATCGTGACCCCGTAATCGTATGAAATGCTGTAATCGTAAGCAGCATGCTGTGCCGAGTCCGGCGTTGCCGCGGCTCGAACGAAGCCAGCGTAATCGGCAACGCGATTATAAAAACCGCCCGCAGTGATCAGCTTCCACTCGGCGGCGACCAACCTCTCGCCGCGCCGAGAGCCTGGAAAAGCGTAGGTGGCGATCGCTCTATACAGCTTTCCAGTAGGCTGCACCTCGGTCTCGATCATAGCAAGGCGTGTCGGCTCTCGCGGGATCGTATGGATGGCAAGGGCGTCCCCGGAGATGAAGCCTTGTCTAATCGAATAGTAGGACGCGCCGGCTGTATCGACCATCCGGCGCCCGGTCTCCCCGGCGGTGAACAAAAGGTTTCCCTGCGGTTGAGTGTCAGCGCCAATGCTGGTAAAGTAGGAATGTTCGAAATTATGCCCGATGGTAAGCACAACGTCGTTCACTTCTCTGCCAGGCGCCAGGTCGAGCGCCGCCTCTGCCTCGATCACCATAGATCGCGCATCGATCGTGTAGGTATAGGTTAGCTGTCCGAGGCGGAGCCGCCTCCAGCGAAGTGTGAAATACAAGTCGCTTGAATGCCGCAGCCGCAGTGTATGTCCTTCCTGCGATGCGTCGACATTGCTGATGGCGCTCTCGACGTTTAACGTAAAGCGGCGATGACGCCGGGTAAACTCGATACGGTTCCCGGTTAACCAAAGGTTGTCATGGGTTCTTTCATCGTGAAAGCGCACGCCGGCCGCGATTGCCCCATGCGAAAGATCGAATTTCAGCCGCATCAACGAGTGCAGATAGCCCGAGACGCTGCCCTCCTTACCGGTCGGTTCAAGTCGCGGGCTGCTGACGCGCCGAAAGATGTACGGTCCGCAGCACATGGACCGCACGAAACGAAGCACCTCGGCGAGTTCACCCGGGAAACGCCGCCAGACCTCCGGCCGCGACAGAAACTCCAATGACTTTGCGTTGTCGTCATTCCAAAACCAGTTGTCTCCCCCCGGATTTTCGCTTTCCGCAACAGCAGAGAACCTGTTGCCGTAGGCCACATCGATCGACCGGTACAGATGGCGTATCAGGAACTCGGCCGCGGGGATCGCGTCTGTTGGTATCATCGGCATGCAGCTCCGTCCTTGTTTTGGGCTCTTGCCGTCAATTCCGTTGTGCGAATGGCGAGGGCCTTGAAATTCGGCGGGAAGTCAGAATTTGAAAAAGATCCAGACATCCCGGGCCTGGCGCTGCCAAAATCAATCGTACGGATGGCCGAATAACCCGAGCATTACCCAGGGTTGCGTTTCCGAGTTAGTTTCCCCCGTTGATATGGCGGTACGAACTTCGATACTATCCTCTCGCTGTGTGATTGATTTCTCGATTTGGCGCCGAAGGACGATCTCGAAAAGGTTCATTCGCTCCCCATGCCGCACGGCGATCGATCGCAGCGATGGATGCGACGATCTGCGCAGCGCAGCGAAAAACCGCAAAGTCATCCCGGCTTTGAAATTCCAGAACGCATTCTCGGTGCGGCGTGTGCCGAGACGATCGACCATGCTGGTAGAGACGGTGTCGATCTGGTACGGACGGTCAACAGCAACTGTGCAAGCCTCCACCCAATAGCTCCCGAGACCGCGCTCGATCGTCGGCACCAATCGAGGATCGTCGAGATAACGCGCCGCCTGGGTCAACGCCAGCAGTGCGGCGCTGTGACAGTCGACGTAGGCAACCCGGGGGCTGGTCATCCTCATCAAAAAGCCGGACGCGGGATCACCCGCAATGTCATAGGAACGCACTTCGAACTCGAGCAGCACATCGCAAAGCCGTGCCAGTCGTTGGAGATAATCGGCGGCTTTGGTGGCTCGATACATTGTCACGACACCAAGGATAACAAACGAAAGATCTCGAGAGAAGATTGAGTTTCGTTGTTTATCATGGCTATTCACGAATAAGTCATAGTAATATGTAAGATATAAGTCGAAGAGTGACCGTAGTTCATCGAGTTCTGCTGCTGATGTCGTGACTTCTCCCGCTTTGCACACGGCAAAGCATTTGGCAAAGGCATTTATCTTGGAGCCATAGTCATAGGAGGTGCTGAGGTCTCGGACGGCTTGACTTGTTGATGCTGTCGAGGCCTCGCTCCGCATCAAAGCTGCGTAATCGGCGATCCGATCGTAAAAGCCGCCCCCTGTGAGCAGTTTGCGCTCACCGACAACCAGCCTCGCGCCGCACTGCGAACCGGAAAAAGAATAGCGGGCAACCGCCAAATGCAGCCTTCCCCAGCGCTGCACCACAGTCTCGATCCCGGTAAATCGTTCCGCATCGCGTGGCATCGAGTGGATGGCAAAACAATCGCCGGAAATGTTGGGTTGTCTGATCAGATAATACGAAGCGCCCGCCGCGTCGAGCAGCCGTCGGCCGGGGATCCAGGCGCGATAGAGCGGCCTCGCCGTCGCCGTCATATCGGTGGCAATCGTTCGATAGCGCATCCGACCCAGCTGGTCATGCCCGATGGTTAGCACTACATCGCTGAGTGGGACGCCGGGCTCGATTTCGAGGGTGACCTCGACATCGATCAGCATCGAGCGAGCATCGATCGTATAGATATAGCCAATTCGGCCGAGCCGAAGCCGCTTCCGACGAGCCTCGAAATGCAAGTCGCCGGAATGCCGCAGCGTCAGGGTATGCCCGTGCTGTCTGGCGTCGACATCGGTAATCGCCGGTTCGACTTCTAGCCTGAAGCGGCGTCGATGATAGGTAAACTCGACGTAATTTCCGGTCAGCAACAGGTTATCGCGGTTTCGTTCGTCATGGAAACGCAGGCCGGCGATGACTTCGCCGCGCGACAGATCGTATTTGACGTCCATAAGCGAGTGGCGGTAACCGCTGCGTGCACCCTGCGTTTCGGCCGGCTCGAGCCGCGGCGGGCTGACCCGGCGGAAGATCAGCGGTCCGCGACACAAAGCCCGGACAAACCGAAGAATTTCAGTGGTTTGACGCGAGAATCGCTGCCAGAGCTCTGGCCGCGATAGGAACTCGAGGACCTTCGCGTTATCGTCGGTCCAAAACCAGCTGTCGCCCGCGATCGGCAGCGCTGTCTCGGCGATGGCAAAGTGGCTCGCACCGTTTCCCAGCTCGACAGGCCGGTACATGTGGCGAACAAGAAATTCTGCCGCAGGGAAGGTGTCTGTCGGGATCAACGTCACAGCGGGGGACAGAGCGGAGACTGCCCGCCTATTAAAGCGCGCGGGCTTGCGGGAGCAACGGCTCCTCACAGGTCGTTATAGATGTCCAAGGCCAAATCGAGATCGGAGAAAACTTTGCCGCGCCCGCGATGGAGGACGAGCGCCCGCGAGCAATAGGCCTTAATGATCTCGCCGATGTGAGACGCGAGAATCATGGAGCGGTCGGCCCGCTTTTCGAAAAGTTCCTGGTGCGATCGGCGTTGGAAGCGCTGGTCGCCGGCAGCAATGACCTCGTCGATCAGGTAGCAGTCGAAATCGATCGCGAGAGACAGCGCAAACATGAACCGGGCCTTCATCCCCGTGGAGTAGGTTCTCATCGGTTCCGATAGAAATTTGCCCAGCTCGGCAAAGTCTTCGACATAAGCTTTGATCTGGTCGAACGGTTTGTTGTATACGCGCGCAATAAAGCGCATGTTGTCGTTTCCTGTTAAAGTTCCGTGAAAACCGCCGGCCAATCCGATCGGCCAGGACACGCTCATGGTTTGCTCGATGGTGCCGCGGGTCGGCAGCTCCACGCCGCCGACGAGGCGGATTAGCGTCGACTTGCCCGAGCCGTTGCGCCCGAGGAGAGCCAACTTTTCGCCTTTCGCTAAATTGAACGAGACGTTACTGAGAACGCGATTGAGCCTTCCCTCGGTTCGATAGTCCTTGGTCACATCGATAGCGTTAATCATTCGATCACGACGTATTTACGGCTATCGCGCATCAGCCACAACCCGAACAAAGTCAAGTTGCGAGGGCGAACGTGGTATAGGCTGGGTCGCCATAAGTCGTAATCGTCGTGCCAAAGACCCCGCCGCGAATCATCTCGTACGCCTGAGTGTAGGGCTGGTACAACGCTACCTTGCAGAGGGATGGTGGTAGACAATCCACGAGATAAAAAGCCTGAGAACATCATGTATAGGTAAGAATAAGGCATCCAGACCTGTTGCACCCAGTCGGCGCGCTCACACAGGGCGCCGACGATTAGCACGACTGCAACCGACCACCAGATCATGTAAAAATAGCCCAGGTAGAACATCGGCAAATCGCGCGGTACGTCCAATGCCCCGATTGCGTAGAACACCGCAAAGGATACACTGGCGCGGTGAGGTTCGAGAAGATCTCCAACAAAGCACGCGCGAGAAAAATGTCGAAAATGGTGACCGGCTGATGGTAGAGCAGCGGCACGTTCGCACGTATGAACAACAATATGCGGCCGCCGAGATGACAAAAAAGCAATAGCGGAAGATAGCCGCTCCACAGAAACGGCATCAGCGAAATGCCATGCTCGTTGGGGTTTCGGACAGCACGCCACACGAAGCGGACTGGGATCGCAAACACCAGCGGCTCAGCCACGATCCAGGCAAAACCGAGGCTCTCGCGGCCGAAGCGCTGTAGATCTCAGGAATAATCAGGGCGCCGACGACCCGCCATTGGATAACGAGCCCTCGCCAAAACGACGACATACGTCCTGGCGCGACAGAGCGGCCGCTAGGCCGCCGCGTGCTCGCGGGCGCTGATCACCAACAGCCAAGCGATGCCGTAGGCTAGCAGGCAGCTGACTAGAACCATGCCGAAGGAGACGATCCGTTTGGGATAGAGCGGGTAATCGGCGAGGTTCGGCTGAGCGAGGGTCTCGATATAGAGTTGCTGGCGCTGCGCTTCAAGACGTGCTGCTTCAAGCGAGGTGAATGCCGACGCCAGCGCCTTTTCGGCGAGCTCGCGATCGAGCGCCAAGCGCTCGTATTCGGTCAGCGTCGCCACGACTGAGTTCGTCTCTCCGGTGAGCTTCGCGCGCTCCTCCGCGATCAGCTTGTCGAGCGAGCCGATCCTCGTCTGAATCAGCGGGATTTGCGGGCTATTGGGCGAATTCTTGAGCAGCTCGCCGAGCTGCTGCCGAGCCGTCGCCTGGGCCGCGTTCATTTGCCCGATAAGCTCCAAGACGCCGGTCGAGGCTGATTTCGGATCGAGCATGTTTTGTTGTACGCGGTAGGTCGTGAGCTGGCTCTGGATCTGGGAAATTTGCTCCTGCGCGCGGTCGACCTCGCGACGGGCGGTGCCGAGCGTGTCTTTGCGTGCCCGCTCATTGAGCTCGTTGACCAGCTGCTCGGCATAGTTCAGCAGCGCTCTCGCGATCGTCTGCGCGTCTTCCGGCCGGTAGGCCTTGACGCGCAACGCGGTGACCCCGGACGTATGGTCGGTTTCGACCGATACAAAAAGATCGTATCGCCGAAATAGAGCTTCAAAATCCGAACGCCTCAGGACGCCGGGAAACCGCGTAACGAAATCGCCCTCAGGCCGGCTAAGGACCGCGCGCAGATCATTTTCTTGCTCGAGCCTGCGAACCGCATCGCGGGACATAATGAAGTCTTCAACCACGGCGGTGTCGTCGATCGCACGCGCCAGCCCGGTAGACTGGATTAGCGCGCCGATCGAACTGGTCTGCACCTGTTTCGGGCTGCGCACGATGAATTTCGCTTCCGACAAGTAGAGGTCCGAGGCGATGGCAAAATAGTAGACGCCGGCGATAAGGGTGGGCAGGCCGACAACGGCCCAGAACCAGATGTTGAGCGATCGGACAAGCTGACGGATCCGACCGGCCGCCCGAGGACGGATCCCGACATCTGCGGCAACCGAACGGGCGAGCGACCGGACGCGATCAAGCTGAGAGGTTTCTGCCATTTTCGACGACCCGATTGGAACGAGGAGCTATACCGACCGGCGGATCTTGCCCAAAGCGAGGCGCCGATGGCCGAGAAGTACA
>Ga0306925_10003797_pt1 | contig 13477 bp, 23 predicted proteins | sample flu12Cox44000176_FD_203755 | JGI IMG/M metagenome (GOLD analysis project Ga0306925, IMG submission 203755) | Lab enrichment of tropical soil microbial communities from Luquillo Experimental Forest, Puerto Rico - flux8day.12C.oxic.44.000.176 (v2)... | ecosystem: Environmental > Terrestrial >... | reverse complement strand
TAAATCCGATCGAGCAAGCGAGCCAGGACTACATCAATAAGCTAGGCATCAAGACTCCGCTATCCATGCAAACCGGATCGGAGGCAGCGCAGCAGTTGGAGGCCAGCGTCCGCAAGTCGCCGGGTGGTGGCGCATTCGGCCGAACACTAGAAGAGAGCAAGGCGCAACTGGTGCAGCACGGCCAGGAACAGGAACTCCCGCGGATCTATCCGCAGCCGGTAAGCGCGGAGGAGGCCGGCGCCGCGGTGGGCGGCAAACTGAAATCGGATCTGGAACAGACCCGGAAGACTTTGACGGAACAGGTATCGCCGCAACCGACAACACCGGAGCTCGCCGGCCAGCAGGTTATCGAGAAGGGCAAACAAACCATCCAGGGTCTCGATCGCGAAGCCAACCAGGCCTACAAGGCAGCCTGGCAGGCCGAGAAGGACCCGCGGAACATCCGTGAGATTCCGGTACTCGATGAGAACGGGGACGTCAAGCTCGATGAGGACGGCAAGCCGGTCAAGGAGAAGATGCCCCTGCCGATCGACATGCAGGACGTTCAGGATGCCCTCAAACCGATTGTGCGGCGCTACGAGTATACCCTGAGCGAGACGGACGCCCGGGCAAGCCTCGGTCTTAAGACCATGCGCCAGATTATCGCCGGCCCGCGATACAAGCCGGTAAGTGCAGCGGAGCTCGACCTCTCGATGCTCAAAGACGCGGCGCGCACGGAGAAGGGGCTCGCGGAACTCCGCGATCCCTCACAGGGGATGGCGGCATTTTCCGTGGGCAAACTGCAGTCTGCGATCGATGACGCAATGGCGAACGCCGCGTATCCCGGGCACGAACCCTTCAGCGGTCCCAACCCGGCCCTCACCAACCTGCAGGCCGGCCGCGCAGCCACCGCCAAGAAATACGGCATTGCGGACGTGTTCTCCAATTTCGGCCGGCAGAATATCAACGAACTCGAACCCGTTGGTGTGTTCGGCAGGTTGACCTGGGGAAGGGACGCCGGTATCAACCAATTGCGCCAGGTCGCGGAGATTGCCCCGGATCAGATGCCGGCGGTAGGCCGCGCCTTTATCGATGGTGGCGGCAAGTGGAGCGAGCTCGGACCGGAAACGAAGAAGATCCTTTTCCGCGATCCAAAGCTGATCGAAGACCTAGACCAATACCACAGGGACCTGGCGCAGTTCGGACCATTGACGAAGCTCGAACCGGTAGACCTGTTCAAACGCTTGACCCGTCCGGAAGGCAGAACCCTCAATCAACTGCGTGCGGTATCCGAACAGGCGCCAGAAGAGATGCCGAAACTCGGCCGTGCCTTTGTCGAAGGCCTGCTGGACCGGGTCACCCGCGAGGGTGACGTGGAGAAGGTAAAGTCCACGTTGGGTAAATGGCTGGATCTGGACGCGAAGTCGAAAGCACTCATGTTCGAGGATCCTGCCCTGATTCACGATATCGACAAGTTCTTTTTCTCCCTGAAGCGTATGGCCGCCAACCCGAACCCCAGCGGATCCGGTTTCCTGGTGGGCCTGAATCAACTGAAGGGCAGGTTGATGACCGGGGCAGGGGTGCTCGCAGGAGGCATAACTGGGGGCCTGGTAGGACCGAAAGAAGCCAGCCTCGGCGCCGGTCTCGGGATTCTGGGTGGCGTAGGGATGGAGATCGGCTCCAATGCCTGGCTCGCGAGAAAGCTCTTCGATCCGAACTTCATCCGCATGGTGACCCGCGGAATCGACATGCAGAACCGGGGCGACGTCGAAGGCGCCAGGTTGATGGGCGCGCAGGTTGCGAAGGATTTCCCGGGAGACGAAGGTGGCGCACCACCAACTGCCGGCGGACCACCACCTGGCGCACCTCCAACTGCGGGAGGAGGAGGAGCAGCCGCGGCGCCGGCAGCAGAAGAAGCACCGGTCGGAGCTCCCGCGGCCGCGGCCGGTGCGGCGCCACCAACCGGCACCATCACTGAACCTCAGCATTTCGAGATACAGAAACTAGCCGAGAACCAACTCGGTGAAGAGACCTACGGAGCACCGGAAGGGTGGCGGGACAAACTCAACACAGCCGCGGACAACGCGCAGAAGCGCATCGACAAGTTTTGGAAAGACCAGAGCACAACCACCAACATGCGAATCCCGGTGGACGTGCTGGCCAATTACTCAGTCGTCGGCGCGCGAAAGATCGTGGACGGTGCCGAGACATTTGGCGACTGGTCGAAGGCCATGCTCGATGCGGTGCCGCAGATCCAGCCGCACTTGCGCGCCGTCTGGAAAGAGGCGCAGCACATTGCCGGCATGGTCGGATGGGGAAAGGGTGGGGATGCCGAGATGCCGCTAGGGAAGCGTCTCACGGTGCCGGCGGGTCCGGTAGATGAGGCCGCGCCGAAGATCGCGCAGAACACGGTTCTTCCCCTGGTGCAGAAGCATCTCGATAATCTTGACGTTTGGCACCAACGCAACCCGAACATGTTTACCAGCACTGGTAATTACATCAAGGGGATGAATGAACTCTTCCAGTATAAGAACGGGCGCGTGCCCGTCCCACCGGACAACCTGATAGCTTACTCCACCGATGGCCCGGCCCTCGGGCAAAGCATTGACGAAGTCTTGGCCAGGCAACGGAAACTTGCGGAAGAAGGTTTGAGGGAATCCCTGAAGGTTCGGAAACTGTATGCCGATGGCACAATGAAGCCCAACGATACAGCCTTGTATTTCGCCTGGGGCGCGCTATCCCCTCGGCAGTCTCCATACCCCCAGGAAGCCGGTTTTCTGCACGCTCTGGATGCCGGCCTGGACTATTGGGTCGATAAAACCGTGGCCGGCAGGTTTACCGAGAAAGACGTACCTGCGTATCTGGAGTGGAGTTCCGCGGCGCTTAAAGGGACGCCAGGCGCGCAGGCAACCAGCAACCTGAATGCGTTTGCCAGGAGAGTGACACCGTCTGGAGAAATCTCCCCAGGATTCTTGATCAATGCGGGCCTTCCGGTGGAGTACGGGCCCTACAAGGGCATGCGGACGATCGACGCCCTGCATGAGATCATTGCGGACCCCAACCTAAGCTCGATCGAGGCGCGGCGCCGTTTTCAGCAGATTAACAACGGCCTAGGAATAGACAACAAGGTGTTCTCGTTTGTTCTACTGGTCACGGGCCATCACGACACCTTAGTCGCAGACCGGGTCCGCATTAATGATTTCTGGAATGCTCCAGAACTCGAAAAGCAGGGGCTCGCATACACCACCAATAAACAAGGGGAGCGGGAACCCACCAGAAATCTCTATGACAATGGTCTGGATGATCCCTGGAACGGCATCACGGGCCTGGGAATGTACGAAGCCGCGGAAAAGGCGTTAGCCGATCGCGTAAAGAAAGCCTATGCGGACCGCGGCATCAAGGACGGAACCCTCGGCCGGTGGCACTGGGAAACATGGGTATCGAAGTCAGGCCAGGAAGTCTCCCACGGATCGCTGGGCGCCATCCCGAAGATGGCCGCCGGCATGACGAGCCCACAGGCAGCCGTTGGATCATCTGTGCGCCAGGGCAAATACAATGACTTGTCGTATGGGGTCCGATATGAGCGGACGCCGGAAGGCTTCCGCTACAACTGGCCGAAAAGCGATGAGAGCACCGTGGCGTTAACCCCGGAACAACACACCAAACTGCTGGAAACTTTACGTCAAATGCGTGATAAACCAACCGCTCCGGGGTACACTGAAAAGGAGCGAGCTATCCAACGTGGAACAAAAACCAGTGAAGCCAAAGACGCCCCCTGGCGCGAACTCCCGGGAGTCAACAAAGCAGCCCTCGACCGGCTCATTGAGCGACTATCTCGCCGGTAATCGTCCACTAAGAGACCGATGGCTCAAGAGATACCCGCCAGGTCATGCTCCCTTCCCGATGGAAGGGGACGATCCACCACCGGCAGCTCCTCCGAGAGTTCGGCGCGCCCGAACTCAGAAGTGAGCAACCGCTTCCTTGGCTTCAGTGCTTTCCTGGTGCTTCTGATTTGGACTCTGGTTGTGTTGTGCGTGCGCCCGTGACCGCGCCCCGTCCTTCAATGAACCCGGAGTGCCAGGACAGAGCCTCCGTTGATCTGGCAGGATACGGGCATGTGGCCTTCCCGGCCTCCCGGCCCGCGGCAAACCCGGCGTTCCAGGCCTCAGAATCCAGTTTCAACATTTACCGCCCCCATACGTTTCGATTCCTCCGCTCATAGTCCTGCTGGGCCTTGTCGCGTTCGCGCCACCCATGCCATAAGCCAAGGACATAGACGATGAGTGCAGCTACTCCGATCTGCCAAAGAGGAATGGTGACGATCATTGCGTCTTCTTCCTCCCTTCAACCATCCCTTCAACCATCGCAATTGCGATAAAGACAATCCAGCCCAAGACCCAAAGGGCGCCGATCGCGATCATGCCACCCACGGCAAACTCAATACCGGCAAGAATCATAGCTTCACCAAAGATCCGATCGCGTCCAGCGTATCGATTTCCCCTTCCCAATACGACACCAAGGTCTGCTGATTCTTCTCAATCCAGGCCTTCAGCAAACTGAAGTCGTTGGCGTCCATCTCGCCTTCGATGATGTGGACATCCGGCCGGATGCCCACTGATACCATCTCGGCCGGGACGGCCCGGGCACTGCGCGAAACCTTGACGCGCACATCGTGTCTGGCGCCACCCCGGACGGAGATCCACACCACAAAGGGCAAGCCCGTATGTTTCGGAAATAAGTTGGCCATCTCGAATGGCGCCTCGATTAATTCGCCCATGTGATCATTGCCCGTTTTTGCCTTCCAGTTCAGCTACCTGACTTTTCAACTCGGCCAATTCCTGCAGTAAGCCGGCTATAGTCTGCATCCGCTGTGGAAGTCCACTGCCTGAAGCCGGCGAATAGCGCGAGTGCCGGCAGCAACCTGCTTTCCCAGGTTGGTTAGCGTGGCGTCCATGCGATCGAGGCGCCCGGTAACCTCGCCAAAACGCACGCTCATTTCGGCGCCGATGGCAACAACGGCACCATCCAGTGCTTCCCGGATAAGCCCGCGGATCTGCTCGAGATCTTCGTTATTCATTTCTTCCCCCACCGTTTAGCAGGCCCGATCAATGTTTCCCGTTTTGCCCGCGGCCGAGAGCTGCGATTAAATCTGCCAGGTTCTTCTCAGTCCGCTTCTGTGATTGCAATAACGCCCGCATGTCTTTGCGGGTAGCAATCACAAGTTGGATCCCCTCTTTCATGAGCGCTCGCATCGAGGCAATCTGCTTGTCATGCATCGAGAGGTGTTCTTTGGTCGTCATTTCTTCCCCCACCGTTTAGCGGCCGCAGCCCGGGCTACCTCATATCGTTCCTGCCGCTCGCGCTCCCGCACCACGTCATCCCACCAACGATCCTGCTGCCGTACAGCTTCCCGGGCATCCAGTATCACTGAGACGATCCACGCAAGGATCAATATCCCGCTCAACTGGCCTAGAGTGATCATTTGACCTTCTTTCGCGGTCCAGCCCAACGGCTCAACTGATCCCATCTCGTTTGCTTGCAATTCGGGCACGCCTTAGGCCGATCGGGCGTCCGTTTGACCCATTGATGCCCGCAGCGCAGGCATTTTGCCACCGCTTCAGCTTTTACCGTCATCATCGTCATCATATACCTGTTTTAACCCGTAATGTACTGCTTGTATATTCATCATCATCATAATATACTTTTAGTATGAAACGTCCTCGCGTTCGCTACTTCGACTTGTCCAAGGTCATCATCGGAGCCGTAGAGAAGCCCTCCCAGACCGGCCGGCGCGCACCTGATGTGCGCGTCCCGGTCAAGAACAAGTACCGCGGCCAGTGCGCCACCTGTGGTGGCTCCCACGTCATCGTGACGCCGGAAGGCGCCACCAAACTTTGCCCTCAGTGCACGGGGTATCAGAAATGCGGACTGTAGACCTGATGTACCTCATCCACGGGACTAAGCGTGCGCGCCGATCGCCGCGGCGCCGCGCCGGCCGCGGTCCCGTCCGCAACTGGCGATACCGCGCCTGGATCCGCACGCTGCCCTGCGCGGCATGCGGCACAACCCATCAGGTGGAAGCGGCGCATACAGGCTCTGATGGCGGCATGCGCCAGAAGGCCTCCGACACGTCTTGCGTGCCCCTCTGCCACGACTGCCACCAGAGCTCCCCAGTATCCTACCACCGCAACCGTGAGGCTCTGGGGCTCGACTTCCCGTCCCTAGTTCAACGGTTAAACTCGGCCTATCAGATGATGCATGAATACGGGAGGGGGCAGGAATGAGAGGCTACATGCGTGCGATCGCAGGGGGCTGGCCCGGCCTCCTGTTTCTCTTCCTGGTGATGCTGGTGGCCTTCACGCTGGGTGACAAATGAGTCAGAATAACGAGATGCGCGACGATGGCTGGACCCCGTATCGCGAGCTGCTGCGCTACCGGCGCCTGCTGATGATCTCGACCTTGATCAACCTGGCGCTCGCCGCGGCACTGGTGGTAGCCTGGCGTATGTAACAACCCCGATTTGGAAATCTCGAGAGCCCCGGGCGTGGCAGCCTGGGGCTTTTTTTATTTTGGGCCAGGGCTCAGAATAGTTCGGTATGCGGATGCTGGAACAGATGCTTACTGAGGGTTGCGCCGGCTTTTCCGAGGATGATTTGGTGCAGTTGCGTTCGGTCCTAGAAGAGGCCGAAATCTTCTGCATCGATAACGTTTCTGAATATCTATTCGCCCAAACGGACCAGGAAATATGGGATGTCAAAGAACACTTTCCGTGTCTGGCGCCGCCGTTTTCCTTTTTCTGGATGGAATATTGCCGCCCAACTAAAATCAACAGTTGCGAACATGGTGTGCGGAGTAGCGAGGCCCTGCCGCATCGCGTTGGTTTCATTTTCGAGGCTACCGCGGCCGGCGATCTCAATAAGAATCTAAGCGGGTCCAGGGAACTCGTTGAGAAACAACTCAGTGCGCAGATTGAGCAGATCAACCGGCTTTCAACCATAGAGCGAAAAAACGAGATCGATGCACTTGCGGCCGAGGGGGCGGACATTGGCAATCCCCACGAGCCCATGTTGAAACGATTAAGTTCGGAATCCTCGCTATTGGTGGGCGCAATACAGAGCTACCTGGGTCTGAAGAGCATCCTGGATGCAAGTCCCGAACGGCTGAAAAGAACGCTAACGGATTCAGTGATTGCGAAAGGCGCCCGGTGGATCGTTAATTGTACGCCCTTCATGCAAGCGCAGCGGAACTCTCTGATTTTCGGACCCTTGGGGAAACAGACTTTGATTATCGGTGACGCTGGCAACGTGATTGAGGAAATCTCGATGTTGAATGGCAATTTCGTTACCCCAGCGCAATGGAACACGCAGGGCGAGGGATTCTCTACCTTGTGGTTTCCTGCGTTGCTGGCGATTTCGTTCTGTAATTGCCGCAACGTGAAGGTGGCCCGGGAAGAGCCCCCGTCTCGCCGTTTCAAGAAAGCGCTTGAGGAAAGAGGACATCAGCGTCTCATCTATAAAACACTTGAGATTTCGCCCATCAAAGAGGTACTGGAAAGGGCCGGAGCGCAGCATAACAATGGGCTGGCACGGGCTCTGCACATCTGCCGCGGCCATTTTGCCTACTATGAGGAGAAAGGGCTTTTCGGCAAATACAAGGGCCGCTTCTGGATCCCGCAGCACGTCAAGGGATCGATCAAAACGGGCGCAGTGGTCAAGGATTATAAAGTCACCACTTGATCTCTTTTCCGTCTTTTCTGGTCTCCGATATAGAGGCGAACCGCAACAGTAGTCATGCCCACCCGAACCCGATTTTACGTGTATTTCACCCAGGAGACCAGGGTTGGCGTGGCTCATAGCGGATCCATCCCAAGATCTTCCGCCGCGGCGAGGCACGCCGAGAGATCGGCCTGGCTCTGAATGCCGGCCACGCCGTGACGCTGCCGGTGTTCCTCGCCTTTCAAAGGGCGCGGTTGTACTACCGCCATTCTCGCAACCTCTTCGCCCGTGCTTCGTTGGCTTCTCCGGTCAGGTCCGCATAGATCATGGTGTTCTTGATGCTCGCATGCCCCACATGCTTCTGTACGTCCACGATCGATTCTCTCTTATCGGAGAGTAGGTGCGTGCAGCAGGTGTGTTTCAAGACGTGCGGATGACTCTTTTCTGCGGGAATGCCGGCGGCCAGGCAGTATTGGCGCATCAACTGGTAGATCCGGCCGCGGGTGATTCTTCCTCTCTGTCTCGAGGGGAACAAGGGCCCCTCCATGTAGCCGCGTTTCCTTACCCAGGCCCTGAGAGCCAAGGCGGCGGCTGGGATCAGTGCGCACTCTCCGGAGAGGGATCCCTTGAGACGTTCGATGTACAGACGGTCGAGCTCGAGCTTGGTTCCCTGCCGAAAATGACTGAGCTCGAGTAGGCCGATTTCGCTCCCGCGTAGCCCGTGATGGTATAGCAGGCGAAAGATCGCCCGGTCTCGGACTGATTCTATCGCCTTGAAGAACCTGTCCTTCTCGGGAACCGTCAGGTATGGGACCTGCTTATGGGGCCGGCGTTTGTTGACCTTCTTTTTGACCTTCTTCTCGTAGCGGCGCTTTATGCTCTTCATTCGATCATTTCCCTGCAAATAATCATCCCGGGGCAGACGAACACCGTTTTTTGGGCTTTTTTTGCCCCAGTTCGTGGTTTTGGACATAATGGACAGCCCGATGACGATCTTAACCCCGGTTTTCCCATGTTTTCCGGTTCAACACCGGCCTTCAGGTAGCGCGTAATGTATAACTCGTAAAGTACCAGATTTTGGTGATTTTAAGCTCGCCTTATTGACTCGACAGGCTTTAGGCGCCGGGCGGGCCGCGAGAAATGACACATAATTGACACACCCAAAGGGGGGCCGGAAACTTGGGTTCAATTATGATTCCCAAATGGGCTCAAATGCAAGCATTGGAGTTCCGGGCTTAACGTACCCGGCCTTGATCGGCGCGACCCGAAACGCTCCCGCTTTCACGCGGAAAGAGGCGTACCGCGGAAGATCAATTCGGTGAACGGCCCCAGAGTTGGGCCAGCCGCTCGAGGGTGAGGGTGAGGTGGTCCTGATTTTTGACCAGGATCTCCTGAGCTTCGATCAGCCGCTGCAAGGCGACGAAGCAGGCGTCCTGGGCTTTCGTCAAGGATTCGCTGCGTGCGGCGGTTTCACGACTGATCCGAAGCGGTTTCACGACTGATCGAAGCGGTTTCACGCGTAATTGCCACAGTCTCTTCCAGAATGCGCTCGATGCGGTCAAGACGTTGGTTAGATGAGAGCCAGTCCACGACTTTCTTTCCTGGCCGGATAGCGTCCGGCTGATTTCAAGTATACAGCCTGCTGGGCGTGCATGAGGTGTGCGGAAGGGGGTACGGTCCGCACACCCCGCGACCCTTTTGCGGGTATCGCCTTCTACCCTCATTTGCGGGTAATTTGACTCGCAGACTCTGTGGCCACAGTGTGGCTGGAAGTGTGGCTAGTGTGGCTGGAAGTGTGGCTAGTGTGGCTGGAACTGTGGCCGGCTACTGATTTAAATAGCGTTGCAGTAGGGTGCGTTCCTATACTCGTGAAGGGGTGCGGAGTTCGCGACGGCCACGCGAACAGTACCCCCTTCCGCGCACCATACACATGACAACCACACAAATCGAATGGGTAACGAAGGAACAAGCGGGTGTTCTGCTGGGCAGCATCGGCAGACCCCTGAGTAGCAGGCGAGTCCTCGAGCTCGCGAAAGAGGGCAGGATTGAATCCGGCAAAACCAAGGATCCGGCCACCAACCAGATGGTGGTCCGGCTCCACGCCGGCAGCATCGAGCGTTATCTCGATCAACGGAGGAATCCGGAACCGACTCCTCAGCCGCGCGAGGTGCGCGAGCCGCAGCCCTCGCACACCCTCAGCAAACGCCTTCCGGAGTTGGTGGAGTTGATGAAGCTGCTGCGCGAAGGGTGCGCGATCGCAGAGCCCGCACACCTTTGGCTGACGCTCCAGCAAGCCGCGGAGTACTCCGGTCTACCGGCGGCCGTCCTGGTCGAGTGGATTACCGCCGGCCGCTTGTTTGCGCTGGATGTGGGGCGGCGCCGCGGCGGCCGTTGGCGGATCCGAAAGATCGATATCGCCAATATCGACATCGCGCCGCTCCAGTCGCGCCAGGCACTGCCGGCCCACACGGAGCATCCGTAGGCACTCAGTGACCTCCTGGGCCTCAAGGTTGCCGTTCTGCAGATGCTTCCGCGCCTGGGAGGCAACCCGGATGATGCCATAGCTCAGGATGTTCATACAGCCTCTGTTCCTGCCTCCAACGGCAGAGGTTAAAGTCATGCGTTCCCGGGGCATGTTCCAGTCCACAGGTAGCGCAAACCCAGGTGTGCGGTCTCCGCGGATCGCGCAGCTCGCACACCTGGCTCACTCCTTCCCGAATCCCCGTTGCGGCGCCAAGGCCTGATCGGCATCGAGCACCCGCCGCGGTTCGTTCATTCCCACCTTCAATCGCTTCAGGCCAGGAAAGCACCACAAGCTGTAATAATTCGAGGGATCCATGAGCCGCGACTCGGCCGGATAGAGTTCAAAGGCCTCACACTCTGGGCCGGCGATCTGATTCTTGATGCCCTGAAAATCGCGCCAGTCATGGCGTGCCGTGCCGTCAAGGCTGTTGATGCCGATCTGGATCATGCCGCCGTCAGTGCCGAATACCGGATCCTTCGACCAGCGGCGGACGGTCACCTGGTAGACGTCGCTTTGCCAGATTTCCGGGTGTTCCTGGTCGTCCAGCTTGCCTGGTCGGAAGAGGTCCAGCGTGCGGTGCTGGCCGCTTACGGGCTCGGCCGCGGCTTCCGGGTGAGCCGCACGCCAGGCTGCAATGAGCTTTTGCCGCTCCACGAGCATATCGTGAGCCGAGTAATCCAGTTGCCGGCGGCGGATCTCCCGCAACATCGCGTGGGCGATGTCGTCCTGGTTCATATTTCCCTCAACAGCGGCCGGCCGCGGTCCTTGCGTGCCGCTCGAGTCTCTCTACATCGTTCGGCCCACAATGCGTAATCATGCCGGCGGTGGCAGTTGCGGCACAAGGCAGCCAGGTTGTCATAGTCCTGGCCAAGGTTGGCCGGGTTGCCGTCCAAATGCGCGACCTCGAGCCTCCACGGGCGCCGACATCTCTGGCACGCTCCTCCGGCCCTGCGGAGCACAGCAGGCCTCACAACGGTGCGCCAGTGGTGACCGTAGAAGCGGCGGAATTCAGGGGCGATCGGCATTCAGTTTGGCCTGTTTTTCGAGATCATCTGAGGATAACCCGCGGGCCTTGCGGCCGGAGCTGATGGACCGTCGTTGGTTCTTGGCGCCATCCGTGGTTGGCCCAACGTCACGGTATCGGCATCCGCGGCACACCTCGCCGCGTCCCCACCGCGAGATGTCTATTCCGCCTGGTCCCCAGTAACTGTGGTCGAAGGGTTCTCCGGACATACTTCCCCTCCTGCCGGCGCCGCTTCCGCGACGGTTTGCCTCCCCCGAGACTCGCCTGCGAGGTCTGCGGCGCCGGTTCCTGCTCCATCGTGCGGTGCAAGGTCAGGATGCGTCCATACGGTGCCGTTGAATCCGTGGTGGGCATACGGGTGGTGTTGCCACTCGTCAGGCCCGTGGAGACGCTTATTCTCGCAAGCAGGACACATCTACCACCTCTCCTGTGATGTTTCTTCCATCCGAAGCAAGATCATGTCCATTTCCGTCAACTCGACGCCGCGCAACTCGCGCCAGCGACGGCCGAAGTCTCTCTTTGCACGGTCCCACCAATCCTGAAAGACGCGGCCGATGTATGCGGCGATCGACGCCGGCCGCGCCACCTCCGCGCACATTGAGTCATGCTGTCGCTGCGCTTCCAGCCAGGTCGAGCATCGTGTCTGCTCGTATCCATGGCCGCCGCGCCAGAAGGCCATCGTTTCAAATAGCAGGGGACGGCCATCGAAGCCATGATCGAGAGACAGAAAGACGGTCGAAACCTCGCAGATATCCAGCACACGCGTGGATGCCACGCGAGACGGTCCATCGACCTCAAAGCGGCGGGCGCATTCGAGGATGTCACCGTCGATCCGCACGGGAGTCTGTCCAATCAATTCGTACCAGTCACTCATTCGAAGCCTTCCTCTCATTCTCCTGGGTGCGTTCGCTGGCCGGCGGCCGCCGCGGTGGCAATGGCGCCGCGCGAATGTAGGCGAGCTCAACCCGTGGTTCACGATGCCCACAGTTCCCGATCTGTCCGCAAATGAAGCACGGCCGGCGGTAGGCCTCGGAGAAGTCCGTCATGGCGTGGCCCCCGTTCTCCTCGGCTGCGCGATCCGTGCGTAGTCCTTGGCCCAGTTCACCAGCAGACCTAAGCTCGCCGGCCCGTTGCTTGTACCCGGGGATCGCGATTGAACCTGCATACCGCCCCTGCCGATGCCTTTAAACTTCGCCGCGCACAACATCACAAAGCCGATGATTTCCGATTCGTCCGTGGTCCCGATCTCCCGCAGGATCCGATCGATTAAGGCTTGGTCCCCGGGGTCGGAGCGATTGATCGGCGGCCGGGCGAACGGGGTATTGGGGAAGGATTGCTGCATGTGCTCCACGTGATCGAACAGCAATTTGCGGGCATTCGAAAGGTCCTCCGCTTGCTGGTGACGTTGGTTGGACTCTTCTAAAGGAGAGAGAACCGCCCGCTTGCCGGTCTCGGAATTGCTCTCTAAGGTCTCTAATAAGGATGCGGCGCCGTTTTTGTTCTGATGCTTGGACTTTTTGTACTCGGAGAGAATGACTTTTCGGATTCTTTCGACCGTGGAGCGAGCGACTTCCAGCTCCTGAAAGTCGGCGGAGTGAGCGACTTTCCAGTTTTCGAAAAAAGTCGCCCACTCTGGCGACTTTTCTCGGGTATTTACCGGGGATGTTAGTTGGGGGGCGATGATAGGATATAACATTTTGGGTTGATCTTCCAAGTAGCCACGTCCTTGGAGGTAGGCGACAGCCTTCGACACGGCCTTTTTGTCGATTCCCAATTCCCGGGCGCAATCCCTCTGATAGGCCGGCTCGCCGTCTTCGCGGATGGCGTAGAGGACGTATTCTCCCCAGGACCGGCGCAGGATCCAGGCCATGACCCGTTCGCCCACGGTGGCCAATGGATCGTGCATCAACGCCTGCTGGCGCGTCTGGAAGTCCTTGGTGAAGATCAGACCCTTGGTGGCTTTCTCATATTCGGCCCGGGCACGTTCGCGGGCCCGCTGCGGGGTCTCTGGTATTGCCTGAGGGTTCATCGTGGAGCCTTTCCTGTACGCAACATGGAAAATTCATTTGCGTGAGGGGAAGGACCACAGGCACAATGGATTCAGCGGCTGTAGATGCCCTTTACCTCACGTGGAGCCGAATTCTCACCTCGCGCTCTGTGTCATCCCCGCCAAAAGAAGTCACAGTGCGTCCGGTGCGGATTCTAAGGGGATCTAGCCGCGGCGCTATATTCGCT